>Ga0105356_10005199_pt1 | contig 12399 bp, 8 predicted proteins | sample GOMGulsemesocosm_3_FD_83502 | JGI IMG/M metagenome (GOLD analysis project Ga0105356, IMG submission 83502) | Methane-oxidizing microbial communities from mesocosms in the Gulf of Mexico - GOM9D Gulf of Mexico | ecosystem: Environmental > Aquatic > Marine > Cold seeps | place: Gulf of Mexico...
AATCAACTTGTTGTAAATTCATAAAAATTAACTCGCTTTATAACAAACAGATACATTTGCAACCAAAATAAATTACTCAAATGAAAATTAAAAAAGTACTTGTCGCAAACAGAGGAGAAATCGCTATTCGAATTTTTAGAGCATGTACAGAAATAAATGTACAAACCATCGGAATTTTCACCTTTGAAGATAGATACTCACTTCACAGGTATAAGGCAGATGAATCCTATCAAATTGGAGAAGACAACGCACCTTTAAAACCATATCTAGATATAGATTTAATTATTGATGCTGCTTTAAAAAGTAATGCAGATGCCATTCACCCTGGCTATGGTTTTCTATCTGAAAACGCAGAGTTTGCTAAAAAATGTGAAGAGAATAATATTATTTTTATCGGCCCAAAAGTTTCTGTTTTAAAAGCTTTAGGAGATAAGATTACTGCAAAAAAAGTAGCAGTTGCCAACGACATTCCTATTATTAAAAGCAACGAAAAACCCTTAGATAGTATTGAAACAGCTTTAAGTGAAGCAAAAAAAATAGGCTATCCAATAATGCTAAAAGCTGCTTCTGGTGGTGGTGGTAGAGGTATGCGTGTGATAAGAGCTGCCGAAGAATTAAAAGGCGCATTCACAGAAAGTAAACGTGAAGCGTTAAATGCATTTGGTGACGACACCGTTTTTCTTGAAAAATTTGTAGAAAACCCCAAACACATAGAAATTCAAATTGTAGCTGATAATTATGGACATACTGTTCATTTATTTGAAAGAGACTGTTCTGTTCAAAGGCGCTACCAAAAGGTAATTGAGTTTGCCCCTTCATACAATCTCAAGCAAGAAATAAAAGATGCGCTGTATCAATATGCCATTAAAATTTGTAAAGCTGTTGACTATAACAATATTGGAACTGTAGAGTTCTTAGTTGATGACGATGATTCTATTTACTTTATAGAGGTAAACCCAAGAATTCAAGTGGAGCACACCGTAACGGAGGTGGTAACAAATATCGACTTGGTAAAAACACAACTATTTATAGCTGGAGGCTATAAATTATCTGATCAACAAATTAAAATAAAACATCAAGATGCCATTATAGTTACTGGTTTTGCCTTGCAATGTAGAATCACAACAGAAGATCCTCAAAATGATTTCAAACCAGATTATGGAGCAATTACGGCTTATAGAAGTGCTTCTGGTTTTGGTATTCGATTAGATGCAGGAAGTGTCTATCAAGGTGCAATTATCTCTCCATTTTTTGACTCTATGTTGGTTAAAGTTACTGCCAATAGTAGAACCTTAGATGGCGCGTGTAGAAAGGTACGAAGAGCATTGGCCGAATTTCGAATTCGAGGCGTAAAAACCAACATGCCCTTTTTAGACAATATCTTAAAACACGACACTTTTAGAGAAGGAAAAGTAACGGTTAATTTCATCAAGGCAAACCCCGATTTATTTACCTTTAAAGTTTCTAGAAATAGAGCCACGAAATTAATTACCTATTTAGGGGATGTGATCGTAAACGGAAATTCTGACGTTAAAAAAATTGACCCAACCAAATCCTTTGTAAAACCCATCATTCCAAAATTTGACAGTACAGCAAGCTTTCCTGAAGGTACTAAAGACCTGCTTACAAAATTAGGGCCAGACGACTTTTCTAAATGGTTAAAAGCAGAAAAAAAGATCCACTTTACAGACACCACAATGCGTGATGCGCATCAAAGTTTATTAGCCACCAGAATGCGTACTTACGACATGCTAAAAATAGCAGAAAGTTATGCAAAAAACCATCCAAACATATTTAGTATGGAAGTGTGGGGAGGCGCGACTTTTGATGTATGTATGCGCTTCTTACAAGAAAATCCCTGGGAGCGTTTACGTTTGCTTAGAAAATCGATGCCAAACGTATTATTACAAATGCTTATCAGAGGTTCTAATGGAGTTGGATACAAAGCCTACTCCGATAATTTAATTGGAAAATTTGTAGAACAGTCTTGGGAAAACGGAGTTGATGTGTTTAGAATTTTTGACTCCTTAAATTGGATGAAATCTATTGCCCCCTGTATAGAACACGTTCGCACTAGAACCAATGGACTCGCAGAAGGATCTATTTGCTATACAGGAGATATTTTAGACCCTACCAACACAAAATACAATTTAAAATACTATATAGATTTAGCCAAGGAGATAGAAAATTCGGGCGCACATATTTTAGGTGTTAAAGACATGGCTGGCCTATTAAAACCCTATGCCGCTTATGAGTTAATTTCGGCATTAAAAGCCGAAATCAACATCCCCATACACTTACACACACATGATACTTCTTCCATACAATCGGCTACCTATTTAAAAGCAATTGAAGCTGGTGTAGATGTGGTAGACGTGGCGCTTGGCGGATTATCAGGATTGACCTCTCAACCCAATTTTAATTCGGTTGCAGAGATGTTGAAATTTAATGATCGGGAAAGCGATATCAATATTGACTCATTAAACCAATACTCCAATTACTGGGAAAGTGTTAGGGAATACTATTATCCTTTTGAATCTGGCCTAAAAGCAGGTTCTGGAGAAGTATTTAAACACGAAATTCCAGGTGGTCAATACTCAAACTTAAAACCACAAGCAGAAGCCCTTGGTTTGGAAGATCGTTTTCACGAGATTACAAGAATGTATGGCGATGTAAATACATTATTTGGGAACATCATAAAAGTAACTCCAAGCTCAAAAGTAGTAGGAGACATGGCGCAATACCTAGTAAGCAACAACTTAACCATACAAGATGTTTTAGAAAGAGGTGATACCATTTCCTTTCCTCAATCGGTTGTTAGTTTTTTTAAAGGCGACCTAGGTCAACCTGTTGGAGGCTTCCCTAGCGCACTGCAAAAGCTCATTTTAAAAGATCAAAAACCATACACCGATAGACCAAATGCACATATTGATCCCCTGGACATAGACATTGAATTTAAAGAGTTCAAAAAAATATTTGAAAAAGACCTAGGCAGACCTATAGACATTACTGATTTCTTGTCCTATAAACTCTACCCAAAAGTATTTACAGATGCTTATAATAAGCATTTAAAATATGATAACTTACTAAACTTACCTACCAAAAATTTCTTCTACGGCATGGAAAGAGGCGAAGAAATAATTGTAGCACTAGACAAAGGTAAAATGCTCTTGGTAACCTTAGATTCCATTGGCGAACCAAATGAAGAAGGAATGGTAACGGTATACTTTAAAGTAAATGGACAAGCTAGAAATGTACAAATAAAAGACACCGCAATAAAAATAAATAAAGTTGAACACCAAAAAGCAGACAAGGAAAATAGCAAGCATATTGGGGCTCCCTTACAAGGGTTACTTTCGACAATATTGGTGAAAAAAGGAGAGAAAATTGTTAAAAACCAACCCTTATTTATTATTGAAGCCATGAAAATGGAAACGACTATTACGGCGATTGAAGACACTACCATAAAACAACTTGTTTTAAAACCAGGTGTAATGGTGAACTCTGAAGACCTGGTAATTCAACTTTCTTAGAGATCATTTTACTTAAAATAAAAATCCTGATTTTGCAGGATTTTTTGTTTTATATTAGCGATAGCGCCCATACATACTGAAACTGTCAGATAGGTGACATTTAAATGGCGTGTTAAAAACCAAGAATTGGCTGTAGGTTTGTACCAACAAAAATGATCTAAGATGAAACAGCAAACCATTAAAGAAAACCTAGTATACCAACGAAAGTTAAAAGGGCTTACTCAGGATGAACTTTCTGAAAAAACAACCGTGGGTGTCCGCACCATTCAACGCATTGAAAAAGGCGAAGTACAACCACATTTACAAACCGTAAAATTATTAGCAGTCGGTTTAGACATTGAAGTAGCCGATTTGATTATACTTGACGATCCGAAAGAGGAAGTTATTCAAAGGAAATGGATGCTACTACTTCATTCCATACCCTTTTTTGGACTTATCATTCCATTTGGAAATATTTTATTCCCTGTTTTTCTATGGATTCATAAAGCCAACGACCACAAAACATATGATGCACACGGAAGAGCTGTCATCAATTTTCATAGCTCTATCATGCTCTACCTTATCATTTCATTACTGCTCTTTTTCCCTCTTCCCGGAATGAATTTCTTTTTAACTGCTGCCGTATTTCTATTCGGACTCATCACAACCATTGTAAATATATTTTCTGCCTTAAACAATGGCACATTTAAATACCCGCTCTCGATTCCCTTTTTGAAGCAACAATAGGTTTAACCATATTAATTTCACATTCAAATGTTAGGATTATTAGTAATAATAGTGGTCTCGTGGGTGCTCTTACATTTCATCGAGAAAAAAAACATGGCTGTTTTAGGCATCATTCCAAATAGAAAAAGAAGTATTCAGTTTTTAATTGGGTTCATAAGTATGGTACTTATAAGCCTCTTGACCATTTACATAGAAAGCATCATTCTAAAAGTAGACTGGATGTTAAAAAGCAGCATTAACTACAAAAACATCTTCAACTCATTTACCTACCACTTAAGATCTGCTTTAACAGAAGATTTGTTCTTTCGAGGTGCGATATTGTATATTCTTATTCAAAGAATCGGAGCACAAAAAGCAATGATTTTATCTGCAATTGTATTTGGAATTTACCATGTATTCTCGTACGGAATGACTGGAGCTCCGGTTATCCCAATTCTATATATTGTGCTAATAACTGGTTTTACAGGATATGTTTGGGCATATACATTTCACAAAACAAAATCGGTTCTAATGGCTTTAGGATTTCATTTAGGACACAACCTTTTAATGACACTATTTTACGAATCAGCACCTTATGGAGAATTGATTTTTACAGAAATATCAAAAACAACGCTAAGAGACTGGAATTGGTTGTGCTACCATCTAATAAAAGGGCTATTCCCTTCGATTGTCATTTTAACATGTGTTAAAAAATACACCAAATACCATCAAAAAGAAAAAGCCTTATGAAAACTCCCATTCAGAAATACCCAAACACGTATAGCTATACCTTAGCTATTTTACTCTTTGGCGCTTCCCTTTTTATAAGTGCTTTGATAAATAAGGGAATCCTAAAAGAATATTTCCCATATACCTCTGCGATATTATTACTCGTCGCTACTTGGATTCTTTATAAAACAGACAACAAATCTTTAGATGCTATTGGTCTAAACTTCAAATTAAAAAACCTTGTTTTTCTCCCTTTAGGTACGTTGATAGCAGCTGGCACATTTCTAATCGCAAAGTACCTTAAGGCACTCTACTTGGATGAAATATTCCATATTAGCAGCGCAATAAACTACAAAAACATCCTATATGCGCTCTATGCGATATTGCCAACTGTTGCTGTAGAAGAATTTTTATTTAGAGGTTATCTATTTAAAAAGACCATCGAAATGAGTTCTGTAATTAAAGCCAATATTATCTTTTCCATACTATTTATGTCAATACATGTTCTTGATGAGGGAGTTTTTAAAAACCCCGGAATGCTGATACTTCTGATTATAAGTATTCCAGTCGGCCACTTATTATTTGCAACCGCTTTACTAAAATCAAAATCATTATTTTTCCCAATCGGTATTCATCGAGGAAATAATTGGGCGACACGGCATTTAATAACAACCAATAACAACGGGGAAAGCATTTTATACATTACTAACAATGCCCGCTTCGACACTTGGCCTTCATTTATTGTATATATTCTACTGTGGAATTTAATTTTCCTTTTTGTCACATATATCATTTGGAAATGGCCTGATTTCTCGTTTCTAAAACGACTTAAAAAGAATATTTAGGTCATTTACCTCATCAAACAAAACAACAAAACAGCCCTTTTGAGAAGCTTTTTAGTTATACTGGATTTTGAATGTCAATCAAAAACAGAACATCAACTATAAAGCCTGTTTTAAGCCTTTTAAGACACTTTTACGGAATTAACAAATGTTCACAACTTAAAGAGTATTTTGATGAATCGCTTTTATTAACCCTAATTTTTGATTAAATTTGTTAGGTTAAATTTCGTCTTTTGAAGGCGATTTTTTTTGTCTTCTCGATACCTTTTTTATTATCTCGATACCACTCGACATGAAAGAAAACAACTCGAAGTGACAAATTTATTAATTTTAAAAATTCACTTTATAATGAGCGAAGAACAAAAAAACAATTATTCTGCTGACAGTATCCAGGCCTTAGAAGGAATGGAACATGTTAGAATGCGTCCATCCATGTATATTGGAGATGTTGGAGTTAGAGGTTTACACCATTTAGTATATGAAGTTGTAGACAACTCTATTGATGAAGCAATGGGAGGTTATTGTGATTTAATTGACGTTACTATTAACGAAGACAATTCTATTACAACCAAAGATAATGGGCGTGGTATTCCAGTTGGAATTCACAAAAAAGAAGGTGTTTCTGCATTACAAGTTGTAATGACAAAAATTGGTGCTGGAGGTAAATTTGACAAAGATTCTTATAAGGTTTCTGGAGGATTACACGGAGTTGGTGTAAGTTGTGTAAATGCTTTATCTGAGCACTTAACCGCCACTGTTCATAAAGAAGGAAAGGTGTGGCAACAAGAATATTCACAAGGAAAAACCTTATACCCTGTAAAAACGATTGGAGAAACAGATTTTACGGGTACCATTGTAACTTTCTTACCAGATAAATCAATCTTTACACAATCAACAGAATACAACTACGATACCTTATCTGCACGTTTACGTGAATTGTCATACCTAAACAAAGGAATAACCATTACGTTAACAGACAAACGCACAACTGACGATGAAGGAAATTACATGTCTGAAACATTCACAAGTTCAGAAGGACTTCCAGAATTTATCAGATACTTAGACAGCACACGTGAGCAATTGACGGCCAATGTAATCTCTATGGAAGGAGAGAAGAATGGAATTCCTGTTGAAGTTGCCATGGTATACAATACTTCATATTCTGAAAATTTACATTCCTATGTAAATAATATCAACACCCATGAAGGAGGAACACATTTATCTGGTTTCCGTAGAGGATTAACTGGAACCCTAAAAAAATACGCTGAAAATTCTGGCTTATTAAAAAATGTAAAATTTGAAATTGCTGGGGATGACTTCCGAGAAGGACTAACAGCTATTATTTCTGTTAAAGTTGCAGAACCACAATTTGAAGGGCAAACAAAAACAAAATTAGGAAACAGAGAAGTAACTTCTGCAGTTAGTCAAGCAGTTTCTGAAATGTTAACTGATTACTTAGAAGAAAACCCTAACGACGCTAAAACAATTGTTCAGAAAGTAATTCTAGCAGCAACAGCACGTCATGCAGCACGTAAAGCCAGAGAAATGGTGCAACGTAAAACAGTGATGAGTATTGGTGGTTTACCTGGTAAATTATCTGACTGTTCAGAAACAGATCCAGCGCAATGTGAAATTTTCTTAGTTGAGGGAGATTCGGCAGGGGGAACAGCAAAACAAGGTAGAGACAGAAATTTTCAAGCAATTTTACCGCTTCGTGGAAAAATATTGAACGTTGAAAAAGCAATGCAACACAAGGTTTTTGAAAACGAAGAGATCAAAAACATGTTTACTGCTTTGGGAGTTTCTATTGGAACCGAAGAAGATCCAAGAGCCTTAAACTTATCTAAAGTACGTTACCATAAAGTAGTGATTATGTGTGATGCCGATGTCGATGGTAGTCACATTGCTACACTTATCTTAACATTCTTCTTTAGATACATGCGTGAAATGGTTGAACAAGGATATATCTACATTGCTACTCCTCCTTTATACTTGGTAAAGAAAGGGCAAAAAAGAGAATATGCTTGGGATGACAATCAACGTGATTTGATTGCTCAAAAACTAGGAGGAAGTGTAAACATACAACGTTATAAAGGTCTTGGAGAGATGAATGCTGAGCAATTATGGGACACTACTATGAATCCAGAATTCAGAACTTTACGACAAGTTGTTATAGACAATGCTACAGAAGCTGACAGAGTTTTCTCAATGCTTATGGGAGATGAAGTTCCACCTCGTAGAGATTTTATAGAAAGAAATGCAAAATATGCCAATATTGACGCATAATTTCAAGTACTAAATAAAAAAAGCCTTCATCCATGGATGAAGGCTTTTTTTTATCGCAGTGTTTTCACCCACACCCCCCAATGAAAACACTATAAATGAGCCATTAAACCAACCCACAACATCCTTTCAAAACATTTTTACTTATCTTAGCTTTATATATCACCTACACAATCAACATTAATTAAAACTCAACTCACAATGAAAAAGTATCTTCTAATTTTTATTAGCGTACTTAGCATCTCATTTAGCGCTACAGCACAAGATGGTTTTGAAAACATCTTGCTTGCAGACAAAGCAGACGCAACAAAATTAATGCACGGGTATTTCAACCCAGCAATGAAAGGCTTCATTTACGGAATGAATAACGGCTGGTATCACACCGCTAAAGTTCACAAAGTACTTGGCTTTGACCTAACTGTTGGATTAAGCGCCTCAATGATCCCTACAAAAGATGAAGTTTTTACAGCTTCAGGACTTACTTCTATTTCACCCAATTCAATTACTTCTTCTACATTAGCAGGCGAAGGAACTGGAGCGACAGGATTAACTGTATCTAAAACAATTACTATCGGTGGCCAATCACAAACAATTACAGCGCCGCTATCTTTACCAGATGGAATCGCTGGAGATTTACCTCTAAAAGCCGTTCCTGCACCAGTCGCTCAATTTAATGTAGGTCTGCCCTATAAAATGGAGGCCATGGTACGTTTCTTTCCAGAAACCGATTTTGGAGATGATGGTGGAAAAGCGAAAATGTTAGGCTTAGGTCTAAAAAAGGAAATCACAAGTTGGTTTGGCCCTTTAGACAAATTACCACTACATGTATCTTTATTGGCAGCTTATACATCTATGGATGTAAGCTACGGTTTCCCAAACCAAAACGGAGCAATAACTATTAACAATGGAGAGGCAGCATTCTCTTTAAAAGCATATACTGTACAAGCAATTGCTTCTTTAAACTTTCCATTTATTAATGTATATGGTGGTTTTGGCTATAGCAGCGGAAAAGCAACTTTAGACATTAACGGAACTTATTCTGGTGAATATTCATATACCGCAGGAGGACAAATAATTACGGTTAATGAAACGTTATCTGTACCTACAGGAATGGAGTTTGACGCAAGTGGTGTAAAAACAACTCTAGGAGCAAGAATTAGCTTAGGATTCTTTAAAATATTTGCAGATTACACCCTACAAGAATACAATACTTTAAGTGCAGGTATTGCCATAAGCATTAGATAATACACAAGGTACTTACCGATATAAAGAGGCTGCAATTTTCGCAGCCTTTTTTAATTTACTTGACTCTTCGTTTTCAATAATTTATAGTACTTTTGCACAACAAAATTTATTCAACACAAAAAAACATAAACATGAAAGTAACAGTTGTAGGAGCAGGTGCCGTTGGTGCAAGTTGTGCAGAGTATATCGCGATTAAAAACTTCGCATCAGAAGTTGTAATTCTTGATATTAAAGAAGGATTTGCAGAAGGAAAAGCTATGGATTTAATGCAAACCGCTTCTTTAAACGGATTTGACACAAAGATTACTGGATCTACCAGTGATTATTCTAAAACGGCAGATTCTGACATCTGTGTGATCACTTCTGGGATCCCAAGAAAACCAGGAATGACCCGTGAAGAATTGATCGGAATTAATGCTGGAATCGTAAAAATGGTTTCTGCAAGCTTAATTGAGCACTCTCCAAACACCATTATCATTGTGGTTTCTAACCCAATGGACACCATGACTTATTTGGTACACAAAACAACTGGAATCCCTAAAAATAGAATTATTGGAATGGGTGGAGCTTTAGATTCTGCACGTTTCAAATATAGATTAGCAGAAGCATTAGAAGCACCTATTTCTGATGTTGACGGAATGGTAATTGGAGGTCACTCTGATAAAGGAATGGTTCCTTTAACACGTTTAGCTACAAGAAACTCTGTTCCAGCTTCTCAGTTTTTATCTGCAGAAAGATTAGACAAAGTATTACAAGACACCAAAGTTGGTGGTGCAACATTGACTGGATTACTAGGAACCTCTGCTTGGTATGCACCAGGTGCTGCTGTTTCTGGATTGGTGCAAGCCATTGCTTGTGATCAAAAGAAAATCTTCCCTTGTTCTACGTTATTAGAAGGAGAATACGGCTTAAATGACCTATGTATCGGAGTTCCTGTTGTTCTAGGAAAAAACGGTATTGAAAGCATTGTTGAAATTGAATTGAGCGATGCTGAAAAAGCACAAATGCAAGATTCTGCTCAAGGCGTTAAAGCTACAAACCAATTGTTGGAATTGTAATTTCACGCTTACAAAGCATAAAAAAACCAGCCAATTGGCTGGTTTTTCTTGTTTTCACAAACTATGACAAACCTGAAATAACACCATTATTATCAATTGTCATTCCTTCAGATGCAGGTCTTCCTGGCAGCCCAGGCATGCGCATCATTTTACCCAAAATAGGGATTAGAAACTGCGCTCCTGCCGCAATTTCAATTTCTCTAACTGTCACCGTAAAACCAGTTGGCCTACCAATTAGTTTATCATCATCAGAAAATGATTTTTGAGTTTTGGCCATACAAATGGCAAAATCATTAAACCCTAAACGATCAATTCTACGTAAATTTAATTCCGCTTTTTTGTCATAAACAACACGATCCGCACCATATATTTCTTTTGCAATAATTTCAATTTTCTCTTTTACGGGAGTTTTCCAATCGTACAACGGCTTAAATTGCGTAGCTTTATTCTCTACAACATCCGCAACCGCCTCAGCTAGTTTTTTAGTCCCTTCACCTCCTTTTGCCCATCCTTCAGACAGCACAGCTTGCACGCCCAAATCGGCACATGTATCTTTTATAAATTGCACCTCTCCCTCAGAATCTGAAACAAATGAATTGATTGCAACTACAGGTTCAATATTGAATTTACGAATGTTTTCTATGTGTTTTTCTAAATTTGCAAATCCAGCTTTTACTTTTTCTAAATCTGGAGTATTGTACTCTTGTTTCTTTGCCCCTCCATGATGACGCAACGCTCTAATGGTTGCAACTAACACCACACATTTTGGATTCAACCCAGCAAAAGCAGATTTGATATTTAAAAATTTCTCAGCACCTAAATCAGCACCAAAACCAGCCTCTGTCACCACATAATTAGACAAGGACAATCCCATCTTAGTAGCCAATACAGTATTAGTTCCTTGGGCAATATTTGCAAAAGGACCTCCATGAATAATGGCTGGATTTTCTTCTAAGGTCTGTACTAAATTCGGCTTAATTGCATCTTTCAATAAAATAGCCATCGCATTTTCCGCTTTTAAATCGCGCGCGAAGATTGGTTTCTTATCAAAAGTAAATCCAATAAATATATCTCCTAAGCGTTTTTTTAAGTTTTCAAAATCCGTCGCCATACAAAGTATCGCCATCACCTCAGATGCAGGTGTAATATTAAATCCATCTTGTCTTGGAATTCCATTTGCAGTCCCTCCCAATCCAATAGTAATATCACGTAAAGCCCTATCATTCATATCAATCACTCGCTTCCACAAAATTGTACGGGGATCAATATTTAAGTTATTTACTTTACTCTGCAGGTTGTTATCAATTAAGGCAGACAACAGGTTATTTGCTTTTTCAACAGCATTAAAATCACCTGTAAAATGCAAGTTAATATCTTCCATAGGCACAACTTGAGAATACCCTCCTCCGGCAGCTCCTCCTTTAATTCCAAATACGGGCCCTAAAGAAGGCTCTCTTAGCACAACAGTTGCCTGCTTCCCTATTTTATTCAATCCTTCAGTCAAACCAATAGAAACGGTTGTCTTCCCCTCTCCAGCTGGAGTTGGCGTTAAAGCAGTAACCAATACTAAATTATTTTTCTTTATTGCTTGCTCATCAATTAGATCTAAAGGCAGCTTGGCCTTGTACTTTCCGTACATTTCCATAATATCTTCTGCTACATTTAACGTTGCTGCAATTTCCTTAATATGCACTAGCTTTTTAGCTTGTGCAATTTCTATATCTGATTGGTGAGCCATTCTTAAATATTTTGTTTAATTAATTTTCTTTTTTAGGCTAGTAAATATATAAAAAAATGGGACTTAAAAATCTTCATTTTATTTAAAGGTTTGAAAAACAAGATTCTTATCCTACAAATATGCCAAAACAATTGGTTACTCATTATTGAAATACTATATTTGCACGTTTTTACAAAGAAGTCGATTAAAATTTATAGAGAAGATGCAAAACAAAGGACTAATCAGATTATTCGCTATTCTTTTTGGAATAGTAAGTTTATACCAAC
>Ga0105356_10005200_pt1 | contig 12399 bp, 18 predicted proteins | sample GOMGulsemesocosm_3_FD_83502 | JGI IMG/M metagenome (GOLD analysis project Ga0105356, IMG submission 83502) | Methane-oxidizing microbial communities from mesocosms in the Gulf of Mexico - GOM9D Gulf of Mexico | ecosystem: Environmental > Aquatic > Marine > Cold seeps | place: Gulf of Mexico...
GGTCTTTATAGCATTATTTTATAATTCTAATACATTATTACTATAAGAGAGAAAAATAAATAGAGATACGTGTTAATTTTTCATTTACATATAGAGTATATACTTATTAGTAAGTTGATTTAAAGATAAACTAAAGAGTTTCATAATAGAATATCAACAATTAATATTATAACAAAGGATATATAATGTACAACAGAGATTATCTATCAAATAATTCATCGCAAAATGAAGCACAGGATTCTTCAAGAGAAAGAATGATGAGCTTTTTAAAAGCTACTTATCAATTATTTGCAGGATCACTATTAGCAGCAACAGCAGGAGCTTATATAGGACTAGATATAGTTCATATTTTAGCAGGACCACTAATGTGGGTATTATTTGGAATAGAATTGGCTTTAATCTTTTTTGTTATTCCAAGAGTTAAACATACTCCAGGTGTAAACTTAGCAGTATTATTTGCATTTACGTTTATAACAGGGCTTACTATAGCACCCTTATTAGCATCAATTTTTTCAATGCCAGCGGGAGCTTCTATTGTAGGACAGGCCTTTTTAATGACATCCGTTGCTTTTGGTGGAATTTCAATGTTTGCTATGACTACTAAAAGAGATTTTTCATCTATGGGTAAAATGTTATTCATAGCTTTAATTATTATGATTGTAGCTGGGATTTCAAATATCTTTATTCAGTCATCATTATTACAATTAGGAATTGCAAGTGCTGGGGCTTTATTATTTTCTGCATTTATTTTATATGATACACAGCAAATAATGAAAGGTGGATATGATTCACCTATTGAAGCAGCCTTATCTTTATATTTAGATTTCTTTAATCTATTTATTTCATTATTACAAATTCTTGGAATAATGAACTCTAACGATGACTAAAACTAACTCCTCTTGGAGTTGGTTGTTTTAACATGACAGAACAAGAACTCAGACTCATTGATGCTAACTTAAATCGTTTGCGTGAAGGTATACGCGTAGTAGAAGATATTTTTAGATATGCATATAATGATAAAACAACAGCAAAACGCTTAAAAAAACTTCGCCATCAAAGCAGAATAGATTTGCATAAAGAATTATTAGATTCAAGAGATATTAAAAATGATGTGCTTAAAAAATCTACCTCTTCTGAGCAAAAAAGAGACAATCTTCAAAGCATACTTATTGCCAATTTTAAACGTGCACAAGAGAGCTCACGTGTTTTAGAAGAACTAACAAAACTGCAAGACATAAATAATAGTGAAAACTTCAAAGAAATTCGTTATGAACTATATGACTTAGAAAAAGCCATTAACAAACTCTAAGAGGCTTTATTTAAGCGCTTTAATATAAATAACCTCAAACTCTAAATAATTTAAATCATAGTTCTTATACAAATTTTTAGCCTCTTTATATATAAGTGTTGAAGCTCCACTAACACCAGATTTTTTTATATAATCAAAAAGTTCTTTTTTAGAAGAAAATTCAAGTTTGTATTCAATTGTTTCAAATTCACAAGAAAAGTAATGTGAAAAGGTTTCTTTTATATGCGTTTCATCAAGAATAGGGGACTTGACTTTTGTTATTTTTTGAATTGTTTTAAAGGTATTAGAAGTAAATAAAACTGCGTGAAACTCATTTGTTACCTGGGATACTTGTTTTACAATTCTATCTAACTGAGAGGACCATTGCAAAGCAGAAGAAGAAAGAACCAAATCATATTTCTTATTTTTTAGAAAATCAAAAAACTCTTCCTGATCAAAATTAAGACACCTAACAGATATATGCTCCTCTTTAGGATGTAAATCGCACATATTTTGTGAAAAATCTAGGGCAGTATAAGAAATAAGTGGCCAGTTAATATTTTTATATACTTGCCCTGAACCACATCCTAATTCAAGAATATTAGAAGCTTTATTTTTAACATCCCGTACCAGGGCTTTTGCAGCTATTTGCTGGATTAAATTATAATTATTATATTGTTGTGAGTATTTTGAGAACTCGTTATTCACCGATTTATTAGACAAAAGACCTTCTTTTTAAGTTGTTTTAATGTTTTTTTTGATTTTAACCTTTTCTTAATAAGTTTTTGATAAAATACAGACCATTTTTATATAAGGATAATAGATGACATCTACTCTATTAATTGTACAATTCGTTTTAGCAGCATTTGTAGTAATTGCTGTATTATTACAAAAAAGTTCTAGTATAGGCTTATGGGCGTATAGTGGAAGTAATAACTCTCTATTTTGGGCAAAAGGTCCAGGTAGCTTTTTAACAAAAGTAACAATGACATTAGGATTGTTATTTATTATCAATACCTTAGCATTGGGATACTTTTATAATCAACAAAAACTTGATTCAGTAGTGGATGGAGTTAAAACAGAATCTTTAATTCCTTCTAAAGCAGATGCACCCGCTGCACCTGTAGTACCAACGGTACCTGCTAAATAATTACAAGATAAATATAAATAGTTAAAACTATTTATATTTAACACCTTTCTTCATAAAATTACGTATTCACCCCACAATTACTCGCATATGCAAGTAAAAAAATGATATAATCCAAAAAAATAGCTTACACTAAAATTTTAAATACAGGAAAAAATATGTTAAATGAAATCTATACAGATGCAAAAGAACACATGGACAAATCTCTTGAAGCCTTAAAGAGAGATTATAAATCACTTAGAACTGGGAAAGTAATGGTTTCAGTACTGGATGGAATTAGAATTGATTATTACGGAACAATGACAGATTTAAATCAAGTTGGTTCTGTTTTAGCAATAGATGCAACAACAATTGCTATTAATCCTTGGGAAAAAAATCTTTTAGGTGACATTGAAAAAGCCATCCAAAATGCAAATATTGGAGTAAATCCAAACAGTGATGGAGAAGTAATTAAACTATTTTTCCCACCAATGACTGTGGATCAAAGAAAAGAAAGTGCTAAAGGCGCTAAAATCATGACTGATAATGCAAAAATTGCAATAAGAAATATCAGAAAAACATCAAATGATAAAATAAAAACTTTACATAAAGACAAAGAAATTACAGATGATGAGCATAAAAGAGCTCAAGACGAAATTCAAAAAATAACAGATTCCTTTGTTACTCTTGCTGATAGTACACTAAGAGCAAAAGAACAAGAAATTTTAACGGTATAATTATGAACGTAGCAAATATATATAAAGAATCACAGGCCTTATTAGAAGGTCATTTTAAATTAAGTTCTGGAAATCATTCGCAGTTTTATTTACAATCTGCGAAAGTATTAGAAAACCCAAAAACTGCTAAATTATTAGCAGAAGCTTTAGCAAAACAAATTCTTGAATCTGGAATTAAAGTGGATGCTGTTTGTTCTCCTGCTTTAGGTGGAATCATTTCTGGTTTTGCTTTAGCAACTGCTTTAGATGTAAGATTTATTTTTGCAGAAAGAGTCGATAGTATTATGACTATTAGACGTGGGTTTGAAGTACAAAAAGATGAAAACTATATTATCTGTGAAGATATTATTACTACTGGAGGTTCTGCTTTAGAAGCTGCCAAAGAAGTAGAAAAATCTGGTGGCAATATTGTGGCGTATGCTGCATTAGCTAACAGAGGGTTTTGTTCAAGAGAAAACAGTGATTTAAAAGCTACTTCTTCTTGTAAATTACCTCTAGATAAACCCTTATTTGCTTTAGAAGATTTCACTTTTGAAATGTATGAAGAAAATAACTGTCCCTTATGTAAAGATGGCAGTACTGCATATAAACCTGGATCGCGAGGTAACTAATGCCAAGAAGAAGGGACGTAAAACGACAACAAAATGCTAAAAAAATTCCTTTGGAAACAAAGGTTTTTTCAGCGCGTCTTTCTTTTCGTTTTAAATCCTTTTTATTGGATAGTTTTTTATTAAGTACTCCCATTGTTTATCTTGTAATGTATGTCATTATGGGTGGAGGAGATAGTTTTTCTGAAAATAGAATACTGGGATGGACAAGTATTTTAGCTTTTCATTTTCCTATTATTGTAATTTTATGGATAGCTAAAAAACAAACTCCTGGACTAAAAGCTTATGAACTAGAACTTCTTGATGATACCACACATGAACGCATCTCTTTATTACAAGCAGTAATTCGATATTTTGTTACGCTTATCTCCATCCTCTCCATCTTTTTATTATTTATACCTTTCTTTAGAAAAGATAAAAAAACCCTACAGGACATAATCTCAAACACTATTATCTTAGATCAAAAATAAATGTTGTTTTTTAATTTATCCGCTTTTTATTATTTCTATTTTTCAGCTACTGCTGTTTATATAATTTTTATGCCAAAGGTTCTTTTAGACGTGGGTTATTCTGCGAGTGAAATTGGTATTTTATATGCTTTAGCACCTTTAATGAGATTTTTAACTCCCTTTTTATTTTTAAAACTAATTAAATTGGATACAAAAGTCTTTAAAATAGCATTAGCAGGCTCAACCTTAGCTACTAGCTCCTTTTATTTTACTCTGGATAATTTTTATGCTTTCATGTTTGCAAATGCAATGCTTGGTGTCTCATTGAGTCTAATTCTGCCTTATATAGAAATCATTGCACTTAAAGATTTAGGCAAAGAAAAGTATGGGAAGTGTCGTTTATTTGGCTCTCTTGGTTTTATGTTTATTGCTTTAGTACTTGCAAAATTTTTGTCAAAACCTGAAATCGCTTTGCATTTTTTTCTTTTTGCGAATATAATAACTGTTGCTTTTTCTTTAATTCTTCTAAAACACGATGTTTCCCATGATGAAAAAGAATCAAAAAAACCTTTTTCTTTCATGAAATACTGGCCTTTTTGGGTAAGTTTATTTTTTATGCAAATGAGTTTTGGTTCGTTTTATAATTTTTTTACAATTTATGAAACAAGTCATGGGGTTTCTTTAGAAACAGTATCCTATTTATGGAGTTTTGGTATATTGTGTGAAGTTATAATGCTGTATTTTCAAGGACCTCTCTTAAAAAGAAATCTTAAAAATATAATATTGTTTTGTTTGAGTTTAACGGTTCTTAGATGGTTGATTTTATTTTTATTTCCAGCTTCCTTAAGCCTTACCTATATAACACAAGGAATGCATGCTTTTTCTTTCGGTTTATACCATAGTTCTGTTATTATATTTTTATATACCCTTTATGATAATAAAAAACTAGCACAGCAGTTTATGTATGGGGTAGCTTATGGCTTAGGTGGTTTTATAGGAGCTTTAATAGCAGGTTATTTATATGGAGAATATTTATTTCTATTTTCAGCTCTCTTTGCTGCTTGTTCACTGTTTTTTATGCAAAAAGTAAAGAAAGAGAAAAAAATCGTTTAGACAATATCCATAATTAAAAGTTGTACATTTTTTTTACTTTGAATTTCTTGTAATTTTAGACCTGGGATTTCTAAGTCAAAAAATTCTTTAAAAGAGCTAATATTATTTTGTGCAATCACTTTTAATAAAATACCTCTATAATGTTTTGCCCAATGAGAAACTACTTTCCCCTCTTTTAAAAATTTAAAACTTAGCACCTTTTTATTGTTTGTTTTGTAAAACTTTTCGTAAAAGCCCGCCCTTAAATCGATAATCTCCTCATCTAAATACGCATCCAAAGAAGAAGAGAAGTTTTCTAAATAAAATTTCTCTATACTTAAAGAAGGCAGTTTTGCTCCTTGTTTAAATTTATAATCAGGTATTAAATCTTTTGCAAGTAAGGGTCCAAATAAATTTGAAAAAAGGACTACCTTTTCATCTATATATTCTTTTTCATTGGCTTGCAAGTTTTCATAATCCAAAGCATCAAAAGCAACCCCGTTATACCGAGTAATTGCTTTTTGCGTAGCTTTGTTTGTAAGACTTTCTTTATAGCGTTCAACCTCAGACATTTTTTTTAAAGAGAACCAAGCAGATAATTCCTCTAAACTTAATTTTTGTATATGTGCTTCGTATAAAGCTAACATCTCTTCTCTTTTATTGTATAAATCGTGTAGAAAAAAACTCTCTTTTGAAAAACTTGAATTTTCTCCTCCCATTTTTTTACTTTCTGCAGGTGCTAATAGTATATTCATTCTTCTTCCTCATCTAAAAAAATTCCATCTTTATATAACCACTTATTATCTTCTTTTATAAAAGAACTTTTCTCAATAAAAGAAACATCCTTATTGTCTTGTATTAAAGTCGCTTTAAAAGTAACAAAACTAATTTCTAGCCCTTCTTTCTCTTCAAGAATATCAAGTCTTACAAAACGCGTATGAGTGCAAAACTCTTGAATATCTTGCTCCCACTGCTCTTTATTTAAAGAATAGTCTTTATTCTCATTATGAGTTGTTTTCATAATATACTTTGGCAGCTTTAAAGCATACGCACAAAATCTAGAACGCATTAAAAGTAAGGCACTTTTGGGAATACTTCCTTTATGGAAAACTTGACAGCATTTTTTATATTTATTATGACTGTTACAAGGACAAGCAGAATTGGGTGATATTTTCAAGTTAGATCTTTTTAATTGACATTGTATCTAATTTGTAGAAGAATAATACTTAGTGAAAACTAAGTATTATTCACTTTTAAATAGAAAGTACGAGATTCTATTTACTCATTTTCTTTTTGGATTTTTTTTTCATCACATTGTTTTTTACATTAAAAATCACTTTTTTCCCAAACCCTTTAATGTTCCGTAAATCCATAGCTTGATTCAGAGGATTCATTTTTCTGTATTGAATAATCTGCTCTGCTTTTTTATTTCCAATACCTTTTATAGCCATTAATTCGCTTTTACTGGCTGTATTTAAATTCATTGTTGCCAATAAAAAACTTACACTCAAAACCAAAGACAAGAATAATTTTATCATAACACTTTCCTTTAAAATAATATTATTAATTATATACTATCTTGACTTAAGAAAGTAATTTTTATAATTATTTATATACTTGATTTTATTAATAATAAGTGTATAATGTGTCAAATTTAATCAAAGGAACGTAGTGCAAGATATCCCCTTAGAAATGCTCACTAGCTTTTTATCCATTGTTGGCTTAATAATGATTTTCAGACAGTACTTGGGCTATAAAAAAGTCATAGATGTTGTAAAAGATTTAAATCAAAGAAAAGAAAAAAGAGTCTTAAGTTCAGATGATAAACAATACATCAAAGATAATTTAAAAGAGTACAGCGATAAACTTGTTTATCAAAGCTCTTTTAACAAACTTATGTATCCAATTCTCGTTATAATTGGTGCCGTTTTTACAATGTTTGTGCCTTTTTCACAGGCTGTAATACATTTTAATGTATTAATTGTTGCGTTTATTTACGTCACTATTATTAAAATGCATTGTGCAAATATTGTTAAATTTCTTGAAGAATTAAGCGCTTGACTTACCAAAAAATTTCTTTTTTACCGTGTTTTTTTAATAAAGTATTCGTTTTTGAAAAAACTTTTGAACCAAAAAATCCACGGTAAGAAGATAATGGGGAAGGATGCACTCCTGTTATAACATGATGCCTTTCTTCATTAATTAGTTTTTGTTTTTTTATAGCATTTGCGCCCCATAAAATAAATACTACATTTTCATTGTATAAAGAAATCCGTCTAATGATCTCATCGGTAAATTTTTCCCAACCCAATTTATGATGGGATTTAGCTTTTCCTTCTTCAACAGTAAGTATGGTATTTAATAATAAAACCCCTTCTTTTGCCCAAGGAATTAAATTACCATCAGCGCATTTTGATTCTCTTTGTAAATCTTCTTTTATTTCTTTTAAGATATTTTTCATAGAGGGTGGATTTTTAATATCACTGGGAGTAGAAAAAGCCAAACCTTGTGCTTGATTTGCGCCATGATAAGGATCTTGCCCTAAAATCACTACCTTAGTATTTTCTAAACTGGTGTAATCAAATGCAGCATACATGTCTTCATATTTTGGAAAAACCACAGATGTTTTATAGCGTGAAAGAATCTCTTTTTGTAGGCTAATAAAATACTCTTTTTTTTCTTCTTCTTTAATAATATCGTTCCAGATCATAGTCTTCCTTTTGCGTATTATCTCAAAATTTATAAAAAAAGAGGATTAAAAGCTCTTAAAGATACAATATTTTGCATAAATCTGTAATAATAGGTCAACTTATTTTTTAGGACTCTTAATGCAAGATTTAAAATCACTAAATACTCCTACGCTTTCAAATGCTTTTTATTTTCTTGCCTGCATTTTTTTAATTGTTTATTCTTTAAGTCAATTATCAGGACTCTTATCCTCCATTGCTATTGCCTTTTTAATTTGGTTTTTAATTAATGCTTTTGTATCAAGTCTTGAAAAACTCTTTATTTTTAAATACAGATTTACCAAAAAACTCGTTTTACCCTTTGCCGTAATATTTATTTTCTTTTCTTTATTTAAAATTACTTCTTTTATAGCTTTGAATATAACAGACTTAGGTGCTAGTTTAAGTGGTATTGATCAAAGAATATCCTTGGTTTTAAATAACTTATCGTCAAGTTTTTCCATTGATATAACTCAAGAACTAAACAAACTCTTACAGCAAATATCTATTGCCTCCTTGATTAATAAAGCCTTAGGTCTCTTCTCTTCTGTTTTTTCAAACAGTTTGCAAATTATCTTATATGTTATGTTTTTACTCTTAGATCAGCAATTCTTTGATGCAAAATTAAAAGCTTTATTTCCTAAAGAAGACAAAAGGCAAAGAGTGGAAACAATGCTTCACTCAATTGCAGGAAATATTAAAACCTATATTTATATTACGACTATTATAAGTTTATGTACGGGCCTTTTAACCTACCTTATATGCAGTTTTTTTGGTTTAGAAGGAGCTTCTTTGTGGGGCTTTATTGCTTTTATTTTAAACTTTATTCCTACTATTGGAAGCATTATTGCTGTTTTAATTCCATCTTTATTTGCTTTGGTTTCTTTAAGTGATATAAGTTTTGCTTTATTATTAATTCCTTGTTTGGCTTTTGTACAATTTTTACTTGGGAATATTATTCAACCAAAACTTATGGGCAATAAACTCAATATTTCACAGTTTGTTGTTATTTTTTCACTGGTTGCATGGGGGATGATGTGGGGAACTATTGGCATGTTTTTATCTATTCCCTTGATGGTTATTTTATCTATTATTTTATCGCAATTTGAATCTACTAAAATGTTGGCCATTTTAATATCTGCCAATGGCAACATTAGCAGCGATAAAAAATAGCCTTCAAGTTAAATATATAATTAGTTCTACATTTATAATTTAGCCCAAATACAAGCTAATTATGTTATTTTATACTATTAATGTAAGAATTAAAACATACAAATAATTTTTTGTGGCTTTTAATTTTTATTTGTCAGATACAAGAAAAGGCAGAAAGTGAATTATAAAAATCTATTAGATATGTTTGTACAAACCTATCATCAATACAGTGATAAATTGGCTTTTGTTTACCGTGTTCAAGACGCGCAGTATTCAATTACCTACAAACAATTTATGCACGACGTAATAACCCTCTCATTATTATTTAAAAAACATGGCATGAAACATGGGGACAAAATAATGTTTGTAGCTGATAACAGATATGAATGGATTGTTACAGATTTAGCCATAATTTCACTTGGCGCAATTTTAGTCCCAAGAGGAAACGATACGCCTACTTCAGAGTTATCTTTTATTATAGAAAATGCAGCCTGTAGTTTTTTAATATTAGAAAATGAAAAAGTTTATCATGAACATGAAAAAATGATCAAAGAGAAGAATTTAAAAAGTATCTTTGTAATAGAAAGTTCGCACAACAAAGATTATTTTTCTTATAAAGAAGAAACAGATAAAGTAAGACTAAACATAGAAGATGAAGAACATTTTTTTAATCAAGTTGAACTTTTAAATGCAGAAGATACCTTTACTATTATTTATACTTCCGGAACCACAGGAAAACCAAAAGGAGTAATGTTAAGTCACCAAAATATGATTTATAATATTGATACCATTCCTCATGCTATTCGTTTGAAGAAAGAAGATGTATGGTTATCTATTTTACCCTCATGGCACGTTTTTGAAAGAGCTGCTGAGTATGTTGCTATTTCAAAGGGCTGTACTATTGTATACTCTTCTGTAAAATCTTTTGCGCTAGATTTAGAAAGATACAAACCCACAATGGTTGCAACTGTTCCAAGATTGTGGGAATCAATGTATACAAAGATTAATGCAAAACTAGCACAAGACCCAAGAAAAGCTGCAATCTTTCATAAACTAGTAGACATTTCAAAAACCTACAAACATAATATGAGAATCTTAAAAGACGAACTTCCTGTTTTTGAAAAAGACTCTGTTTTAAGTTCTTTCTTTAAAAAAATGCTTTCTTTTATAAAAATAGTTTTTTTATACCCCTTAAATCTTTTTGCTAAGAAAAAACTTCTCTTAGTACAAGAAAAGTTTGGAGGAAAACTCAAACTTGCTATTTCTGGGGGAGGAGCCTTGCCTTTATACATAGAAGAATGGATTGATGCTTTAGGTATTCGAATTGTAAACTCTTATGGAATGACAGAAACGTCTCCTTTAATTGCAGGGAGAGGTTTAGACTGTAATACTTTTGCCACCTTAGGCCCAGCATTTGAAGGCACGTCTTTACGTATTGTTAATGAAGAAGGATTAGAAGTTGCGCCTGGAATTGTAGGTTCTGTCGAAGTTAAGGGACCTCAAGTTATGCAAGGGTATTTTAACAATAAAGAAGAAACAAAAAAGAATTTTACAAAAGACAAGTATTTAAAAACGGGGGATTTAGGAAAAGTAACAATAAAAAACGAGCTTATTTTAACAGGAAGACTAAAAGAAATTATTGTTTTAGCTAATGGAGAGAATGTTGACCCAAGCAGAATTGAGTCTGCAATTTCTATTATGCCTTTTATTAATGATTCTATGTTAATTGGACAAGATAAAAAAGGTCTGGGTTTATTAATTGTGCCAGATGTTGAAAGTCTAAAAGATTTTATTCACAAAAAATTTGATAAAGCCATTGAATCTGTTGAACACTTAATGCAAGAAAAACATATTATGAACTCTATTAAAAAAGAGCTGAATGAACTTTTACATAAAAAACATGGTTTTAAAGCCTTTGAAAAACTACAAAATATACATTTTTTGGAAAAAGAGTTTAAAATGGGCGAAGAATTAACCAATACTCTAAAGAAAAAAAGACATATAATTGAACTTAAATATAAAGAACTTATTGATAAGATTTTAAAATAATGAAACTTGAATTTTTATTCCTTCAAAAAGCCATTAAAGATAAGAACTTTATTTCTTTTTTATATCAAGGACGTAAAATAAACCATGTTCTTGCCTCAAGAATAAACGAAAAAAGCGTATTTATAAAAGAAGAAGAGTTTTGTCTTCTGGATATAAAAAAGCTTCAAATTTCAAAAGAGAGATACAATGTATAAACCTGTTAGCTGCGAATTTTATGATCAATTAAATGTAATCATTCAAAGACAAATACCTACAAGCATAATTTATTTAGAGACAGAAGATAGCACTAGTGAAGAAAAGATAAAAGACTATGTTTCTGAAATGACCCTTGAGCATAATGAAGAGTTTTTAGTATTAAAATCTAAGCAAAAAATACGTCTTGATTTGGTTATGTACTTAAATGGAAAAAAGTACAAACAAGACGTTTAATGCGTAAAAGAGAAGGAAAATTAAACTTCTATTTGAAAGAATTTTTCTTCTATTTTTTGATAAGAAGCTACCGAACAAGAAATCTTTTGTGCATTCTCATAATCTTTAAATTCATTAATAAAGAGTTTTTGCAATTTTTCAACATTCGTTGTTTTAAAAACAAAATAACCTAAGATATCTTTTTTTCTTGAACCTGCTTGCTCTATTCCAAAACTATCAAATTTCCAATCCACGCCTTTTGCAAATAAGAATACTTCTTCTAAGCGTCTTTGCAGTTCATTTCTTACCTCGTCATTAAATTCTTTTAAATGAATAAAAAAAGCAACATTGGTATTTGTTTCATCTTGAATTAGTTTTTTTTCTTCTTTGGTAACTGCTTCGTTTGTTATATCTACTATTTTCACAGTATCTCCGTATAATTTTTATAGAATAATAACATAATTAAAAAGATTTTTTTTATTTTTATAAGATTTTTTTAGATTTAATATTAAAAGTGCTTAGCTTTAAAAAAGAAATATTCTTTCTTTTTTAAAGCTTAAAAATATTTTTGTAGTTTTCTTCAAGAGAAATTTTATCTTTGTAGTCAATTTTCTCTCCCACATATACTTCTATTTTTAAGTTTTTTGTTCTTTTATTAATGGCTTCTTTAAGAACAGTATTGGCATTGCTTTTAATATAAAGAGGTAAAATATCTAGTCTGTTTTTTAAAGCAATTAAACGTGAACCTTCTTTAAATTCTTCTA
>Ga0105356_10005204_pt1 | contig 12392 bp, 9 predicted proteins | sample GOMGulsemesocosm_3_FD_83502 | JGI IMG/M metagenome (GOLD analysis project Ga0105356, IMG submission 83502) | Methane-oxidizing microbial communities from mesocosms in the Gulf of Mexico - GOM9D Gulf of Mexico | ecosystem: Environmental > Aquatic > Marine > Cold seeps | place: Gulf of Mexico...
AGATTTTATCAGGCGATATTTCTTTTGTAGAAAACGCCCTCATTTAGCATTTTATAATGATGTTTTGAGCTATTTAGGACAGTTGATTTTAGTCGTATATTTCTTTAATTTTTTAGAAGGGACATTAGTTACTGTTCTCTATATTATTGGGCTTACATCATGCTTATCTATCGTAGTAGGTTTATATCAAATAGATAAACAAATTATTTCTCTAAGACAGCTTAATGAATCTTTTATACGTCATTGGAATTCTGCTAAATGGTTGAGCCTAAATACATTATTACAATGGTCTTCATCAAACTTAATTTATATTGTTAGTGGGAGCTTGTTAGGGAATTCAGCAGTAGGTATTATGAAAGCTTCTCAAAATATTATGGCTATTACTCACATAATGTTCCAAGCGATGGAAAACTTTGTTCCTATGAATGCGAGTAGGGTATTAGATAAAAACGGCGTTGAATTTCTTAAAAAGTATATAAGGAAAGTTGTTTTACTGGGAGGTGGATTCACTTTGATTATAGCAATAGCCGCTTCTCTTTTCTCAACAGAGTTGTTAAATTTTTTGTATGATGATCAATTTGAAAAATACTCATATGTCTTAAGTTGGTTTTCTATTATTTATGTTTTTATGTTTCTCGGAGTTATTTATAGAATAGCACTTAGAACGATAGAGAATACTAAGGAAATATTTTACTCTCAAATACTTTCTACTATTTTTACATTTATATTTTCATATCCATTAACTAAAGCCTTTGGTTTATTAGGCTCTATGTTTTCTCTTTTTATTGTTTATATTGCGGTTTTTGTATTTCTCTATGTTTCATTTTTAAATAATACAAAAAGTGAAGAAATTAAGGTTAAATCATGAATGATTATGATAAGTGTCTAACTAGCTGTAAGTCTAAGTATCTTATTGATTTATTTGATTATTTGAATGATGGTGGAATTTCTTATTGTGTATTGGGCCAAACTAAAGATTTGCCTGATGCAATCCCTAATGATATAGATATTGTTGTTACTTCTTCGGTATTATCCGTTATTCATTTTCTGATAGTAAAATTTACTAAAGAGAGAGGTTGCCAATTAGTACAGAAACTTAATCATGAACAAACGGCTTGTTGTTACGTCATTTCATTTCAGGATAAAGAAAAAGTTTTTTATGTTCTTAATATTGATATTTGTAGTCATTTTTATATTAATGGTAATTACTATTTATCTTCAAAATCTTTATTAGATGAAAAAATGTTAGCTACAGATATTTACAATTGCACAAAAAATTTCTTCATCGCTTCCCCTAAGCAAGAACTAATTTATTATTTAATAAAAAAAATTGTAAAACGCGACTTAAGTCTTCAAGAGTTTAACCACCTAAAAGAGCAATACTTTAAAGATACTAAAGGAGGGCAACAGCAACTCTTACATTATTTTACTAGGGATGATGTATTACTCATAATTGACGCATTTAAAGAAAATAACTATAAATCTTTACAGCGCTCTATATTTTCACTCAAGGTTGTCGCTAGCCGCAGTGCTTTTAACTATGCTCTTGATTTTTTAAGAGAGTTAAAACGAAAAGTTCATCGGGTTATAACTCCAACAGGTTTAATTATTGTTTTTCTTGGCCCTGATGGTGTAGGGAAAACAACTATTGGTGATGGTATTAAGACCGGGATAATGCCTGCTTTTAGAAAATTAGAATGTTTTCATCTTAGGCCATATAGCTTAAATAAGAAAAAGAAGAATGCTGAAAAAGAGCAAAATATTGATGTAACAGATCCTCATGGTAAACCTTCAAGAAGTAAAATCGTTTCAGTTATTAAGCTGTTTTATTTTTTGGCTGACTATTGTTGGGGATTTTTAAGTAGGATTAGACCATTAAAAGTTAGATCAACCCTAATCGTATTTGATCGGTATTATGATGATCTTATAATAGATCCTAAACGTTACCGATATGGAGCTCCACTACTTTTTGCTAAAGTTATAAGTCGATTTATTCCTAAACCCGATTTATATATTGTGTTGGATGCCCCAACAGAAGTAATACAGTCTCGAAAAAAGGAAGTTTCATTTGAAGAAACAGACCGTCAGAGACAATCTTATTTGAAGTTTCATCAAAAAAATAGAAATTGTATTTTATTGGAAACCACACAGACTTTAGAAGAAACGATTAACAATGGTTGTCGTGAGATATTGAGTTTTATGAACTCTAGGGTCAGTAAATAATGTCTCAAATTGCCATTGCCAAAACAATATTAAATAAAATAGCGTCGTATGTAACTGTAAATCCAAGTGTTAAGTCGCCTAAAAATAAAACGCTAAGTTTTGTTGTTTTAACAGGTAATGATCACCCTAGGTGGATTATACCGACAGAACAAAATATTGCTAAAAATGTACTTCGTCAATGGCGACCTTATGGTAAGGGTTCAACTCTAAAGTGGCATGCTTTTAGATTTTTGTACGGAATGAAATTTTCACATTGGTTACCTAATTGCGATAGAGTCTCGATAAGTACCGATGTTACGTTTTATTGCGGAAAAACAAATAAACCCTTGATTCCAGTTGTTTACATTGGCACACCAGGTAAGCAGCAAAAAGCCGTAGTCACATTAGTAGATACTAATTCAGCTATACCTGTTTCTATTTTTAAAATAGCACTCGAATGTGATGCCTCAACTAGCTTAACTAAAGAAGCAAAATTTTTAAGCTTGTTAGAAGCTGAAAACATTAAAAATATTCCTAAATTACTTTATATAGACAAAAAAGGTGAATTTAGTAACCAAAGTGTAATTTTAGGAAAGTTAAGTGAAAGAGAGTTAACTCAACAGCATATAGACTTTTTATTTACATTGTCTATATCTAATAAAGTTAAATCTTTTCATAGTCTCAAGGTAACGTTAGAAAACCGTATGGCGCGCAACCTTTCGACTGAACAAAAATGTGAAGAGCAATATTCAAACGGCAACACAAAAATATGTCAAAAAGCGTTAAAGAAAATAGATCATCACGATGAGTTTTTAATGGTATTTTCTCATGGTGATTTTGCCCCTTGGAATTTAAAAATACTTAGTACCAGTCAACTAGCTGCAATTGATTGGGAAGATGCTGAATCAGAGGGTATACCGTTATCAGACTTATGCCATTTTTACTTTATCCAAGAACATTTATTTCAAGATATTGATGCGCTTGAAGAATTAAGATCTAACATTTGGGTAATTAAATATTTAAATCGACTGGGTATTGATGATGTGCATATAGTTCGTTTTATTTTAGTTTATTGTCTGAGCACTTTTCTTTCAAATAAGGGCAATGTTAGTAAAACGTATAGAGCTTTCCTTATTAAGCAGATAGAGAAGGTTATTGAATAATGAAAATATTATTGTCTGCATATGCTTGTGAACCTAATAAAGGTTCGGAGCCATCTGTCGGATGGAATTGGTTGCTAAACAGTGCAGAAACTAATAATGAGGTTTGGGTAGTTACCAGAAAAAATAATCAAAGCGTAATAGAAAAGTATTTTAGAGAAAACATTCAGTCAGAAAATACTCATTTTATTTATTATGATTTACCAAGTAAATTAATGTTTATTAAAAAAATGTTTGGTATTTATCTCTATTACTTATTTTGGCAACTTGGTGCATTTATTGCCGCGAGACGTATTCATAAAAAAGTCAGCTTTGATCAAGTACACCATGTAACCTTTGCAACCATAAGACAACCCAGTTTTATGGGCTTATTGGGGATTCCTTTCATTTATGGTCCTGTTGGTGGAGGAGAGTCGCCTCCTTACCATCTAATCAAAAATTTTCCTTGGCAACCAAAACGTAAAGAACTCATGCGTATTTTCGCAAATTTATGGGTGAAATTTGATCCTTTAATGCATTTTACTTTTTATACAGCAAAAAAAATTGTTGTAACATCTGCTCAAACAAAAAATTTAGTAGCCAAATTTTACCGGAAAAAAGTAGATATTAAATTAGCTATCGCTCAAACAAATGTTAATTTAAATGAAAAAAAAATAACTAAAGGTAGAACACAGGTTAAATTATTGTTTATTGGGCGATATGAATATTGGAAAGGTGCTCACCTTTGTATCAAAACTTTAGTTGAGCTTAATAAGAGTAAAGACTGTTTACCTGTCTCACTGACGTTAATCGGCGAAGGGCCGTTTAAAAAGTCATTGCAATCTCTTGCTTGTAAACTTGGTGTCGATTCACAGATTGATTGGCAGCCATGGATGAAACAATCTGAACTGGAACATCATTATTCAACACATGATGTATTTGTTTTCCCAAGTTTGCATGATTCAGGTGGTATGGTTGTTTTAGAATCTTTAGCAGCAAGTTTACCTGTAGTCTGTTTGGATTTAGGTGGTCCTGCAACAATTGTTGATGAGTCATCGGGAGTTATTGTTAATTCTCAATTATCAGAAAGTGAAGTATGTAAATCTATAGCAAAAGGAGTTCTAACTATTATAGATAGTAATAATTATGTTAACTATTGTAAGAATGCTAAAATTCGTGCGAATACATTTACATGGGAAGATTTAGTTAAAGGTTTGTTGTGAGAATTAATAGCGTATCAAAAGAGCAAATAACCTCACAAATTTTAATCGTGCACAACAAATACAAAATACGTGGTGGCGAAGACTCTGTTGTTGAAAATGAATTTCAATTATTAAAGAAAAATGAATGTTCGGTAGATACTTATTTTGTTGATAATCACGCGATAAAAGGCTTTTTTCAAAAAATAATTACTTTGTTACAAACCCCATTTGTTTGGACTAATAATCAATTTATTAAAAAGCATTTAACAAAAGATTCTAGTTCTACTGTAATACATATTCACAATTACTTTCCTTTACTATCACCTTCGATTTTTAGGGCAATTAAAAAGCAAAAGATAGCTACAGTTCATACTCTTCATAATTATCGCAGTATATGTCCAACTGCATTATTAATGCATGATGGAAAATTACAGGAGCGAAGCGTTCATCATTCGTCTTGGTGGGCGGTTTCTAAAAAAGTCTATCGAAATTCTGCAATTGGTACTTTTGCTTTATGTTGCATGATAGAACTCCATAAAAAATTGGGGACTTGGCATAAGCATGTTGATGTATTTATAGCTTTGACAGAGTTCAGTCGAGATAAATTTATTGAGGCGGGTTGGCCTGCTGGAAAAATTTATGTAAAACCAAATTTTATTGAAGACAGATTTAATGGCGTTATCAGAATAGATAAAAAGGGTGGTTATGCGGTTTTTGTTGGCAGACTTAGTGAAGAAAAAGATATTGCAACGTTACTTGAGTCATGGCGATATATTAACTATCCGTTAAAAGTTATTGGTGAAGGGCCTTTAGAACTTTTGGTTAATAGTTGTGAAAATAGTATGATTGAATACTTAGGTAAGTTGCCTGTCGATAAGGTGCTTGAATACGTACAGCATGCCGAGTTTTTAATATTACCCTCTATTTGTTATGAGGGGTTTCCTATGGTGCTAGTTGAGGCAATGTGTTGTGGTACTCCTGCAATCGTATCGAAATTAGGTAGTATGGAAGAAATTATTGACGACGGAGTAAATGGTCTTCATTTTGCTGCAGGCGATAGTTATGATTTATCTAAAAAGGTAAAGCATTTAATTGAAAATAAACCTTTGGCACAAGAAATGGCGTTTCAAGCGAGACGAGAGTATTTAGCGAAATATACGCCCGAAAAAAATTATCAAATGTTAATGAAAATCTATCATAGGGCAATCGAAAACTCTAACTCAGTGGATTAACAGAAAGTGTAGGGCAAGTAAGTGAAACAAAAAATTATTACGATGGAAGTGGATGTAACCAGTCTCTCTAGTGCGTTAAATAAAACGATAGAGTTATCAAAAAGCAAGCAAGGAACTTATGTTTGTGTTTCTAATGTTCATATGTGTATGGAAACATTTGATTCAGAATGTTTTAGAGAAGTGGTAAATTCGGCAGACTTGGTGATTGCAGATGGTAAACCAATTTCTTGGGCGCAAAAAATTATGGGGCATAAAAAAGCGGAGCAGGTCAGAGGGCAAGACATTATGACCGCTTTATGTCAGCATAGTGATAAATCTGAATTATCCATCGGCTTTTATGGTGGCAGCTCTGATGAGGTGTTAACTAGAGTTACCGATAACTTAAAACAGCAATTTAATAATATTAAAATAGCTTATAGTTATTCTCCGCCATTTAGGGCACTAACGGTAGCAGAAGATGACAAAATTGTAGCAGAAATAAATCAAGTTAACGTTGATATATTATTTGTCGGCATCGGCTGTCCAAAACAGGAGAACTGGATGGCAGAACACAAAGATCGCTTATCCTGTGTAATGTTGGGAGTTGGAGCGGCATTTGACTTTATTGCCGGGGATAAAAAGCATGCTCCTCGATGGATGCAGAGAATTGGCTGTGAGTGGTTATTTAGACTATTTAGTGAGCCTAGACGGCTATGGAAGCGTTACTTAAAACAAAACCCTCGTTTTGTTTTTTACTTCCTAAAACAATTAATAAAAAAGTAAGCAATTAACCTTATTTTTTAAATTTAAAAATTAAAATATATTCAAGGATTTGTAATGTCGAAAAAAGTGGCTTTAATTACTGGCGTAACAGGGCAAGATGGCTCATATTTAGCTGAGTTTTTATTGGAAAAAGGATATGAAGTTCACGGCATTAAACGTCGCTCTTCCTCGTTAAATACCGATCGAATCGACCATATATATCAAGATTTACATACTGAAAGCCCTGCTTTTTTTCTACACTATGGTGATTTAACAGACACATCAAATTTAACACGTTTGTTATCAAAAATCGAACCTGACGAGGTTTATAATCTTGGCGCACAAAGCCATGTTGCAGTGTCATTTGAATGCCCCGAGTATACCGCAGATGTAGATGGTATTGGTACATTGAGGTTGTTGGAGGCAATTCGCTTTTTGGGAATGGAGAACAAAACACGTTTTTATCAAGCGTCCACCTCTGAGTTATATGGTGATGTACGAGAATCACCTCAAACAGAGTCAACACCTTTTTACCCTCGTTCCCCTTATGGTGTTGCTAAAATGTATGCTTATTGGATGGTGGTAAACTATCGTGAAGCTTATGGCCTGCATGCAAGTAATGGTATCCTTTTTAATCACGAATCTCCTAGGCGTGGAGAAACCTTTGTTACACGTAAAATTACCAGAGCGATAGCTAATATTGCTCAAGGATTAGATAAATGTCTTTACTTAGGTAATATGGATGCGTTACGTGATTGGGGCCACGCACGAGATTATGTAAAAATGCAATGGCTGATGCTACAACAAGATCAGCCCGATGATTTTGTAATTGCTACAGGCAAACAATACTCTGTTCGACAGTTTGTAGAATTTTCGGCGAAAGAAGTAGGGATTTCAATAGTGTGGCAAGGCGATGGTGTTGATGAGAAGGGGATTGTTTCATCCATCGTCGGCGATGAGGCACCGGGAGTTAAAGTTGGTGATATGATAGTAAGTGTTGATGCTAAATATTTTAGGCCAACAGAAGTAGAAACCCTATTGGGCGACCCTAGTAAGGCAAAAGAAAAGCTTGGTTGGGTGCCTGAAACTACCTTTCAAGAAATGGTTGTTGAAATGGTCCAACATGACTTACAAATAGCCAAACAACATGCTTTGTTAAAATCACACGGCTATGAAGTTAGCTTAAGTAATGAAGACTAATATGACAATGAAGCGTGTATTTGTAGCTGGCCATAATGGTATGGTTGGCTCTGCTATTGTTAGGCAACTTAATAGTCGTAAGGATATTGAGCTGATTTTGAAAAGCAGAGCTGAATTAAATCTATTAAACCAGCAAGCCGTTTTAGACTTTTTTAAAAATGAAAGGATTGATCAAGTATATTTGGCTGCGGCAAAAGTGGGTGGCATCAGTGCTAATAATACTTACCCAGCCGATTTTATTTATCAAAACTTGATGATCCAATGTAATATTGTTCATGCCGCTCATCTTGCAAACATAGATGAGTTACTTTTTCTTGGATCGTCTTGTATCTATCCTAAACTCGCACCACAACCTATGAGTGAATCGAGCTTGCTTACTAGTACGCTTGAGCCGACGAATGAACCTTACGCAGTCGCCAAAATTGCCGGTATAAAGTTGTGCGAATCGTATAATCGTCAATATGGCCTTAACTATCGTAGCGTAATGCCGACTAACTTATATGGAGTAAATGATAATTTTCATCCAGAAAACTCTCATGTTATACCTGCTTTAATTCGTCGTTTTCATCAAGCGAAATTGGATGGCTTAGCTGAAGTGGTTGCATGGGGGACTGGCACACCTAAGCGGGAATTTTTATCTGTTGATGATATGGCAGCAGCTTCGATATTTGTTATGGAATTAGCAAAAGACAAGTATCTTGAGAATACTCAAGAAATGTTAAGTCATATTAATGTTGGTACAGGTGAAGACTGCACTATCAGAGAGTTAGTTGAAACGGTTGCTAAGGTTGTTGGTTATCAAGGGGCAATAGCCTTTGATACATCTAAACCTGACGGGCCACCTAGAAAGTTGATGGAAGTTTCGCGTTTAACTTCCCTTGGGTGGACATATACTATTTCATTAGAACAAGGTCTTCGGGATACTTATCAATGGTTTTTACAACAAGACAGTATTAGGCAGTAACTTATGAGACTTAAATTTGTTATGGGTACTCTTTTTGAGTAAAACATTTATTCATGTAGGTTTGCATAAAACGGCGACAACTTATCTTCAAAGTAATATTTGGCCATCGTTGTCAAATATTACTTGCTTGACTCGTCCGTATACTCAGCATAATAACGCTTTTAACCAATTACAGTATGCTGATGATTCTCTCTACGACGCCAAGTTATTTGACAATGAAGTCGAACAGTTTAACGGTAAAAACATACTGATTTCAGACGAGTCGTTATCTGGTAAACCACTTTCATTTTCTTGTATTAACAGAACTCAAATAGCTAAAAGGCTACAACAACAGTTTCCTGATGCAGAAATAATACTTTTTCTAAGAAACCAGCCAGATATTATTAGATCACATTATAGCTCGTATATTCGTATGCCATTTGGTGTCAAAAAGTTTAATGATTTCATTTATAAACCGATAAATGATTTCTCTTATGAGGATTCTTTGGCACAACCTGATAAATATGATATGTCGTCTTTATATTACAATACCAATGATATTTTTTTGCATATGGATTGTTTTAAATATTACCCGCTGGTAAAAATGTATCGAGAGCTATTTAATAAATGTCACATTTTTCTGTATGAAGACTTCAAAGAAAATAGTGCAAAGTGTCTAAGTCAACTTGGGAGTATTTTCGGGCAAGATATTAAACCTTTATCCGTAAAAATTAAAAATAGAGCTTTAACAACTCGGCAATTAGAGAGCAGACGCAAAGCAAATATTATCAATTATTCATTGAAAAATAAGTATCTAAAGAAGGGACTGTTGGAGTTGTTTCGTTTAAGAAATAAAAACGTGGCAATAGCTCCGGTTGATGAGGTAGATTTATTTACTAACGGTTATTTCTCGTCTGATAATCAGCTGTTAAAAGAGCTTTTACCTGAACTAAACTGGTCTTGTCATTCAGGTAAATATGTGTAAATTCTTATCATATTAATAGGCGTTTTTATTTACGAAGCCTTTAAATATTGTTAAGAATATAATTTTCAAATCAAAGGCTAAAGACCATCGATGAATATACTTAAGGTCAAATTCAATTCTCTTTTCCATTTTCTCTAAAGTATCAGTCTCACCGCGCCATCCATTAATTTGTGCCCAGCCAGTAATCCCTGGTTTAGCCTTATGGCGTAACATATAACCATCGATAAGTTGGCGGTATTCTTCATTATGTTGAACTGCATGTGGCCTAGGGCCTACAATTGACATGTTACCTTGTAATACATTGATAAATTGGGGTAGTTCATCAAGGGACGTTCTTCGGAGTAGGGCTCCTATGGGGGTGATTCTAGCGTCAAATTTTGTTGCCTGAACAACGTTATCTACTTTTTTATTCACTAATGCCATAGAACGAAACTTATAGATTTTTATTTCTTGACCATCTAAGCCATAGCGTTTTTGCTTAAATATTATCGGGCCTTTTGAAGTTAATTTGACTGCCAAACCAATAAAACACATAGGTATTGCAATTGCAACTAATATAATTGCCCCTAAAACAATGTCTTCAACTCGTTTAATTGTTAGATTAAATCCATCGAATGGTGAATCAAAAATACTCAATGTTTGCATATTACCGACATGTTGCCATCTGGAATGTAGTAAGTTGTAAATGAAAAAATCTGGAATAATATGTACCGTAGCAGTGGTATCACTGCATTTATTCAATATCTCTGTAATTCGTTCTTCGGCCTTCATTGGCATAGCGATATAAACATGATTAATATCGGGGTTGGACTTAACAAGTTTTATACCTTCTTCAATACTTCCCTCAACTGTATGCTCTCCCAACTCAGGCAACCTATTAGCAGGTCTATCTTCATAAAAACCTCGAAGTTTAAGGCCTAGGTGAGGATTAGCAACAATCTGATCTGCCAACTTTAGTCCTGAAGGTGTAGCTCCAATTATTATTACCGACTTTGCATTCATGCCCGATTTACGAAAATGAAACAGTATTGCTCTGAAAGCAACACGCCACATATTTAGCGATATAAGCGTTGAAACAAACCAAATACCAATGGCAACACGAGAGTAATGGCTGCCAGTTTTAGTAAAGTAGGCTAGCGTGATCAAAAGAATACAGCAGATAATCCATACTAGGCTAGTGTAACCTAACATGGTGAGCGTTGTTGATGTTCGCCATGAACGGTAGAGTTCAAATGATTGAGAAATAAACAGAAAACTGCTTAATGCTATGAGTAGAACTAATTGGTAACGTGTATCTAATTCAACGCCATAGGCATGTATAGATAATAGAAAAAATGATGCAATTACAACTAAGTCGACAGTTCGATATAAGGCAGAAAAACTACTTTGAATTGTACTGAGCAAACCGTCCGACATTTAAAACTATCCTTAACTACTTTTTCACGTAGTGTAACTACTAATCGTCAAGTTAAAAAGCGAATAATTTTATCTTAGTGATTTAGTGGTAATACCAGAAAGAATTTTTACTTATAATAATCAAAATGATAGAAATGTTTTTATAGTAAGAGTCATATCTGGTACAGTAAGCTAATTAAAATATATATGGTTATCTTTATAGGTTTTATCTTAAAGGAATTATAATGAAATCAGTGCGATAGGTGAGTAAATTGTTAAAACGTCATATTAAATGTGCTTTGTTATTAAGTCTTGCTTTTTCAATAGGGAGTTCAGCATCTTCATACAATGAAGATGAAAGAGAAGATCAAAGCATTCCTGTTGCTGGGATGTTACTTACGCCGGTCGTAAGTTTTCAGCAGCGTTACGATAGCAATGTGCTCAGTGCTAAAACAGATGAATTGAGCTCATGGCTTACTATCTTTCAGCCGGGGGTTAAATTAACCAAGGAGTTTGGTGAATTTGGCAAACACAATTTTGAATTAGATTGGATATTCACTCATGGAGCTTATCATGCCAGTGGTGAAGACAGTTATAATGATCATGAAATTTCAGGGAAGCTGAATTATGAAATCAATTTACGTCACCGTTTAATGGTTCAGGCAGGATATATTGATGCACATGAAGAGCGCGGCAGCCGGTTTTCTATTGGTGCCGGTAAAGATTTATTAGAGCCTGATACCTATGAACAAACTTTTGGTGGTGTGCAATATACTTTTGGCGCGCCTTCAGCAGATATGCGTTTGGAATTAGAATTGGGTTATTTAGACAATAACTATCGAAGTGTTCTTGATACAAATGCAACTACAAATGAATTATACGATGTAAATGCTACGCGTGATCGAGCAACAAGTAAAATAGGTGGAACTTTCTACTATAACATTGGTGCAGCGACAGATATTACGTTCGAAGTATGGAATAGTGATATTAATTATGATGTTACGGTGAATTCTGAACAAGAGCTTTCTAGTGTCGAAAGTCAAGTGATGATCGGGGCGAAGTGGGAAGCTACCGCATTAACAACAGGGTTTGCCAAAATAGGTTATAAAGAAAAAGACTTTGATTTGTCAGGTCGTGAGTCTTTTTCTGGACTTGAATGGGAAGCTGAAGTTTTATGGGAGCCTAAAACCTATTCAAAAGTATCTTTTACTACAGGTAGAGTGAGTGAAGAAACTAACGGTGAAGGCTTCTTTTTTGGTGTCAATACTCAAGAAGAAGCTCATGTTATTGAAGGCACACAGCATGCGGTTGAATGGAAACATGAATGGCAAGAACGTTTAAGTAGTAAAATTA
>Ga0105356_10005206_pt1 | contig 12385 bp, 8 predicted proteins | sample GOMGulsemesocosm_3_FD_83502 | JGI IMG/M metagenome (GOLD analysis project Ga0105356, IMG submission 83502) | Methane-oxidizing microbial communities from mesocosms in the Gulf of Mexico - GOM9D Gulf of Mexico | ecosystem: Environmental > Aquatic > Marine > Cold seeps | place: Gulf of Mexico...
ACATTATTAATTAGGATATCGACCTGCTTAATACTATTAATTAAATTGGTGATAGAATTCTTATCCAGAAAATCGGCAACAATTCCGCTAATTTTGGCTTGGGGAAATTCATCTAAAATTAGACCTATAGCCTTATCAATATTTTTTTGTGAGCGTCCATTAATTATGACTGAAGCTCCTTCGTTAATAAATAACTTAGCCGTTGCAAATCCAATCCCAGAAGTAGACCCTGTAATTAGTACGTTTTTGTTTGTTAAGTGTAAATTCATTCTGTTTTTATTATGCGATTCCTAAAGGACTAAAAATTACCCATAAAAGTAAAACCATCGCGATTAGGATAAGGGTTAGTACAACATCTGTTGAAAATTTAAATTTAAGGTTCAATGCCGACTTTTCAAAAGTCACCAATCGTAATTGTTCCGGATCCTGTGCAATACCAAGTTTACTCACAATCATTAAAATTGAAGTACTAATAATAAATAAGACAATTGCAAAGTGTAAAAAGTTAATATCGATTAACATGTGAAGTATCGATCCATCAGTCACCGCAATAATGCCTTCTTTGCTTAAAAATTCTGTGACTAAGCGGAGCATCCCTAAAACGAAACCAATCCACAATGAAACAATAGCGCCTTTGGCATTAATCCACTTAAATAAAAGTCCGAATAGGAAAACAGCAGCAATTGGTGGTGAGATATAAGCTTGTACACTTTGTAAATAATGAAAAATACCACCACTCATCAAGGTTTTCATAAAGGGAATCCAACCCAGACTTACAATAACGAGAACAATTGTTGCTATTTGTCCTACTCTAATCAATTGTTTTTCGGTTGCATTTGGATTTTTTTGCTTGTAAAAATCGAACGTAATTAAAGTTGATGACGAGTTAAATGCTGAGGATAGTGAACTCATCAAAGCAGCCAATAAACCAGAGATAGCCAATCCTTTTAGTCCAATTGGAAGAAACCCTGTAATCATTGCCGGTAAGGCCTGGTCTGGATTATCCAATGAAAAATTAAGCATTCCTTTTTGAGATAAAGCATAGGCGATTACACCTGGGATAAAGAATAAAAACACAGGTAATAACTTTAAAAATCCAGCAAACAGTGTTCCTTTTCTAGCATTGGATATGTCTTTTGCCGATAAGGTACGCTGTACAATAAATTGGTCTGTACACCAATACCACACCCCTAAAATAGGGGCTCCAAAAAGCATTCCTGTCCATGGGTAATCAGTGTCACTCATGGGTCTCCATAAATTGAAAAAGCGATCTACAGGTGGGTTGTTTGCTTGTAATGATGCTTCTGAAAGTGTGTCCATCATGGCGTTCCATCCTCCCAATTGATTAAGCCCGAAATAAGTAACTGCTCCTGTACCTAGGATTAATATAAATGCCTGAACCATATCGGTATAAATAACAGCTTTTAAACCTCCTAATACGGTGTAAAAACCAGTGGCTAGAACCGTGATTATTGCACCAGTCCAAAAGGGAATACCAATAGTTTCAAAGACTAGGGCGCCAGCAAATATAATCAGTGAGATTTTTGTAATGATATAAGCCAATACTGAAACCATAGACAAATAATTTCTACAGGCTTTAGAATAGCGTTTTTCTAAGAATTCAGGCATCGTAAAAACACCTGTTCTCAAGTAAAATGGTACAAATACCCAACCTAATAAAATAAGAATAAGCGCAGCTAAAATTTCAAAATTTGCCTGTGGCATTTCTGCTCGTGCTCCTGCACCCGAGACACCGAGTATAATTTCCGATCCAATATTAGATGCAAATAGGGAAGCCCCAATAACGAACCATCCTGCATTTTTCCCCGCTAAAAAATAATCGGATGAATTAGTATCATGACCTTTTTTACCTCTGGAAGCCCACCAGGCAATCCAGAGTACGATTGCAAAATATATAAATATAATAGTGACATCCCAGAAATGAAGATTTTCAAACATAGGTTTTTAGTGTTTAGTGATTTTAATTACGGTTTCTTATATTATTTGCTCCGGTTAAAGCAAAGATTAATCATTACCACTTGTCTAGGCCAAGTAGTTTTTTGCCAAGCGCATTCAATTCAGCACGCTCATACTTTTCTTGCTCGAAATTTCTAGGGTCACCAGGAAAGGCATAACCAGTAGGAGCAATTCTGTTTTTCCATGAATTGATACGCCAATCTTTTAATTCTTGGTTATCTTCTTCAGCAGGCATCATCGAAATATATTGTGCAATCCTTACTTTGTCTTTTGAATTGTTCGGACGAATCCCATGAGGCTGTGAACTATTAAATATTAATAGATCACCAGCATTGAGTTTTACCTTTTTTATGTGATCTTCAAATCCTGTAGTGTCTGGTTTAAATCGATCGCGGTCTTCAGGCTGTGAGAGTTTCCATGTATCATAAGTTCTAAATAATTCAGGGATGCATTGAAATCCTCCCATGTTTTCATCATTTTGATCCGCTAAAGCTAAAACCCCTTGTACATTTTGTGGTTTTGTTTCTGGGTCATAATCCCAATGAATAAATCCTTTGTACTCAAAATCGGGTTTTAATGGAAAATTGAGATTTGCTCTGTCAATAGTTACCCATAATTTTTCGGTTCCCCATACATCTGCAAAAGCTTCGTAAACCCGTTGCATTTGTCGGTTGTTCCAAAGCGCTTGATTATTATAGACTTCAACCATTCCTGTGCCTTCCAATTCTTTCATTTCCATTTCGGCACGAGGTGCACGGTACCAAGTATTTGAGTCGTTTTCATCTTTTTCTTCAAATTCCCATAAAAAGTCAGCAGTGTTTTTTGCTTGTTCAGCAGATACGGCATTCTTAATGACGATATATCCGTTTTCTATCCAAAAATTCCAATCGGATTCACTTAAAACTTTTAGAGGCTTGTTGTTTGAGCGATCGTTTAGTTTTGTCTGACTTGTTGTCGCTGTGGATGGATTTCCAGGAATTTTTTTGTGATTTTTGTTCGGACTTTCGGTTTTCAATTTATTGTCGTACTGTGCTTTCATGAGCTTTGATATTTAAGATGACTAATTTCTACTTAGACAAAATTAGATCAGATATTAAAACTGTACTACATCGATTTTTACAATTAATTGAACAATATTGATATTTTTACCATTTTATTATATCATAAATGTATATTTTGTGCATTTTTAGGTATTGAAAACTTGTTTCTTTATCTTAAAATAATTCTTAAATGAAATGGATAAGACCCATTTGGAGCACTAATAATTAATGATGAATAGAAATAAATGAAGTCTAAATTAGAAGAAATAGGGCCACCAGTTGGATCATCGTTTTCAGTATTGGTAAATCCTAAAATGTCTGAACTGTTTTTTTGGCATTTTCATCCTGAATATGAGTTAGTGTTTTTTATTGGTGCAGATAGTAATAGGCATGTAGGGAATCACCTTTCTAAATTTATTTATAGTGATTTAGTGTTAATAGGATCAAACATTCCGCATCTTAATTTTGATTATGGGGTGAAATCCGATTATGAAAAAATTGTAATTCACCTCAGACCTGACTTTCTTAGTAGTGCCGCCGAGTTTACGCCTGAGTTTAAAAATATTACGGCATTGCTCGAATTGTCAAAGCATGGCGTGGCTTTTGGAGAAACGACTAAAAAAAGAATGAAGGAAGCCATCTTTAATTTACCTAAGCTTTCTAAATTTAATCAGTTTTTAGAATTACTTAAGATCTTAAATGGTTTGATGGATGCAAGTGATAAAGAATTATTGCATGATCAACCAGTTAAAAATCAGTATACACATAAGGATCGTCAACGCATTCGGATTATATATGAATACATAGATAATAATTACAACAAGAAAATAGAGATCAATGAAATAGCGGAAATTGTTAACCTATCAAACCCTGCATTCTGTCGTTATTTTAAAAAGATGACCTTGCTGACCTTTGTAGAATTTGTGAACCATTATCGGATAGATAAAGCAAAAAAAATGCTAATAAATGGAGAGCATGTTACTGCTGTGTGTTATGATTGTGGTTTCGGAAGTTTATCCTATTTTAATAGGGTGTTTAAACGTATAACAGGACACAATCCTCAATTGTTTAAAAAGAAACACATGATTTAGGTCTCTTATGATAGGTTAAAAGCCAATGTCTAAATCTAAGCGCAGTCTATTTCCATTTTCTTTTGTCTCACCAATTGTTATAATTTGATTCACATTATAATAGCGTAATTTTAATGTTAGCTTTTTGGCGATGACAAAACCTGCTGTAAGTTCAAACCCCTTAAAATTAGTTAATCGGCCATCTGGAGAACCTGAAGATGAATAATCCCATCTTACCCAGTCGTTTTGAGCTAGAAAATCAACAGCAGAAAATCGCTCCATATGCGTATAGGTAACTTTGATTAGAAAATCATTCTTTTCTTTTAAAGACCCTATACTTATTGCTGATGTAAATCCGTTCTTCTCTTTTTTGAAATTATTGGAGACTAATTCAATAGAATCATAATCTTCTATATTATGGTAAACATCCAATTCAAAATTTATAACTGGTTTAGGAAATAGTTTGACTTTTGTGCCAATGTGAAAAATAGAATAATCAAGCAAATGGGTTTCATTTCCATCAGGAATATTTGGAGTGTTTTTGAAGAGATATATGGATGGGAAGAATTCTAACTTGTTATTTAAATGAGTGGTGTGAATTTGAAATCCTCTAAAAAAATTATCTTTTGCTAAAGAAGTCCCTTTGGTACTGATAATAAAATGTCCAATACTAAGTCGAAGAGTTTCGACCATTGAAGATTCAAAATTAAAGACCTTGCTTAAATAGACACCTTCCGGATAGACATTATCACTCCAAAATAATTCATTCTGTTTTTTAAAAGGAAACGTGTTTTTGCCTAACCAAAGTAATAATCCATTATGTTCACTTTTAAAATAAATTTTTTCAAAGCCAATAGGAAGTGTACCAAATTCATTAAAACCATCGCCTAATGTTAATTGTGGATCTTGCTGTTTGTTTTGTTGCCCGGTTCTCAATCTTAAGCCAACAGATAGCCATGGATTATATTGGTATTTAGCACCGAATCTAAGGCGATAACGCAGTCGGGTTCTATCAGGTCTATAAGTTCCATCCGCTTTACGAGAGTCCCAATCTTGTTCTATTCTAAAACGGAAATCTCCGGTAAAATCGAGCTTGGTTTTGGAGTTGTCTGCTTGAGCCTGAGCCAGATCATTTAACAATAAAAGTAATGCTAAGTAGATAAATTTTCTCACACATCTATAGTCTAATGCAGACCAAGTTAGGTGATAAAAATTATAAAATCAAGAGAAATAACAAATAAAAGATAAATTAGTCTTCTTCATTAAAAAACACCTTATAGTAGTGCATCTTTTTTTCTTCATCAAAACCACGCTCCAAATATTCACTAGAGGCTTCAGGAGCATCAATATCAAGTTTAATTTGAATATTAGTATCTAATTTGATTTCAGTTTTAATTTTTTGTTTCTGCTTTTTTAAGGCAACTTCCGAAACATCAAATTGATTTCTTATAAGGACACCTTGTTCCGATTCGTAAGCTTTTTTATAATCTTCAAAAAGACTGATATGTTTCTCATCTTCAAAAACTTCATCTTTAAAACGCTCCATATTCACCACTTCATTTTCTTTAAAGTGATCTATAGTCTTTGCTAAAAAGGTAGTTTGCTCTTGTCCCCCATAACTTGGTTTTAAAATTTCCTTAGAAAATTCTGAACAAAGTTCAATATAGTTTTTAGTATGCTGGTTATTGTCATCTGGGTACTTTATATTAAGGAAGCTTTTTATCCAATATTGAGCATCATAATTATTATTATCGACACTAAGAACAATTTTACCTTCGCCATCGCCCGTATTTAAAATAAGGCATCCTTTGTCAACTTTTTTAGCACTAATCCCTTTTTGAACGATTACATCATAACTATTGTCTTCTAGATATGTTTGAAAAAAGCTAGTCTTGTTTTCAATTTTGAAAATACCAATAGCATTGGTAAATATATCTTGGTATTGAATATCTTCAAAAAGAACAACCATTACATCTCCCGTTTTTATTTGTGCTGAATTAGATTGCTCAAATAAATGGGTCACAATATGTTTAGAGACCTCTAAAAAGTTATTTTCATCCTCAAAAACTTGTGAGGCATAACTATTAATCTCATTGAGATTTATATCGGCATGATGATTAAAACGATGGTTTTCACCTAAAGATCCAAAGGGTCTCAATAAAAAAGGGAGCATGAGTTCATAACTTGGCTGATCAAAATTAACTTCATGCTCAGAAAATGCATTTTTGGTGCTATTGAATTTATTTCCAACCTTATGAATAATGAATTTTTGGATTGAGGCTTTTTGTCGTTTAATCATGGTTTGCGCACATTTATTTTAAAGTATGCAATACTACTAAATTCGGTTGAATAAACACAAAAAAAAGCGCCAAAGCAAAAAGCTTTGGCGCAGCAATAGACTAGGGCTTCCGATTTGGTTACCGTAATACGGGGACGTATGTATTGTTATAATTTTTGATAAACTTGATTATTAATGCAAAAAAAACTTAGAATTGGATAAAGGGGTAACTATTGAACGTATTTAAAAGATGTAAATTCTCTTGCTCAAATCTACAAAATTAAAGTGTTAAAAATCAAATAATTACCCTAATTTTTTTGATAGATAATTATAGAGTTGTGTTCTCCTTTGGTAACCAATTCTAAATTGTCGTCAGTATCAATATTGGCAAGGTCTATGGCGGAATTACCATAGATAGGAAAACCATATATTGCTTTAAGCTGACTATCAAATAGATATGTTTTTTGAACTTGTAAATCGGTTAGGCTGACATAAATTTTATCATTGAGATAGAATATTTTTGGATGTGTGTAATTTCCATAATCTAAGGCTTTGCTTTTTTGTTTTATAGTAAGCTTATTTTCAGATAAAGTAACCAAGGTTTTATTAGTTGTCTCGATATGATGACTGCTGGATAAATTTAAAGATTGCTTACTAACTAATCCTTTTAAATTTACTTGAACCAGGTCTCCCTGAGATGTTGTAGTGGTAAATGTATTTTTATATTTGAATATTTCATTTTTAGAAAAATCAATGCTTTCTTTTACGGTAATTCTGGATTGTCCTTTACGGTTTAATATTTTAAGTGAAGTTCCAGCTCCAAAAACAATATAATCCTTATTATTAATTTTAAAATGTTTTGGTTGTGTAGTTATAGCACTAGACGATTTACGATATTTAAAACCATTGACATTTTTGCCATTCTTATTGTACATTAATAGCGCGTTATTTTGTGCGACAACAAAACGGTAATCTTTTTTGTTGTCATAATCAAAAACAGATAATGGTTGGGTGATCTCATCGTTAAATCGCAAAGGAAAAGGAGAGACGTCGTTGCCATTTCTATCAATGATATAAACACGCTTTGGAGTTGAAAAAGCCAATTGTAAACGTCCATTTTTGTAAAGATCTACTTGTTGGATACGACCTAAAACGTTTCCATGCAGTTGTTTTTTCCAAAGTATCTTTCCGCGGTTTGAAATTAAATAGAGCTTATTGTTAATATCCTGAACAACAATATCTTTTTGTTTACTACGATGGTTAATTACAAATTGTGCTTGAGAAAGAACATCAGCATCTAAGGTAACATTGAATACTTCATTGACTGGGCTTTGTACGGCATTGGTTTTATCTTTTTTAATAATACCATTAATATGTAAAAAGGCATCTTCCTGAACCAATTGAAAACCGGAATACTTATAATCTTCAAGAATATCCGTACTTATATCGTCATTAAATGTTGCGTTAATAATGCGTTTGAGTGTGTTTGGTTTGGCAATCACTAAAAGGGATGCTTCATTACTTAAATTAAGAGCCGTTTGTTTGTAGGCAGCATTATTGTTTAAAGTGAAACCGTTTTGAAAATCACTTATAATGCTATGTAATACATCATCTGAATTAGAAAACACAAAATAATCTTCAATATTAATATATTTAGAAACACTATCTGTATTAATAAGAGGGCCAAAAACATCTTTATAAAAGGAAGGCTTATTAAATTCCAAAAGATTTATATTTCTATGGCTGGATATTATATTTTGATGGTCGCTTAAAGCTTCTATAGAGGCAGCCGCATCAATAGATTTAAGAACAATGGCTGTTTTGTCCTTGAAGTAGATTTCGCCGACCTCATTAATAGTTTCAAATATTTCAAATTGAGAAGTAGAATCGATTTCTTGTCCGTTATACTTGCGAATGTTTTGATATAAGGTATCAAAATCATCAAAAGTAAAACTTAAAAAACCATCACTTTGAGAAGACGCTATATATTGAATTCCGTTTTCTTGAGGAATGGTGTTTTTAAATAGATCGACCATTTCGGTTAATGAATCATTTGGAACTACCAGACCATTAAAAGTTATTTGATTTGGGGTGACTTCAGTATCTAACATGACCAGATCAGAAAACAATGAAGTATCATCATTGAATAAAGAATGGCCTAGTGTATTGGAACTATCACTATTTAAAAATATTGAAAAGGAAGCATTGGTGTTTTTTAGTTGCTCTAAGGAATTAACCCAAGAGCGTTCATGCGACTTAATATTGTCAATTATAAGTTGAGATGAAGACCCAATAAATATACTGTCCACTTGGGTAGTATATATATGGAGTGAATCAGAGTCTTTATTTTCAAAAAGACTGTCCGAGTATTTCGTAATTATAGTGTAATCCGACTTTCCATTAGTATTGTCAAGGCATATTAAAACAGGGGTCTTGCTTTTTAAATTTTCAAGAGGTTTTGATAAGTCCTTCAATACTGTAGACAGTAGAACGTTGTCAATTAAAGCATTATTTTTTAGATCACTCTTAAACGTTTCAAGATCATTTATGTTTAAAACAATTTTTGAAGTACTTGGTATAAATTGTGTGATTTTAGAAGAGCTTCTTTTGGAGTTATTACAACCTGATAATAATAAACTTATTGATAGAATAAAAAGAAGGTGCTTCATTGAGATTGATTATTGAAAATAACACAACAAATGTATAACTTAAAATTCAAAAGTTAATTGTTCTGGTAATAGTCTAAACGATTTTCTGTGGTATTTAGTTATGCCATATTTTCTTATGGCTTCGCGATGTTCAATGGTAGGGTAGCCTTTGTTTTGTTTCCAATTGTACATAGGAAACTCTTCATGAATTTTAATCATATAGGCATCTCGATGTGTTTTAGCTAATACAGATGCAGCTGCAATATTTAGGTATTTACCATCCCCTTTAATAATGGTTTCATGTGGAATATCTTTAAATGGTTTAAATCTATTACCATCCACAGATATAAATTCAGGGTCGTTCTTTAATAGTTCAATGGATTTATGCATTGCCAAAATGGATGCGTTTAAAATATTAATACGATCAATTTCCTCTTGAAAAACATGGGCAACTCCATAACATATGGCATCACTCTCAATTATAGGCTTTAATAGATCACGCTTTTTATGTGAAAGCTGTTTCGAATCATTTAGTAGTTCGTTTTTAAATGATGAAGGAAGAATCACCGCAGCGGCTGTTACCGGTCCTGCAAGACAACCACGACCAGCTTCATCTGTACCACATTCAAAATTAAAGTTAGAATACTTTAGCTCTAGCATTTTAAATAATTAATTATAAAAGCCGTTATTAAAATCTACGTTAGTCTTTATGAGATAAAAAAAGCAAATCCATTTGATAATTGCTATTTTTGCACGACATAATATTTGAAGTCAGAACTTTTTTCTGACAAGTGACTAATAATTATAAATCGGCTCTTAACAGTGCAAGGTTAAAAAATATTTATGAATAGAATAGTTTTAGTATTGTTTTCTTTTTTCACAATAGGAATAGTTACCGCGCAGGTTAGAACAGTTAAAACAAAGGTAGACGTTGAAGGAAAGAAATTCCAATTAAATGATAGTTTAAATAATAGTGCTAGAGTAAAGGCAGGAGGAGGAGCTGTTAAAAATTTGGAGGCCAAAATTGAAATGTATAAAATTATATCTAAAGATCTTGACACCATAATCGTAGATACAACACTTACTATATATAAGGACTATAAATTTAATTATTTACGACGAGACGATTTTGATCTTTTACCATTTTCCAATTTAGGTCAAACCTATAATACCTTAAGCCATGATTTTAGTAGTAATCAATTATTGCCAAGTTTTGGTGCAAGGGCAAGACATTTTAATTTTATAGAGTTGGAGGATGTTAATTATTATTATGTTCCAACACCCTTTACAGAGTTAATGTATAAAACGGCTTTTGAGCAAGGCCAATTGCTAGATGCTTTTTTTACAGTAAACACCTCAAAACAATTCAATTTCTCAATCGCTTATAAAGGAATGCGATCCTTAGGGAGATATCAGCATATTCTAACAAGCTCAGGAAATTTTAGGTTTACTATTAATTACCAAACCAAAAACGGTAAATATAATGTTAGGGCACATACCGTAATGCAGGATTTGCTCAATGAAGAAAATGGAGGGATTTTAGATGAAGATATTGATAATTTTGAATCTGGAGACCCTGAATTTATGGATCGTTCCGTTTTTGATCCCGCTTTTGAAAATGCCGAGAGTGTACTGAAGGGAAAAAGGTTTCATATTGACCATAATTATAATTTAATCCAGCAACAAGACTCCACGAGAAATAATACCTTAAGCATAGGTAATATTATTACGTCCGAAGAGAAATACTATCAGTTTAAACAAACAGCAGCCTATAGTGAAATGTTTGGTGATTCATTTGTAAGTTCAAACCTAAATGATAAAGTGACATTGACTGATGTCTATATGGAGGCCAATGCTAAATACCGTAATAAAACCTTAGGAGAGTTAAAGTTTAATATTGCCTATAATTCATTTAATTATGGATATAATAAATTGGTGTCTTTAAACGGACAGAATATTACTAACCGATTAAAAGGGAATGTGGTTTCTGTTGGAGGAGGATATAAAAATGTGATAGGTAAAATTTTGGTGCAAGGTAAATTTGGAATAAACATTACTGGAGATTTCGATGGAAATTTTTTGGATGGGATTGCAAAGTATAGTATAAATGATTCTACAAGTGTGTCGGCAAGTTTAAAGATCAATTCAAAAGCACCAAATTATAATGCCTTGCTTTATCAAAGTGATTATATTAATTATAATTGGCAAAATAGTTTTGATAATATTGAAACAAAACAATTAGGGTTTCAGTTTAAATCTAAAAAACTGGTTGACGTTGCTATAGATTATACAACAATAAATAATTACACGTATTTCGAGAAAACAAACACTAATAATAATTTATTAAAACCAATTCAATTTGAAGATGCGGTTAATTACCTTAGGATAAAACTAAGTAAAGAATTTCGTTATGGTAAGTTTGCATTGAATAACACCATAAGGTATCAAAAAGTATTAGATGGAGAAGGCATATTGAATGTGCCGGAAATTGTAACTCGTAACACGCTGTATTATTCTAATCATTTTTTTGACAAGGCCTTGTTTTTGCAAACAGGATTTACCTTTAGTTATTTTAGTTCATATAATATGAACGGGTATGATCCGTTGTTGGCAGAATTTTATGTCCAGAATCAAAAGGAGATTGGCGACTTTCCAAGAATCGACTTTTTTATAAATGCAAAAATTCAACAAACCAGAATATATTTAAAAGCAGAACATCTCAATTCATCTTTCACGGGCTACAACTATTATTCTGCTCCTAATTATCCTTATAGAGATTTTGCGATACGATTTGGCATTGTATGGAATTTCTTCCTATAGATAAGCTATGAGTGTTCCCCTTCGGGTCGGGCTATAAGCTATATCTTTTAGCTAGGCGCTAAAAGGATGCCGCAACTATCCCTAACACAAAAACATTAGAGGTGTAAAAGAAATTCAAGGGTCCTATCTATATATAAAGGAATAGGGTGGAGGCTTTCTAAGTCGTGAGTTAAAAAAAAAATCAGGTGTTAAAGTCTTTGAAATCAAGGCTTAAAAAAAGAGTTTAAAAAAAAGGTAAAAAAAGACTTGTGGGGTTTAGAATAGGGTGTATATTTGCAGCCGCTTAGGGATTAAGAAATGATGAAAAAGAGGTTAAGCGACGTTCATTAAAGGGTTTTGAAAAAAGATTAAAAAAAGATTTCAAAAAGCTTTGTAGAAACAAAAAAGGTTGTATGTTTGCAGCCGCTAAAAACGCAAGACGTTTTTAGAAAAAGAAGAGAAAAAGTTCATTAAACATATTGATTGACAGCGTAAAGAATTTGATTGGAAACGATTAGATTTAATACAGAGAATAAACCATTTTGAGTACAAAAAATTAATATCCTTTGGTTG
>Ga0105356_10005208_pt1 | contig 12379 bp, 6 predicted proteins | sample GOMGulsemesocosm_3_FD_83502 | JGI IMG/M metagenome (GOLD analysis project Ga0105356, IMG submission 83502) | Methane-oxidizing microbial communities from mesocosms in the Gulf of Mexico - GOM9D Gulf of Mexico | ecosystem: Environmental > Aquatic > Marine > Cold seeps | place: Gulf of Mexico...
TTCAGGTCAAGTCTTTGAGGGTGGTCGCATTATTAATAACTTTGATGCACCTGTATGGAAGCTACCGGTATTTGTTAAACACGGCGCTATCATTCCAATGGTAAACCCAAATAACAATGTTAGCGAAATAGACCACCAGCGCCGAATTTACGAGATTTACCCTTATGGTACTTCGTCGTTTGTTGAGTACGATGATGATGGCTTAACTACTGACTACACTCGTGATCAATTTGTCAAAACCCACATTGAGTCGGTGCTTAATGGTGATGAACTAAGTATCTTAGTAGAAAAAGCACAAGGTGATTTTAATGGGTTTATCAAGGATAAAGAGACTGAATTTCGGATCAATACCACAAGTGAGCCTAAAAATGTTTCGGCTAAAATAAATGATAAACAAATACAGCTGCAACGTGTAAAAACACTAGGTGAATTCAATACGCGCACCAATGTTTTCTATTACAACCCTGCGCCTAACATGAATAAGTTTGCGACTAAAGGCAGTGAGTTTGCAAAAATAGACATTCGTAAAAACCCACAACTATTTGTTAAAGTTGAAAAAGTTAACATTAACCAAAATAGCATTCTACTTGAACTAGCAGGTTATGAGTTTAACGCTGAAAACCCATTACTCAAACATACCGGAAGCTTACCCACTGTCAAAAATGCAACGGTAGTAGAACAAAAAGCTACAGCGTATACATTAGCTCCTAGCTGGGACAAAATCGCCAATGCCGATTACTACGAATTACTGTTTGACGGCATGTTGTATAGCAACATTACCGATAACGAGTTGCTTTTCGAAAACTTGTCAGCAAAAACAACCTATGCCTTTAAAGTAAGAGCGGTTAATAAAAGCACTAAGTCACCATGGCAGGCTTTCACGGCGAAGACAAAAGCCGACCCGCTACAATTTGCCATTAAAGGCATAACAGCTGAAAGTACCGCTGACATGCAAGGCAATCAAGGTTTAGAACAATTGTTCGACTTCGATGAAAATTCAATGATGCATACCGAATACGGTAAAAATTCAATACCTTTTGACATCATAATCGATTTAAAATCCTTCAGCCAACTAGACAACCTTGTTTATCTACCTCGCGCTAACGGAAAAAATGGTGTTATTCAAAGTGGTAAGTTCATGTTCAGCAGCAACAAAGAAAGTTGGACAGACGCAGGTAGTTTTGAATGGAAAGCCGATAATGAAGTGAAAACATTCATGCTAGGGAAGCAACCGGTAGCCCGTTATATCAAAATGGTGGTTGATAAAGCAGTTGGCAACTTTGGCTCAGGCACGCAGTTATATGTGTTTAAAGTACCGGGTAGCGAAAGTGTCTTACCAGGCGATATTAATAAAGATGGTAAAATTGACCAAAATGACCTGACATCCTATATGAACTATACAGGTCTGCGCAAAGGGGATAGTGACTTTGGCTATGTCAGCCGTGGTGATGTCAACAACAATGGTCTAATTGATGCCTACGATATATCAAATGTTAGTACTCAACTTGATGGCGCAGTTGCAAATGAAGCAATCGATAAACTTGCGGGCAAACTGACCCTAGCGACAACTAAAACAAGTTACACAGCCGGTGAACTCGTTGAAATTAATGTAAACGCGAGTGCGCTTAAGTCAGTCAACGCCTTTAGCTTCGCTATTCCTTATGATAGTGAAGAACTAGAATATGTAAGTACAAAAGGCGTTAACATTAATGAAATGGAAAACATGACTTACAACCGTTTACATACCAATGGTGATAGAGTGTTGTACCCTACGTTAATCAATATTGGCGAGCAGCGACCTATTGAAAGTAACGGTACAATTTTAACCATTCAATTTAGAGCCAAACGTGCTTTTAAATTCAACCTTAAATCACAACAAGGCCTACTTGTTGATAAGTATCTAAATACAATGATGTTTTAGGTTCTATTGCACAACAAGGTTAAAGCCACTTGCATAGCAAGTGGCTTTAATACAGCCCCTTTCAGAGCAATATAGATCTAATTAATAACACGATCAATTATCCGTTCTAGGGGCCGTAAGAAAAACCGTAAACAGATTTCTGTTTACGGTTTTTTTATGTTTTCAATGAGTAGCCTGAGCAAATTTTTAACTTAGTCACGGCGTTGTTGATTGAATCGAAATATAAGCGAAAATAACTCTTTCACAAGCGCAGACAGCAGCTTACAATTCAATAGCTTGATAAGTTTCTATGGTTTTATCAACCATGTCTTTTACTTGAAATTTATTGATACAGTTTTCAAAGGACTTTTCCCCCAGCGATTTTCTCAAGCTTTCATCGGTAAGCAGCCTTTGCAAGTGCAATGAGAGTTGATCTATGTCTGGCTTAGGAACCCCTTGGCTTAGGTCAACATTGACCTTGAGTGCGTCAACATTATCAGTAAACATTTCGTCCAAACCATCTACGGCAGTAACCACAACAGGTAAAGCATGCTGCATCATTTCCATGGCCACATAACTGCATTGTTCATACATAGAAGGGATCACACCAATATCAGCGGCCAAGTAATAATTAGAAATTTCCTCCTTGGTAACTCTCCCGGTAAAGGTTACTTTGGCGGGAAACCAAGTGGCCAATTTCAGGTAGTACTCAATATTACCATCCCCAACAATAACCAGTTTAGCATCTGGTACTTGTTCAACTATATTAGCAAACGCCTCAATAAGACATTCAATGCCTTTGCCTGCATCAAGTCGGCCGACATAGAGCATAATTTTTTCGTCTTCCGTAAAGCCCATATCTAACTTAGCTTCAAGTTTAGCTTGCGCTGATGGCGGTCTACTATCAGTCAGCTCAACGCCATTATATATCAGCTTTAATTTTCGCTTATCAATGTTAAAGTTTTGGACAAAATATGAAATAGCATGTTGAGTGACACATATACTTATATCGGAATGTTGAATTATATTTTGCTGATCTATTGCGCTTTGCAATGCTATTTCGTCATTTCGAGTTTCTATAGCTGCTTGTTTATCAATAGCATAAGATTTTTTTTCTTTTTTATTGCCGACAACATATTCAGTATCTTCGCTATTGCCTGAGTTGTGGTCTTTCCATATTTTTTCAAATCGCTTGATATTACCGTTTAAATTAAACTTCCAAAATACGGTGTGTGCGGTATACACAATTTTACACTCAGGTAACTCCTGTTTAAAACCTGATATATCCTGAATTTGATTAAAATGTAAAATAGCTTTTGAACATTTACTGGTTTCAAGGCGCATTAACTGGGCCGCAACTTTATTGTATTCATTGTTCTGGTGACTGGCTTTTGAATATAAAGGTGAAGGTATATGTATGGCATCAATCCCCTCTTCCTCTACTTGTGTATATTCTTTATATTTATCTGAATTCAAAAAAACATTATGCAACTTAAAGCCCTTGTTTCCCCCCAATTGCCGTGTCAACAACTTTTGAAAAGAGCCAACACCATAATTATTTCCTCTACAATCACGGCTAACAAAAAAAATATCAATCATTATAACATCCTGTTGTAGTTGTATTAAGCATGTAGTGCTGAATGCCAGCTGCGATCAGAGCCAGGTTCAACAAAATTAAGCAGTGAAAAACCAATACCACAAGCGCCACTGTATAAACCTAAACTAGCAATGCCAGTGGCTGGCAGAGTTTTAAAGCCACCTAAGCCATTATCCTCGTCAATATCCCTGAGCATGTCAAAGATGCATTCCTGATAACGGTCATTAAAACGTTTATCCCCATAACGCCGATAAACCGCCTGATAATATTCAGCTATTTCTGACGTGCCTCCATGTAAAGCGTGACTTAACGAGTGAGTAAGAGCAACATCAGCAGGATCATTTGTTAACTCCATTGGCAACTCGCCCGCTTGCCAGTCGCAAGCTAAGGTTTTACTTATATTATCTAAAACCATTAAGTAGGTGCTGTTTCCTTGCAAACATTTACTATCAAGCGACAAAATAAAGGGCCGGCAGTTATCTAAACAAGCCTCAATCAACTCATTAAATTTATTGCTTGAAAAAAAGTTGTTTTTTAAGCTGCATAAAAAAGCAATAACATCGAGTTTATTGGTCGTTGCCTTTAAGGAGAATTTTGATGGTTCGTGAGCATTATTGCGCTCAAGCCAATAATGCATGTCTTCAACCAATTTTATTATGGCATTCAAATATTGTTTTTTTAGCTGACTATCCTGGGTATTAATATAACGAACTAAAAAATATTTACCTATGCCGGCACAACCTGATTTCAACGACATATCACTTATACCGTTGCCAAGATAAAACCCTGAAAGTATTAAATCATCAAATTCTCTTAACGTTTTATCAGCATCGATATCTAAAAATCCATGTGCCGCCACATGTTGTATCGCCCACGCTATTCCGCTAAGTCCGCCAGCAAAATCCAGAGGTAAATCAGTTTGTTTACCACTATTTATTAGCGCAGATAATCCCTGTGATATTTGTTGTAAGGTCTCTTTGGAAAATTTATCCAGCTTTAATGAAGGAAAATATTCAGCGCTGGCTAACAAAAAAAGTGTTGCGCCTGTTTTTCCGTGGTAAAGGCTATTATCACTGAGAAATTTAACGTTAAGCATTGTAGCTAAGACAATTCTTTTTAATCGACTCCGGCCCTCCATAACCAAGTTGCTTTTTGCGGAAGCTCATTCGTTATCATAATTTACCTTATTAATAGTTAGCCGCCCTACGCAGGCTATATATTTAAAATCTTAACCGGTATTAAGCAGGGCAAGTTTTCGGGATTTTGTTAATTTTGTGTATAGAACCATATGGTTTTCACTGTGAGTAACCATGGCTCAGAAAAATAGTACTCATTGGGGAGGGTTTGTTCAGCGCTTTTAGTAACTTTCCATTGCTGAAGATAGCGGCTAGTGGGTCAACTATATGTTTCAACAGGGATAAATCATACCGTTTAATGTACTGAGTATTTGCCCATGCTCTAAGCCTTTTCAATTTCATCTTTGGAACTCCTTTGCCAGACAAGCTTATTTTTAAAGAATTTAATAATAAATTAACACACCTAGAACATCATAGTTACTTTCAATTACCTTCAATAAATAAGACAATACCCTTCCTTAGGTTTTGATCTTGTTATACATTGACAATCGAAAGCAAACAATGATAACTTTAATTTCATTACAGGGAAATGTATTCACTAAGCTGTTATTCATTGCCCTTTTATTCAAAAATATAGCAATAGTCGTAAAGGTCGCGTTTTAACTACTGGCTGTTTTTAATAACAAATCCGGGAGGGATTTATGTCAATAATAGATATAACAGTAGAAAATTGTGGCCCTTGTAAAGCGTTAAAGTCAGGCTTATCTGCCATGATAGAACAAAATTCTTTAGCTACCCCACCATATTTTACTTTTATCAAGGAGACTGTATCGGCATTAAACGCGGTTGAATAGGCGGTGCCGATGGCGAAGCATCCGAGCAATTATTAAAGTGGTTCGAAAGTAAGAAAAAATCAGCGCTCGCTATTAAAGCATACGCTTTTGCTCAGAAATTTGTGCCCTTTTCTAGAATGCCGTTTTATACGACATATTGCCCCCCCTAACAACACAAGAAAGATGGATAAAATAAATAACTTAATAAAGGATTGTTATGACAATAATCACTCTGTTCAATAATACCATGCACGCTTCTTGGCATTCCTTTCAACAACGTTGGTTGTCATACTTGGCTAATATTTTTGCTTTAGCAGCAGGACTTAGCTTTTTCATTTTAGCCATGGGCTATGTTGCTTACCAAAGCAACTTTGACCAATGGGTACCAAATCACCAAACTAAGTATCAATATCTGCTGGAGCATTTTGATGCTAACACGGGTAAGCCTGACGCAATATTTACACCTTCGGGGGTAAAACGGGTAAAAAACGAACGCTTTCCTGAAATTAAATCTCATGCTTTTGTGCAATTTTATACGGGTAAGTATCCAACGCTTACTGATAAAAATATCGCTCATGATATAACGTTAATAGCGGGTACGGCCTCAATACTAGAATTTTTTGGTTTAGCCTTACTCTCAGGGAATACCGAAATTGTTGACAAAAACCTTGCTTCGATAGCCATCGCCAAAACTAAGGCAAAAAAATTATTTGGTGATGACTCGCCGTTAAATCAAATAATTGAGCTGTCTAATAATGGTAATAGCATTGAAAAGGCGAGAATAGTGGCGATATTTGACGATATTCGCTCTGACAGTCACCTCAAATTCGATGTTATCCAGTTACTTCCCTATGGCGAGTCTTTGGGCTCTCAATATTATGACCTACGCAATAGTGTTTCCTATCTAGAGTTTGTTGAGGGCAGTGACCCGAATATGGTTATCGATGCCATCAATTTATCTCTACAAAAAAACGATGAAATCAGGCAGAAAAAGAGTGGCGCTAGCGACTCCTTTAGCCGAAAGTTTACAATCACCCCAATAACAAAACTGCATCACATTAATATCGGTAAAAACCACCGCTACTTGCTAATCGCCCTAACGGTACTGAGTATCTTGCTATTGAGTGTTGCGGTAATTAACTACTCAGGTTTTATGTTAATACTAACCACTTACAAAATGAAAGAAATAGCCCTGCGAAAAACTTTTGCCTTAAAAAATCGTTTTATTTTACTGCCCTTTGTGCTCGAAACACTCTGGTGTTTAATGCTTGCCATTGGAATAGCAATAGCAGCGGTTTATGTCATTAATCAACATTACCTCCATTTTTTGATGGCTAACTTTAACTTAGCTGATGCATTAGACAGTGGTTTAAGCCGCTGGTTGCTAGCAACGCTATTGCTCGTAATCACCTTTAGTTTGGCATTGCCCATTTGGGCCGCGCTAAAAACCACACCGGCTGCACTATTTAGTGGTACGAATAATATCGGCGGTCAAAACAGTTTGTTACTACCCAGCTATGTGGCTATGCAAATGGTCATAGCGGTATGCATAGTATGTATTACTATTGGGGTTTATAGCCAAACCCGTTACCAATCAGTATTAGATTTTTCCTTTAAACAAAACAATATCTTGACCATTAGGCCTACCCAAGGGATGAGCGCAGGCCTTGAAGATAAACTAAGACAATTACCCGGAGTAACTCGAGTTGCTAAATCTACTCACGTACCCGTAATGGACACCTTATCTACCTCAAGAACTTATCAAATAGCAACAATTGATCAGAACTTTTTGGATTTATATCAAATAACGCCCCTAACTGGGCATGCATTACAAGAAAGCGATCATACGCAAGCTTACGCATATCTCACGGCGTTTTATGAATGGATAAAAAACAATAGAAGTAAAATTAACACGAGGATAACCTCTGTTGACGATATATATCAAAACTATCCTCACAATAATATGCCCAGCCACTTTAATCTGTTAATTTCTAAAGCGACAGTTGCAACACTGGGTTTAGCACAGGCTAGCGATGCCGTTGGTCATACCTTTAACGGTAGTTTTTTTCATAAGTTTAATAGAAATACCTACACCGTTGTTGGCGTCATTCCTGACTTATATCACGACTGGCAAGTAGGACAAAAACCGGCGCCTCAGTTTTATCAGGCTTTTCCGGGAACTAAGGACTTTCAAACAATCTTCAGTATTCACTGGCAAGGAGAGGATAGAGCTGAATTTGTTAATACCGTAAAAGCCATTACCGCAGACCACGCACAAGAAATAAGAAGTGTTGAATTTACTTGGTTAGCTAAAGACATTACCGCCAAACTCGCCCCGCAAACAAACCGGATGACTTTATTAATAAGCCTAACATTGCTAGTGGTATTGATTGCCGCATTAGGTTTGCATTTTGCTGTTAATGCCACAACCGATCGCATGCGCCGGGAAATGAGCATTCGAAAAGTATTTGGCAGTGATAAGTTAAGTGTATTAAAACGCGTTTACTTCTCCTTTGCCAAACCGATACTGATTGCTAATTTTATTGCTTGGCCTGTGGCTTACCTTGCTTTGCAAACATGGTTAGAGCAATACAATGATCGAATTAACTTGTCTGTTTGGCTGTTTGGCGCCGCAACGGCAGTATCAATACTGGTGCTGGTTTTAGTGGTGAGCAAAGAAGCGTTCAGACAGGCTTATTCGATGCCGATAGATGATTTGATGGCGGATGAAGAATAACTAACCGCTAAATTAATATGCACTTGGCGCTGCTGGTTAAAAGTAAACTTGCCTAAGCAGCTTAATGATTAAAGCGAAGGATAGTTTTTAAGATGGTAATGGAACAAGCAGCGCAGAACGATATTTCTGGTGTCGCCATGGATCACGCCATTGCGCCGAGTAAGCTCCGCAATGTTAAATGGTTATTATTAGCCAGCGTAGTAGTAGCCCTTGCTTCTTGGTCGTATCAACAGTTCGCTGCACCAATAACCATGAGTTATGCGTACAGTGATTTAAGTATCAGCGTTATTCAAGAAAAAGCTTTTGAAAATAAAACTACGGTTACCGCATTAAGTCACCCGAAGAATATTCGCCATATGAATACATTAGCCTCGGGTCGGGTAAAGACGATTTCGGCTAAAAATGGTGACCTTGTTGAGCAGGGACAACTAGTGTTTACTTTAGAGAGTTTCGATCATGAAATGACCGTAATGGATAAAAGAAATACGCTACAAACAAAAATAGGAAATTTGCAGACCAAGCGCATCGAATTGGAAAATCAGCTAATGGATCGCCAATCAAAAATGGCTAATGCCAAGTACGAGTTAAAAAACTTAGAGCAAGAAGTTGAACGTTTAAGCAAAAGTCATAGTACAGGTGATGTATCTACCGCTAAGCTTGAGCAAACCAAGGCGCGCTTTGAGTTAAAAAAAGAGCTCTATGAGCGCTCTGTTAAGCAGCAAAAAAATTATGAGGCCAGTTATCAAGTACGCTTGGCACAGTTTTCACGATCTCAAGAAAATAATAAACGTGAGCTTGCAATCATTGAACGCTTAGCTGACGTTCTTAACGTAAGAGCCACCTTCAGTGGTCGTTTGTCGGGTTTATCAGTTGAAATAGGAGAAAATATTGCTAAAGGAGCAAAAGTAGCAGAACTTCATTCACCGAACGAAGTGTTATTAACGGCGAGTATTTCAGAAAACTATATTAATAAGATCAAAGAAGGAATGTTAGCTAGTGTCCGTTATGAGACCAACGATTACCCTATGACAATTGGCCGCATAGACCCTGATATAAACAAGGGTTCATTCACCATTGATTTGCATTTTACCGGAGAGCTTCCCATTGGCTTAGGCAGTGGACGAACCTTAAATGCCAGTATATTTTTATCAGAAAGCCAAAATAGTCTGGTGCTGAATTCAGGACAATACATGCGTGAAACAAGTGGACGCTGGGTATTTGTATTGAGCAAAGATGGACAATACGCGCAGAAAAGACCAGTAAAACTGGGTAGAAATAATTACCGATATGTGGAAGTTGTCAACGGCTTGGAGGCAGGTGAACGTGTCATTGTCTCAAGTTATTCTTCCTTTATTGATATGGAGCGATTAAAGCTAAACCACTAAAAATACGGCTGTAAATCAAAGCAAAAGAAAAGGATTATAAAAATGATTACATTAACACAAATAAACAAAACCTTTAGATTAGAACACATTGAAACTAAGGCATTAAATAACATTTCCCTTACTATTGAACAAGGTGATTTTACGGCGATTGTCGGTCCGTCTGGTAGTGGAAAATCAACCTTGCTAAATATATTAGGATTTATTGACTCACCTTCTTCGGGTTCTTTTACCTTTGATAGAAAGGAGGTTGGCGACTTAAAAACTAAGCAGTTATTAGCATTACGTCGTCAAGTCAGTTTTATTTTTCAAAAATTTCACTTAATTGAGCATTTAAACATCCGAGAAAATATTCGTATACCACTGCTGTCAATGTCGATGACAAAAAAACAGCAGAACCGTCGAATCGATGAATTGGCCGAGAAATTAGGCATTGGTCATCGCCTTAACCATAAACCTCATCAGCTTTCGGGAGGGCAACAACAAAGAGCCGCGATAACACGTGCTTTAGTAAATAAACCTAAACTAATACTGGCTGATGAGCCTACCGGTAATTTAGACAGCCGTAACGGTAATGAAATATTCGACATACTAAAAACCTTAAACGATGAAGGGGTAACAATTGCCATGGTTACCCATAATATGGAGCTGGCTCAGAGCTGTAAAAAGCAACTTTGTATACAAGATGGACTAATTGTCGACGCGGCTTAACCATGAAGTATTATGTAATTTATCACGGGGTGTTAGCAATAGCCTTAATCACCAGTCCGCTTACTAAAGCAGCGGATGGCTTGCTCGATGTATATAAAAAAGCGTTAACAGAAGATCTGCAGTTTCAGTCGGCGCAACAAAGTACAATAATTAGCCGAGCCAATGCCCAAATGGCTAAGTCGGTATTGTACCCGCAGTTATCTTTGTCGGGGCAATATATTAATAGTAATACGGGTACTAAAGTCGATGACATTGGTTTTGATAATAACTCAACTTCATCTTATCAATATGGTGTTCGGTTAACGCAGCCGCTATTTGATATGTCGAAATGGTATGGCTATCAACGTGGTAAATTGGATGATGTGCGCGCCGATTTAAACACACTACAAGCCAAGCAATTGTTGATCAGCCAAGTGAGCTCATTATATTTTAATGTACTTAGCGGCGAGATAGACGTTAAAGGTGCAAAAAGTAATTATCAATCGATTAAACAATTATATGAACGTGCTCAACGGCAATTCAACGTTGGTGATATTGCCGCAACCAACGTTAATGATGCGTTAGCCAGACTTGATCAGGCGTCACTCGCGGTTTTAGCTGCTGAAAGTGCTTTACATCGCGAGCAAGAGAACTTGGCGATTATGCTAGGTACGCCCATACCAACATTAAAAAAATTAAGTGATGATTATCAAATATTGCCACCTGAAAGTGGCGTTGAACGTTGGGTTGAAACGGCCAAGACGGGCAATTTATCACTGCAATCAGCCGCTCTTGACGTAAAAACAGCCAAATATAATGCTAAAGCCATAAAATACAAAAACACGCCAAAATTATCCTTATCGGCTAATTATACCGACTCACACGTAAATGAAGGGCAAAACATTATTGATCGTGGTGCCTATGCTGAACTCAGCATCAACATTCCTATTTTTGATGGCGGTTATAACAAAGCAGAGCAACAACGTAGTAAAGCCAACCTTTCAAAACAAACCTTCGCACTAACACTATTTAAACGACAGTTAGCGTCAAAAGTCAGGGTTGCTTATAACGATATTTTAACAAGCGCAACGAGCGTTAAAACCCGTAAAAACGCGATCAACTCCGCTCGACAAGCACTCAGAACCACAACTTTGGGCATAGAAGAAGGTAGCCGAACAGTAGTAGATATATTAAATGCCCAACGAACACTCTACTTGGCTGAAACAAGCTATGAAACGGCACGCTTTAAACATATAGAGAAATTATTCGCTCTTAAGCAACTTGCGGGAAATTTAAGCGGGGCTGACATCGAAGCCCTAAACCAGTGGTTTGTTGAGCCATAACAACGATTAACTAACAGTAAATTGTCAAGTTTGAGCAAAAAACAAATCCGACAACAATCAACATTTCGTTTTCTAATAATCAATCAATATTAATTGATTTTTATGGAAACAACATTTTCAGGATGTTTCAGGATAACAATGGCAAAGAGTTGAGACCTCCTCACGCAGAACCCGATGCAGAAATACTGGTAGCAACCCCCCGCAAACCTATTTCAGAACTAAACATTAGAGAGTTCAAAGATAAGATCACAATTGAAACAACTGCGCTTAAGTTAACCTTTGACCAAAATCAAAGAAATTTTGAGATCACAAACCTGAAGACAGGTAAAACAGTAGTAAAATCGATTAAGCCGATAGATTTCAAAAAAAACAAGGTTATCATTGAATTAAGCCAAGAACCCAATGAGTACTTTTATGGGGGCGGTGTGCAAAACGGGCGTTTTTCTCATAAAGGTCAAGCGATTGCTATTGAAAACCAAAATAGCTGGACCGACGGTGGTGTCGCCTCCCCTACCCCATTTTACTGGTCAACCAATGGCTATGGCTTCATGTGGTACACCTTTAAAAAAGGAATCTATGACTTTGGTGCCGAAAATAAAAATACCGTTAGTCTTTCACACGACACTGATTACCTAGATGTATTTTTTATGGTCAATGATGGAGCCGTACCGCTTCTGAATGATTTCTATCAACTAACTGGCCACCCTGTATTAATCCCCAAGTTTGGCTTCTACCAAGGGCACTTAAACGCATATAACCGCGATTATTGGAAAGAAGACCCAAATGGCATTCTTTTTGAAGATGGTAAACGTTATAAAGAA
>Ga0105356_10005211_pt1 | contig 12368 bp, 7 predicted proteins | sample GOMGulsemesocosm_3_FD_83502 | JGI IMG/M metagenome (GOLD analysis project Ga0105356, IMG submission 83502) | Methane-oxidizing microbial communities from mesocosms in the Gulf of Mexico - GOM9D Gulf of Mexico | ecosystem: Environmental > Aquatic > Marine > Cold seeps | place: Gulf of Mexico...
AGCAATTAATAAATAATATAAAAAGGTCAAATACATTTGTTCCTATTGCTTTTTCTTTTCTCAGCCGAGTGTGCGAGCTCTTTTTACTTCTGTAACGCTACTTCGATTTATTTTTGCCAGTGCCTTTCAAATTACCTGTTAGTTGCGCTTGTAATTTTTAATGAGCTCTTGTTGTGCTACTGCGCTTTTCGGTCGCGACTAGGCTGTTGATACTTTGTTGGCTGCTCAGCAAATAAGTTAACAATTATGGTGTCTACCTGCATAGGTACTTTCAGCTGCGTTGCTTGAGCTGTGGTTGTATTTTGCTTGCGGGTACGCAATTGAGTGACGTTAGCAAGACTAATTTCTTCATTTTTCATTACCATGGGGGACTGGCTTTTGTGACTTGCTGTGTCGGTAAAATAACAAAAATACTTTTTAACTGTGCCCGTCTTCATTGTTTTGATATTTAAATCTACTTGCTGGGTTTTAAGCTGGCGTGGTTTAGCAAAAAGATATTTTACTAAGCTTTTGAGGTGAATAAACAGTGTCTTGAACATCTTCATCAGGTACTCCAACGGCTAACTACTTTGGTTCCTTGACAGTTAGAATGCCTGCTGTAGGCTTAATGAGTTAATTAACATGCTTAGGCAATATAGTCGTCTATATGGCTAGGAAGTTAACCTCGTTTACTCTATCTGCTAACGAAATAGAATTATAATCGCAAGCTATTGAGTAAAGGTATTACACGGTATTACACGGCCTTTGATTGTTGATAAAATCAAAGGCATTTAGATTAAATAAAAAGCAACGAAAAGGCGTGTTGTCTGGAAGGTATGGCGGTAAATAAGGGGGGCTAGCAACGGTAAGCTAAATGAATACCGTCGCTATTGGTGAGTAAAATCGACTAATTTTTATAACATGTGCGGCAATTTACAATAGGTATCGAGTGAGTGGCTAATAAAGTGGCCTTTGCCTTTGTTAACTACATCTTTAAGTGGAAGCCAATTGGGTTGTTGTGGATTGGTCATGACATTGGCGGTCCAAATGCCTTTATGGGCAATGCTAAAGTCGTGGATCATGGTTGCAGGAATATTATTATTGACTAAGTACCTGCGGGCGTCGATTGACATGTACCAAATGGCATTTGCCCTCATGCCGTCATTACCAGTAAACGACTTTTGGGTCAGAGGGTTAACATAGCGACTCCAGATACGCAGCTCAGAAATATCAACTCGTGCTTTATTCATTTGAAAAGCCGCTTCAACTAAGTTTTTAAACTGGGGTTTATAATGGCCACTTTTGTCGGTTATTATTAATGGCTTACCGTCACGAACATACAATTCGCCCGCAGCTTTAACTGGCTTACCGCCGAGAAAAGCGGCATGAAACCAACCTTCGCTTGAAATATGGCTATTGGCATAGAGTTTATTGTCCATGGATAAGACAAAAATGGCCCAACCTGAGCCACAAAAGTTTGTGCTGTATTTCTCGGTACTCCAGTTGGCCATAGTATCTGGGCCTTTAAGGTACTTTAACCGCCCGTCTTGCATATAAACGCGGTACTGTTCTCGCCCTACGCTATCTTGGTAATTGGTTGATAAAAGGCCTTTAGAACTTAACGCATCAATCTGCTCATCTGACTGCTGCTCTAACCAGCGGTAAAAAGATAATTGCGTTGTTTTATTTTGATATCGTGCTGTTGACCACGCTTCAAATATGGGCGCGTTTTGTGGGTTTTTCCAATGACGATGTAAAGGGTCAATGGCTTCAGTCCAATATTTAGCATCAAGCATGCGTGCTTTTGCTTTAGGTTTGCCAATGTATTCTTGCATGCCTTGTAATTGCTTAAGTGCTGCTGCCCATTTGGCTCTTGGCGAAGGCGCACTTTGCATAGGTGTTTGTAGGCCGACACCAAACATTGCAGGTAAACGCTGCTCGGCAATCAATACTTCTTCTAGGTACTTTATTTTAAGTACCGCTTGGTTATAGACAGAGTCGGCGGCTTTGATTTTTTGTTTGCGTCGGGTGGTTTGCCAAACAAATAAACGTTTATCATCGGCATAGTCTTTCGCGGTATCACGTAAGGTTTTTAGCGAAACAATTCGCTGTTCTAGCTCTTCTTTAGCAATGTTGTGATAGAGGGTTAATGCTTGGTCTATTTGAATAAGGTTGGTGTGAGAACTACGTTTTTGTGACCAGTGGCTACTGTCGGTTTTAAACTCAGCAAGTGTCATTACGTCTGCAGGCATTAAACAATCCTTGTATTAATAAGTCGCGTTATACCAAAGAAATGATTTTCATTGGTATAACCTTTTTGTTACTTGAAATTAACACAAAGTGGCGAGAGATACTATTTGAATTGACCGCGAATATTTGGCTGCTTCCAATGGGTAATATTGTAAAAGAAGTTAAACATGTCTCGACTAACTTGGTCTGATACTTTTGTCCCTCTAAGTGCTAACTTAAGCCAGTCGTCTTCGCGTTTTACTGTTAGTTTTGGCACAACACCGGTAAGGGTCATACGGTGGTTAACAATACATTGACCGGCAACAACCATTAATGGGTCGATATGATTTTTAACCGCTTGTTCTACTTTGTATTTATAGCCGGGTTTACCAAAGTCGGTACAGAGTAAGTTAACAATAACCCAAGTATCGGCACTAAGTAAAAAGTAACAGCCGAGTAGCGGACACTTAGTAAATATGGTGCTGTCGATTTCATTCGGTTTTTGCAGTAGGTTTCTCACTGAGCGCATTTCGTCCCAGTCTTTTTTCAGTAAATGCAGGGTGATCAATAATCGTGATGCCATGCCGATTAAAGAACTGGCAGTACCGGTTACTGCACCTGCATCAAGAAAGATACCCGCCGCTTTAGCTGTTGCTTCCATTGCGTGAGTTGCAGAGTGGGCGGCACAAGCCTTACTTTCTCTAGTAATGAGTTCTTTTACTGCTAAAAATGCTGCAGTAGGATCACCCGGCAACAGTCCTTGCTGCGAATTTCTAATACTGTGAGCCGATTTTGCTGCCGATAAGGCCAAATAGCCGTTATAGGTTGCCATAGAAGAAGAATAGGCAAGACCAACTCCCGGCGCTATTTGCGCTACTAACTCAGATAAACTTTTACCTAAAATTTCTTTTATTAGTGAGGCCATACCGGGATCGGTTATCGCACTTCCTAAAATAAGGTGAACTAGGTTTTTAGTGAGGGTCATTGCTGATGAAGTGACAGAGCCCGCTTGATAAACCGCTGATATACTTTCATAGCCAGTATAAATTTTGCTCGACAGCTTAACTTGTCTGCCTTTGAAAAGTTCAGTGATGTATTGTCGACGATGGTCAGCTAAATAACGCATGGCGGTACGATCGAGATCTGACAGTTCAAAATCGTTATTTATTTGTTTGGTTAAATCTTCAACGGCACCATTGATGTTGCGAATACTGTTTTTCCAAGTGACGCCTTTATTTTCTTTCCATTCAGTCAGTGCTTTACCAACTTCGTTGCGGGCTAACATTGGCATGTGAGCATTTAATATAGGGCCAGAGCCGCCGTTATGGTAGGCCTTGAGTTTTTTATCAAGGTTTTTTAATAACGAACTTCTGGGTTTATTAAGTCCTGCTGCTGTTCGCTTGATCCAAAGATCGTATTCCATTAGTTGTAGCATGGGGAGGCTCCTCTAAACTGAATAAATAAAAAGCATCCTAGCTAGTATTTTTATTGTCCTAACCAACATATTTTTATACTGGTATATCTGTGCATATTATAGCGGGCGAATAGACGAGGGCATAGACTTTATCGGTGATCATTCGTTTATTCATTAGGGTATTTTGTAAGACAATTTACCTGCATTTAAATGCTAATTTAAGACTAATAGTCTATTTCCTTGGTATTTGCACATTTACAATTGACTTATTTTCAGTGAATAACGATTGACGGAAAAGCTATATGCGCTTACTGACCGAGCTACTGCCTGTGTGGTAGCCTTTTTGTTTGATTAATTCAAACGCTTCTTTGAGGCGAGCATTTTCTTGCATGATATCAATTTGATTACGCATGAGTTTATTACCTTCGACAATTTTACCGTGAGTACGTACCCTTGCTTGCACTAGTGGCGGGTCGATGGGTTTGGTTATATAGTCAACAGCGCCTAATTCTAAGCCTTGTATTATGTGTTTGGTTTGGTCTAACGCAGATAAGAAAATTACTGCAATATGTTGGGTTTTAGGGTTTGCCTTTAACCGTCGGCATACTTCCATGCCATCCATAACTGGCATCATAATATCTAATAATACTAAATCGGGTTGCGGATCTCGCTCGCAAATTTGTAATGCTTTTTCTCCTGATGTCGCCGCCTTTACCTTATATTCTTTACGTAATATTTCACTGAGCAGTTTTATATTATCAGCAACATCATCAACAACTAATATTTGTAGTGGTTGTTGGTTGTCTTTATTGTTTGCTATCTGGTTATTTTTTTGGGTTAGGCTAGCGAGTTTACTTGCCGCGCTGCGATTAGTTTCAAACAGTGCTTTAGTTAATAGGTTGACCAATTGCTTTTCAGAGAAAGGCTTAACTATGTATTCAGTAACGCCATGTTTAATCGCGTCGAGCACTTGAGTTTGATTGATTGATGCGGCCATCATGACAAAAGGGATTTTAGATATTTTAGGGTTTATTTTTGTTTGTTTTAATAGCTGAGTTGCTTCTTCGTTAGGCAGCTGTGGCGCGGTGATAATTAAGTTGATCTCTTGTTGAAACAAGACATTTAGCGCGTGGGCACCATTAGTACTATGAACTATGTTTTTGAAGCCCATAGTTTTTAACATGCTAACGATAGTACTTTGCATGTCGTCAACATTATCCACTAGTAATACGGTTAGCCCGAGAAATGAATTTTCTTGATTCGTTGAATTATTCTCGATGGGCATGGTTATCCGTTAGTTTACGTAGCAGCAGATATTAATTTTTTTGATTATAACCAAGTTAAAACCATAGTGCATTCACTTCGTTTGGCGCTTATCGCTAATTATACCAATAAAGATAGATTATCAATTATTCTGTGCTACTGTTTTTGATAGTGATGTTACATTTTATCGCGTGGTCGTTTGAACAATGAGTAGTTATAGATAGAGTCAATTTTAATTGAACAAGCTAGGTAAAATACTTTGATGATGGGTAGTATATTGGACTTTAATACTAAAGTAGCTGTTTATAAATTGATAGAAAGTAGCGGGAATAATGCTCACTAAGCTATGAAAAACATCGTTTTTATACTCTTTTCAATGGTCTGTTATGTTTTATTACAAAAATCAGTTATTCTTTTTTTTAAATTGCTTTAGTAAAAGCGCATATCGATAACTGATAGTGAAAGTAAAAATGAATTCTCTGTTTTTTATTACGCTACTTTCTAAATGTTACTCGCATGTAATGCCGATTTAATTAGGAGTCATTAGTGACTAAAATAGCTTTTGTGGTGGATGATGAGCCTGCCAATATTGATTTAATTAAAGGGCTAATGCCAGAAGGTGTAAAAGTTAAAGCGGCGCTATCAGGCGAAATTGCTTTAAAACAATTATCAAAGAAGTTTCCGGATATTCTTTTTCTCGATTTGCTTATGCCGCAAATGGACGGCTTTGAAACATTACAAGCCATTCGGGCTCTACCTAACGGTGACTCTTTACCGGTATTGATTATCTCTGGTAATGCCAGTGATGCCGATGTGGAAAGAGGAAAAGAGTTAGGCGTTATTGGTCATTTAATAAAGCCGGTTGATAGTGAAAAATTAGCCTCGTTTATTCGTCAATATTTATAGTGGAGTAGCTCACATGCCAGCAAAAAATAAAGCAACGATCTTAATCGTTGATGATGCGCCAGAAAATATTGATGTACTGACTGGAATTTTACGTGAAGGTTATAAAGTTAAAGCGGCGTTAAATGGTGAGACTGCAATTAACATTGCTAAAGCAGCTAAGAAACCCGATTTAATTTTACTTGATGTGCTTATGCCAGGTATTGATGGCTACGACGTTTGTCGCCAGTTAAAAGCGAATGTTGAAACGGCAAATATTCCGGTGATTTTTGTTACAGCAAAGTCGGAAATTAAAGACGAAGAACAAGGCTTTGCCTTAGGTGCAGTTGACTATATTACTAAGCCTGTTAGCCCTCCTATCGTTTTAGCTCGGGTAAAAACACAGCTTGCTCTTTATGATCAAGCACGTCATTTAGAAAAGTTAGTACAAAAAAGAACCGCTGAGTTAAATGAAACTCGGGTCGAAATTATTCGCCGTTTAGGCCGAGCTGCTGAATTTAAAGATAACGAAACCGGCATGCACGTCATTCGAATGAGTTGGTTTTCACGTTTTCTTGCTGAGCAAATTGGTAAACCAGAGGCTTGGTGTGATTTACTCTATAATGCCGCGCCAATGCACGACATTGGTAAAATAGGCATACCTGATCGTGTATTACTAAAACCCGGTAAACTCGATGCTGAAGAGTGGGATATTATGCAAAAACATGTCGAATATGGCGCAGAGATTATTGGCGATCATAGTTCACCGTTATTGCAGTTGGCAAAGGAAGTTGCGTTATTTCATCATGAAAAATGGAATGGTAAAGGTTACCCTCATAGCGTGAGCGGTGAAGATATTCCATTATCTGCTCGAATAGTGGCAATTGCTGATGTTTTTGACGCATTAACCAGTGAAAGACCTTATAAAAAAGCTTGGTCAGAAGAACGTGCAATTGCCTTGTTGGAAGAAGAGTCTGGTAGTCATTTTGATCCGGGTTTAGTTTCTGAGTTTGTTAAGTGTTTACCTCGAATTAGAGAGATTCAAGCACAATATCACGATACCTTTGAATAAATGTTTGGCTAGTTTTAACTCTTATTAAGCCACCAAATAAAATTTGATACCTAATAAAAATAAAGGCGTAAATATGCACCTTCTCCAGAAAAGTACAATTCAGCTGTGCATGAAAGTAGCCGAGTTGTTGTCTGTAACTACTTGTCTTTTTGGCTTCATTGTGATGCTTGGCTGGCATACCAATAACATTGCTTTGATTGAGTTTATACCTCATTTTGACTTTATCCCATACAATGCGGCGTTAGCCTTTGTTGTTATTGGTCTTGGATTATTATCTTTTTGTCGGCGAAGAAGTGATTTAGCCAATTATTGTGGCTATTTTGTTATACTTTTAGCTTCTGTCACTATTATTCAGTACCCGTTTGGTATGCCGTTGGGCATCGATGAATTGCTGATGCTTGATTCTCTTGGTGCCAATACTCTTTACCCTGGTAGGATGTCATTTACCACCGCTTTGTCATTTTTACTTTCAGGTATTTATCTGTGCATTGCCAATAAGCGACCACCCCTTTACGTTAGTACTACTTTCTCGGCGATTATTTTTTCATTAGCCTTTATTGCTTTTGCTGAGCACCTAATGGAAATGGACATGAGCAATGGTTGGGGTATGTATACGCAAATGACTGTGCATACCTCATTAGGTTTCTTTCTTATTAGTTTGACTATTTTGCTTAAAGTCTCTGTTGGTATGGTTAATTTACCTTGTTTACGTTGCTTTATAAGCCCAATTATCATTATTGGCACTAGCGCGACTATTATGTTTTGGCAAGCATTTGAGCATCAATATACTATTAATCTTGAGCAAGGATTTTTATTAACTGCTACTTATGCCAGTGAAGCTATTTTGTTCCTAGGATTTTCGTTAACTGCGGTAGCGAGTTACCTTATTCATTTGCAATCTGATAATAATAAAGCGCGTCAAAATCGCATTGCTATTTATGCCAGTATTTATTTTGGTGCTTTGTTAGCTACGTTGTTATTTCAAGTTGCTCATAGCGTAGAACAAAAGAATATTCGCATTGATTTTGTCACCAAAGCGGATAAGAGAATACGCTCGTTAGAGCTGGCAATAATGCCGTATTTCGAAAAGCTTTATATTGTGCAAACCGCTTTACATGCCAACCCTGATATCGATAAAAAACAATTCGAAGAAATAGTGCAACGTACTGCTGCTAAAAAAGAAGGTATTGTTGGGTTAGGTTGGTTGCCTCAAGTGGCTGTTGGTAATGAAAAAGATATTAGACAAAGAGCATTAGAACTAGGCTTAAGTCGTTTTGAAATATTATCACTGGACGATCAAGGGCAAATAAAATTAACCAATGATGAAAATAAAAAGTTATTTTACCCCTTGTTATATGCTGTGCCCGAGCAAAATAACGAATCGATAATTGGTTTAGATTTTTCTAGTATTCAACATATAGATCAAGCTTTAAAACGTTCTTTTAAGAGTAATATGCCAGCAATTACTACTCGATTAAGTTTTGCTTATCCGGGTAAAAATTACATTGCCATGGTTTTACCTATTTATTCATCACACCTACCTCATACTACGCTAAAAGAAAGAGAGCTTGCATTAAATGGCTATGCAGTAAGCATTGTTGATGTGGTAGCTATGGTGAATTTTGTCTTGAAAAAATATACCTCAGTTGGTGGTATGCATATTACTTTTACCGATTTAACTAATGATACTTTATTGTATTTTCATCCTTCGCGTTCGAAAACAGCAGTCCCAATAGAAGCATTAGTCAATTATCCGAGTTTACATTATAGAAGATCGTTGAACATTGGTGGAAATGAGTGGGAAATAGAAGTAGTAGGTGCAGATCCTAATGCTTTTAGTGTGCAAGAATCTAAAATTATTAGTGTTCCACTATTCATTTTTATTCTGTCTCTGTGTCTTGCTTATTACCTGAGAAGTTCACTTAACAAGCAAAAGCAGCGAGAAAAGCTCTTGAGTTATCAAGAAGCATTACTTGATGCCTTACCAAACCCAGTGAAGGTATCTGATGAGTCACTAAATATTTATGCGGTAAATAAAGAGTTCGAATTGGCGTTTGGTGTAAAGCGTAATGATGTTTTAGGGAAATCAATTCTTGATACCTCATTTTTCACCGAGGATTTACGTGAAAAATTTCATCAAGAAGATCTTAACCTGATCGCAAATGGCGGTAGCAGTAATACTGAAATGCAATTGAAGTTTGCTGATGGTAGTGAACGCGATGTCATGTACATGAGAACAGCTTGTGAGATAGAAGGACGTTCACAAGGGGTTATTAGCTTAGTTGTTGATATAAGTACGCTAAAGATTGCTGAAAGGGAGCTATTTGATAACCAGCGACAGTTAGAATTGGCGATGACCGGTGCTAATGCGGGGTTATGGGACTGGGATTCAGAATATAAACATCTTGATATTGGTGAAATTTGGGCATCGATGCTTGATTATAGCAAGATGGATTTACACAGTTTATACGGTAATGCTAATAATTATTGGCAGGCGCTTATTCATCCAGAAGACATTGGTGAAATGCTAACGGCCTTAGATTTTCACATGCAAGGAAGAACCGAGGTTTTTCGTGCTGAAATGAGAATGAAAACTAAGTCAGGTCAATGGAAATGGATACTAAGTGTTGGTAAAGCGTTTGAACGTGATGAAAATGGTATCGCATTACGTGTTATTGGAATTAATTTAGATATTGATGATGCGAAAAATATGGAGCATGACCTCTTACAGGCAAAAACATCGGCAGAGGAGGCGACCCAAGCTAAATCTGACTTTTTAGCTAATATGTCTCATGAAATTCGTACACCAATGAATGCGATCATTGGCATGAGCTATTTGGCCTTAGAAACAGATCTTAATAACAAACAACGTAATTATGTGCAAAAAGTACATCGTAGTGCGGAATCTTTACTCGGTATTATCAATGACATTCTTGATTTTTCTAAAATTGAAGCAGGTAAGTTAGACATTGAAAACGTTGATTTTCGTTTAGAAGATGTGATGGATAATTTATCAAATTTAGTTGGCATTAAAGCAGAAGAAAAAGCGCTTGAGCTACATTTTGATATTTCTCCAGACGTCCCGACTGCTTTAATAGGCGATCCGTTACGTTTGGGACAGATATTAATTAATTTGGGTAATAACGCAGTTAAATTTACCGAGTCAGGCGGCGATGTTGTTATAAAAGTTGAATTAAAAGAAGTGCTTGAACAACAAATCGAAGTGCACTTTTCTATTAGAGATACAGGAATAGGAATGACACCAGAGCAACAAGCTAAGTTGTTCCAATCGTTCTCGCAAGCAGACAATTCTATTACCCGTAAATACGGCGGCACAGGTTTAGGATTAACCATTTCTAAAAAATTAACCGAACTAATGCATGGTGATATTTGGGTTGAAAGTGAAGCGGGCGTAGGGAGTACTTTCCACTTTACTGCGTTGTTAGGCAAGCAAGAGGGGGATGTATCTCAACGGTTACCTGTTGAGGCTGATTTAGGCGTATTACGTATCTTAATTGTTGATGATAACGCCACAGCAAGAGAGATTTTGTCGACGATTCTTGATGGTTTTGGTTTTCAAGTCGATCAAGCAAATACCGGTGATCAAGCGCTTGCGCTACTAAAAAACGCTGATTTGAATGATCCTTACGATTTAGTCTTTATGGATTGGAAGATGCCCGGCAAAGACGGCATTGAAACCACTGAAGAAATTCAAAAGAACGAGCTGATTGAAAATGTACCAACGGTGATCATGGTAACGGCTTATGGTCGAGAAGAGCTATCGCACGCAGCGAATAAAGTGGATATTAATGGTTTCTTAACTAAGCCTGTAACTGCCTCTGGCTTACTTGATGCCATATTGTTAGCTATGGGCAAAGATGTGGTTAGTGATCGACATGTCGCTGAAAAAGATGAACTAGCAGATAACGCGATAGATCATTTACAAGGAGCGAAAGTATTACTGGTAGAAGATAATGAAATGAACCAAGAGTTGGCGATAGAATTACTGACAAATAATGGCTTATTAGTTACCTTAGCTGAAAATGGTCAAGAAGCGGTTGATGAACTAACTAAGCAATCGTTTGATGGTATTTTGATGGATTGTCAAATGCCAGTAATGGATGGCTATACCGCGACTAAAACAATTCGAGCGCAAGAGCAGTATGAAACATTGCCAATTATTGCTATGACAGCGAATGCAATGGCTGAGGATAAAGCGAGAGTGGTCGCATGTGGTATGAATGATCATATCGCTAAACCAATCAATGTAAATTCAATGTTTATCACTATGGCTAAATGGATAACACCGAAAGATCCTAAGAAAAGAATTAAAATAGAAAAAGAATCACCAGATATTGATGTTAATGAAGCGGAGATCCCAAGTGTGTTAGGTATAGATACAGAAGCTGGGTTGGCTGTCACCCAAAACAATAAAGCACTTTATATGAAACTATTAAAACGTTTCACTAGCAGTTATCAAGATTTTGAGCAGCTGTTTTTAGCCGCGACGCAGGACAGTGATGTTAAAGCTGCAACGCGTTGTGCACATACATTAAAAGGTACCGCCGGTAATATTGGCGCCAAAGCCATTCAGAATGCGGCCAAAGCATTAGAGCATGCATGCGAGCAAGCTGATGAATCAGGTAATACGCTTATTAATGGCGAAATGAATGCAGAAATACAGCGTTTATTAAACGAGGTTCTTAAAGAGTTGGTTCCGGTTGTTAATGAATTAACTAAGTTAGCGGAGCCGGTTAAGTCAGTCACCGAGTCGCAAGTATTAGATAGAGAAAAGGTAACTCCTCTTTTTACTGAACTTGAAGAATTAATAGAAGACTTTGATACGGATGCGTCAGACGTACTTGAAAAGCTTGACCCGATATTTCAAGGTACAGAGTATTATCAGCAATTATCACAGCTTATTGAAGCCGTGGAAGCATACGATTTTGATACCGCTGGAACAGTATTTGAAAAGTTAAGAGATGATATCGGCTAATATTGATAAATTGGCTTAATATTTAATGGTCGAACGTGGCTTTGTTTGTATGAACTGAGCGTTTAAATTTATTAATTACTTGATTTTACAGTATTCTCTAATTAGTTTAGGTATTACTTAATCATTTATTTTATGGTTTTATATAGGTTAAAGAGGTTTTTTTGGATTATAAACAGCTATTGGAGCCTATTGAGGGAGAAAACCCTTCAGGGTGTTACCTTAAAGGCGAAAGAGCACAGTACCGTGCTTTACGTAATACATTTAATGCGGCTCAGTCCTCTTTTCGGCGTTTTGTTGAAACGCCTGATTCGTCTAATGATGAAGAATTATTTGAAGAAAACCAAAAAAATTGGTTAGCGGTAAGTGATGCCTGCTGGCAAACGTTAACCGAAAAAAGTAAAGATGTAGAAATTTATTGTTGGTGGGTGATGTCGTTAGTTTTTCAAAATGACTCCGTTAACAAAATAGCACAGAGTTTAGAGCTACTAACGCCTTTCATTGACCAGTTTTGGCCTGACATTAATCCTTATTTA
>Ga0105356_10005215_pt1 | contig 12363 bp, 7 predicted proteins | sample GOMGulsemesocosm_3_FD_83502 | JGI IMG/M metagenome (GOLD analysis project Ga0105356, IMG submission 83502) | Methane-oxidizing microbial communities from mesocosms in the Gulf of Mexico - GOM9D Gulf of Mexico | ecosystem: Environmental > Aquatic > Marine > Cold seeps | place: Gulf of Mexico...
CAACAGCAACATAAGCTCTGATGTCAAATATTTGAATTTTTCCTATTTGATTACCAGAAATCGCTTTATTTGAAGTTAAACCACCTAAAATATCGCCAGGCCTTACTTTTTGCTTTTTACCACCATCTATTTGTAAAGTGACCATAGCTGCTTTTTTGATTTCATTATGAAGTACTTCTATTGACGGTAAGTCTTCAGCAACGATATCTTGACCTAGGTACTGCTCGAGTTTAATCACCTTATGCGCTTCTTTATTGCTAATTAGAGAGCACGCCATACCATTACTGCCTGCCCTGCCTGTTCGACCTATTCGATGCACATGAATTTCTGGATCGTGCGCTAGGTGATAATTTACCACCATATCCAAACTATCAACATCGAGTCCGCGTGCAGCAACGTCGGTAGCAACCAATACATTGATACTTTTATTGGTGAAACATACCAAGGTTTGGTCGCGGTCACGCTGCTCCAAATCGCCATGCAGTGCTAAACAACTAAAGCCTTGAGATTTTAATTTATCTGCCAGTGCCTGAGTTTCTATTTTGGTATTACAAAATATAACAGCTGACTCAGGTTGATGAGCCATTAATAAACGCTGAACAGCATCACTACGCTGGTCATTATCTTCAACTTGATAAAAATGCTGGCTAATGGTCTCTGGCTCATGAGTCGACTCAACTTTAACCATGACAGGCGATTTCATCAGATGCTCTGTAAGCGGCTTTATTTGCGGTGGAAAAGTGGCGCTAAAGAGTAAATTTTGTCGCTGCTTTGGGCATAGTGAAAATATAAGCTCTAATGCCGATTCAAACCCCATTTCTAGCATGCGATCAGCTTCATCTAGAACTAAGGTATTTAGTTCTTCAATATTTAGTCGACCACGGTTTAAATGGTCTTCAATTCGCCCTGGCGTACCAACGATAATATGCGCACCATGTTCTAACGAACCAATTTGAGGTCCTAAAGGTGTACCGCCGCACAAAGTAAGTACTTTAATATTATGAATAGCACGTGCTAGCTTTCTGATTTCTTTCGCCACTTGGTCAGCTAATTCACGTGTCGGACACAAGACTAAAGCCTGAACTCTAAAACGCTTCACATTGAGGTTATGCAATAGCCCCAATCCAAAGGCCGCAGTTTTGCCCGATCCAGTTTTACCTTGAGCAATAACATCATTACCATCAAGTATTGCAGGTAAGCTTTCCGCCTGTATCGGCGTCATTTCTTGATAGCCTAAAGTAGAAAGGTTTTTTACTAAAGCAGAGCTTAATTTAGTGCTGGAAAATAAGGTAGCAGACAAGGCAATTAATCTTTTAAATAAGAATTTGTCGATAGTATAGCAAACTCAATAGCACAACATAAAGCAGGCAAGTAGATACAGAGTTAATCGTTTCAATTCTACCTAATTATTAATTAGGTATTGCTGCAAATCTTCAGCCGGCATCGGATGATAAAAATAATAGCCTTGACCATAGATACAATCCATTTTTTCTAATAACTGAGCATCTTCTATCTTTTCTATACCTTCCCCCACAGTGACCATTTGTAAATTCGTCGCTAAATCAATAATGGTCTTGATAATAGCTTGATGCTTATGATGCTCATGGGCATTATTAATAAAAGAACGGTCTATTTTTAAAACATCAATCGGAAACTTATGTAAATAACTCAAACTTGAATAACCAGTACCAAAATCGTCAAGTAATATTTTCACGCCCATTTTTTTCAATTTGGTCATATTTTGCAAAACAATACTATTATTCTCTAACAGCGCCCTTTCAGTTAATTCAAGTCGTAAATTTTGTGCTTTCAACCCTGTTTTAGCTAAAATATTAGCAATATCATCTGGTAAATTTTCGTCAAAAAAATGATTACCATAAAGGTTACAACTGACATATAAATCGTCTAACTCAAGTTCCTTTATCCAGCTTTTAAGCTGGCAACATGACTTTTCCATAATTTGGAAATCTATCGTCATTACCAATTTTGTTTCTTCAGCCAACGGAATAAAGTCATTTGGATAGACAAAGCCACGTTTGTTAGATTGCCAACGAGCCAGTGCTTCAAAACCGACTATTTTTTTATCTGACAGACGTATGATAGGTTGGAAGTAAGGTAAAAATTCTTTTTGTAATAACCCTTCACGAATATCTCCTTCAAGTAACATCGCATTTTGTACTTTCTTATGCATACTGGCATCAAATACTTCGTACCGACCTTTACCCATATCTTTGGCATGATACATAGCAGTATCGGCATCACGCAGCATAAATTCAGCGCTAGTATATCGCTCGTCACTAAATAAGAGTCCGATACTAGTACCAATGAATATTGCTTGGCCTTCAACATCAAATGGGGTTGAAAGTAATTCAGTAATACGTTGTGCAACTTCGTAAACTTCCTGCTGATTTTCAAGATCTTCAATCAAGATAACAAATTCATCGCCACCTAAACGTGCCACGGTATCTTTGGTTCGAACAATCATTTTCAGTGCTTTGGCTATCTGTATTAATAAAAGATCTCCGGCATGATGCCCTAAACTATCATTTACTACTTTAAAGCGATCAAGATCTAAAAACAGTACGGCAAACTGCATTTCAGGCCGCCTAGAATTACAAGCAATCGCATGATTAAGTAAATCATGGAATACCGTTCTATTGGGTAAACCTGTTAGAGCATCATGCGAGGCTGCATGCTTTAATTGCTGCTCAATTTTTTTCCGCTGTTTAATCTCGTCTTCTAGCTCAGCGGTTCTAATTTTGACTTGATGTTCCAATAATTCGTGGCTTTCACGTTCAAACTCAGCCAGCTCACGTCGTTTAATCGCCGTAGCAACATGATGAGAAACAAACTTTAATAGCTCCGCATCTTGCTCAGTAAATAAAATGTTTTTTTGGTAGCTTTGAATAACCATGGCACCGATAACACTACCTGATTGAATTAATGGCACGCCCAACCAAGACTTAGTATCGGGATGCGGTAAACTGGTTTTACCTTCTTGGTATAGTCGTTTCATTTGCTGTTGGTTCAGCAGCGTCGTTTCGCCTTGTTTGATAACAAACTCAGTGAAACCGTTTGAAAAATTTCGATTTTTAAATTCTAGGGATAGGTCTTCCGACATTTGATCTGAATAATAAACAAAAGATAATGTATTATGAACATTATCGAAATTAGCAATAAAAAAGTTTTCGGCATTTATCAACTGGCCAACTATGTTATGTACCATGACATAAAAATTCTCTATGTCTATTGAGGCATCATTAGTTAATTCAGAAATACGAAACAATGACTCTTGTAATAGCTCCGACTTTTCTCGTTCGCGAATTTGGCTCATTAATTCTTTTGTTCGCGCATTAACCGCTTTTTGTAATTGCTCTCTGTCTTGCAATCGTACCATTGCTGCAACTACGTGCTGTGCAGTAAAGGTTAATAACTCTAAATCATGTTCCTGATAACGAGTAGATTCGTTATAACTTTGAATCGTCATCACACCAATTACGATGCCATTATTAATCAAAGGCACACCTAACCAGTCAATGCCTGTACTACCGACCAGCTTTACTTTACCTTCTTTAGTTAGTTTTTCCATTAATTCAGGTGTCGCTAACAAAGGGCAACCGGTTTCGATAATATGGCAAGTCATCGAGCCTTTAAACTTAGCATAATCAAATGGACCTGTTGGGAAGCGGTCTTTTTCATCAACATGATAAACGAATTCTAGTGTAGAAAACGTTTGGTCATACATGACAATATAAAAATTGTCCGCGGTCATAATTGAAGAAATAGCGTGATGAACTTGGCGAAAAAAGCTATCAAGATCAGCACAATCACAAGACAACTGATTGAGAGTCAATAAAGCAGTGTAGCGATCTTTTAATTTATGATATTTACCGGCTAAGAGAATCGCTTCTTTGGCGAGTCCACTTTCCGGCTGGCTTGCCCTAATGTTTTCATCATTCAATTGAGTCATCACAAATTTATCGATTTAATTATTTATTTCAACGCAGCAGTTCAATCATTTAGCATAAATTAATAACTAAGAATAAACAAACTAGGTCAAACCCACTAATAAACAACTATTTTTTGCTAGTAGCGGCTGAATTAATTACTGCTTCTTTTATCTTGCCTGTTTTTCCACAGACTGCAGTTTGATGGTCATCACGATAATATCGAACATCAATGCAATCGGTTTGATAGCGTCGTTCTAATTCAGTACGAATTATTGGCCTTCCTTTGGCATTAGTAATTTGTTTTTGTAACGATTGGCAAGCTTGAATTTGCTCTGAAGCCAAAGTGACATCTTCACAGCTGTTATCATAAAATGCACACGAAGAGATGAATAATGTACTGAAGACGAGAATATAAAGAGAAAGTTTCATTAAATACTGTTTACCTTTAGTGCGTGTATATTTATTTAGTATAACCAGTAATTTGTCAGCCGTAGGATTTAATAGATACATTCTCACGATAAAAAGTTGACCATTCAGACAGTTTTTAGTTTAGAATATAAAAAACACCTATTAATTCCATGGCCCAATTGGGAGAATAATATGCAAGTTCAAGTCGTAGATTATCAAGCAAAAGACGCAGCGCAGCGTTTTGTCGAAAGTTTAAAGCAAACTGGTTTTGGTGTTTTAACCAACCATCCTATTCAACAGAAGCTGGTTTCATCAATATATAAAAACTGGCAAAAGTTCTTTGATCTCGGCGAAGCAGATAAATTTGCTTTCGATCCTGAAACACAAGACGGCTATTTTGCAACTGAAATATCTGAAACAGCGAAAGGCCACACCCAAAAGGATATTAAAGAGTACTTCCATATTTATCCGTGGGGCCGCATTCCAAGCGAATTAAGAGATGAAATCCTTAATTATTATCAAATGGCATCTGAGCTTGCTGCTGAGCTATTAGATTGGGTTGAGCAGTACAGCCCAGCAGAGGTTGCTCAGCTATACTCTGAGCCACTATCAAATATGATAAAAGAGACACCAAATACACTATTACGTGTATTACATTACCCACCGCTAACTGGCGAAGAAGAGCAAGGCGCATTAAGAGCTGCTGCTCATGAAGACATTAACTTATTAACTATATTACCAGCAGCAAATGAACCAGGTCTACAAGTACAAGACCAAGATGATAACTGGCTAGATGTGCCAGCTGACTTTGGCCATTTAATCATTAACATTGGCGATATGCTACAAGAGGCTTCCGGTGGCTACTTCCCATCAACTAGCCATAGAGTAGTAAACCCGACGGGTGATAATGCCAAAAAATCACGTATTTCTTTACCACTATTTTTACACCCAAGAGATGAAGTGAGACTGTCAGAGCGACATACACAAGAAAGCTATTTATTAGAGCGTCTAAAAGAGCTAGGTGTTAAGTAAATTTTTTAATAATGTATAAAAAAACCACCGCAATGCGGTGGTTTTTTATTGTGATCAAATAACTAATTAAATTAGCTGATCGTTACATCCCCGTCAATTACGCTACTTTCATCAGATACAGCAGGTGTTTTCTTCTTACGTTTAAACAACTGCTTAATATCTTCAATTATAATATATAAGCTTGGGATCAATACCAAAGTCACCACAGTGGCAAACAATACACCAAAGGCGAGTGATACTGCCATTGGGATAACAATCAAGGCTTGCATACTAGTTTCAAAAAAGACAATAGGTACTAAGCCAATAAAAGTAGTTATTGAAGTAAGCATGATCGCTCTAAAGCGTTTCGTGCCGGCAAACATCACGGCTTCTTTTAACGGTATTCCTGATTTCCGTGCGTTATTGACATAGTCAACCATCACTAAGGAGTCATTCACCACTACACCCGCAGCAGCCAAAATGCCAAATACAGAAAACATATTTAAGTCCATGCCCAAAATCAAATGCCCTAAGACTGCACCTATCACTCCAAAAGGAATAACAATCATGATCATTGTTGCTTGTGAGTATGATTTTAAAGGTATCGCCAATAAAGAAAAAATGACCATTAACGAAATCATAAAGTCACGAAATTGCTTACCTGCACTCTCCATTTCTTCTTGAATACGTCCTGAAACTTCGCTTTTCACTAAAGGATACTTGCGTAACAATTCAGGAATATAATTATCTCTGATATCATTTGCCACTTCGAACGGTTCAACTTGTTCAGCATCAACAGATCCCCATACATTAATTGTGCGGTTACCATTCTCTCGGCGGATACGAGTCACGCCATCAATTAATTTTATTTCAGCTAATTCTGACAAAGGCAATTCAGCACCATTTGAGGTATGGATCATTACATCATCAACATGACCAACTGAACTACGTTGCTCGTGCGGATAACGTACCATCACTTTCACTTCTTCAGTATCACGTAAAATACGCTGTGCTTCTAAACCGTAAAAACTATAGCTAACCTGTGAGGCGATTTCGGCTAAGGTTAATCCCATACTATAAGCTAATGGTTTTAGTTCAAACTGTACTTCTTTCGCGCTTGTTTGACGACTATCATTAACGTCGCCAACTCCTTTCAAAGAATTAAGCTTGGTTTTTAACTCTTGCGAAGCCGCAAGTAATTGTGCATCGTCTTTACTTTCTAGCCTAAAAGCAATATCACCATCATCACGTCCGCCACCAAAAAGATTATCACTGATGTTGAAAGATTTAACACCTGGAAGATTTGGTATAGCCTTACGCCACAACTCAGCGAGTGCGAAGGTATCCATCACTCGATCATCAGGATCAACAAGTTTTAAAGTAATATTGCCACGGGTACGTCCACGAAGGCTCACATCCATATCAGCAATCATTTTCTGACCATATTTGGCTTCAATATCTTTATCAACTGCATATAAGATATTGGAGACAGTCAATACCGTTGCCAACGTTTGTTTGTCAGCAGCATCAACATTCATTTCAATAGTTACACGCGGAAAATCATGAGGTATTTTCGGCTGCCCTACATAACGTACTAGACCACCAGCAAATAACCCGGCACTGATTAACATGATACTAATAAAGAACATTAAAACCGCGTAACGATATTCGATACATATCGCAAGTTTAGGGCGATATACATTTTCAATAAAGCGTTTTAATGATTTATCAATACCTGCGCGCACTCTGTCTAACGGGTTCTTAGGGTTAAACTCTTTAACCTTCATTCTCACTAAATGGGCCGGAAGAATTAGTTTTGATTCAATTAATGAAAAGATCAAACAAAAGATCACTACAAAACCGATTGACTTGCCAAAAGCAGATTCTGGTCCATCTCCTAAAACAAAAGGAATAAAAACCGCAATAGTAGTCAAAACACCAAAAGTTGCTGGCATCGCAACACGCTTAACACCACGAATAACATTTTCAGTACTATGACCATGTTGCTCAATTTCTTCATGAGCACTCTCACCCATTACAATGGCATCGTCGACCACTATCCCGAGCACTAAAATAAAAGCAAATAAACTAGTGATGTTAATAGTAACGTTAACAAACTCCATCGGCATCACTAATAGAGTGCCTAAGAAACAGACTGGCAAGCCCATCATTACCCAAAAGGCTAAACGCACACGTAAGAATAATGCCAACATTAAAAAGACTAAAACCGCCCCACTTTTCATGTTGTCCATCATCATAGTTAAGCGACCTTCAAGGTAATAGGTCATATCAACCCAAGTCTCTAATTTAACTCCTTGAGGCAAGGCTTCAGATTTCTCTTCAACGAATTTATTAACAACTTTAGCTACATCCGTAATACTTTGATTATCGGCTGCACCAATAAATAGTGTCACTGAGTTTTTACCATTGAATTTAGAGTATTGTAAGCCTTCTTCAAAGCCATCAATTACGGTAGCTATTTCCCCCAACATCACTTTAGTACCGTCAGCTTGAGTAAGCACAGGAATTTCTTCAAATTCATGACCTCGATAAGCTTGATTTTCAACTCTAAGGTTAATGTAACCGTTTTCCGCTTTAATTTGCCCTGCAGACATATTACGAGAATAACCACGAACGGCCTGTGCAACATCTCTAAAACTTAAGTCATACTCACGTAATTTATCTTTGCTGACCTCAATTGATATTTCATAATCTAAACCACTAAATAATTCAGAGATATTAACAAAAGGAAGTTGTTGTATTTCATCGTGAATTGTACGGCCTAAATCCTTTAACTCACTGTTAGTCATATCGCCGTATAAACTTATGTACATCACTTCTTGACGAAATTTCTCGCGCTCGACTTTGATACGTTCCATTCCATCAGGAAAACTTGGAATGGAATCTATCGCAGATTTCACCTCTTCTAATACAATTTGTGGATCATAGTCTAAATCAACTTCAAACCAGCCATTTGAATAATTACGGTTAGAGTAGGTAATAACCCGTTTTAGACCTTGAACGGTCTCAAGTGCTTCTTCTATTTTTATGTTGATGCCTTCCTCTACTTCTTGAGGCGCAGCACCGGGATACGGAGCACTAAAAGAAATCCAGTTAATTTGAACTTGAGGGAACATCTGTTTACTAATTGTGCTAATCGTCAATAAACCGCCTACTAAGATAAATATCATTAGTAGGTTAGCCGCAACACTGTTACGGGCAAACCAGGCAATTAACCCTTTATTGGTATCATCCATCATTTAGTCCTTAACACTGGCTATTTGAGTATTTGATACGTCAGTTTCAACATTTTCAGACGAATCTTTGCCTAAAGACAATTGCATGCCATCAATTGGATAATCTAGGGCAGATACAATTAATTTATCTCCAGCCGCTAAACCATTATTTACAATAACATTGGCACCGACTTGCCGGATGATGTCTATGGTCACGTAATGTAACTTAGACTCCGCATCCAATATCGCGACTTTATCATTTACAACTAAGTAGCGTGGTAATGATGTTGCTTGGGAAATTTCTAAACCTAATATATTCGCTTTAACATAAGAGCCAAAACGTAATGGTGTGGTTTGGTTATTTTTGGCTAGTGCGTACGGGTCTTGGATTTCAGCCACCAAATAACTCATACGGCTTTTATTATCAATCACACCTTCACTGCGGATAATAGCAGCGCTCCAAACAGTATTAGAACCAGCGTAAGTCCCATTAAGGTTAACCTTAGCGTTATCACCTTGGTTAACTAAGAACTGCAATTGATTATCAGCAACTGGCAAACGTACTTCTGCGATTGCTGTTCCTAATAGTTTACCAATATTACTACCTGTACCCACAAATGAACCAAGTCCAATAGTTCGTGCTTCTATCATCGCATCAAAAGGTGCTTTAACTTCGGTACGCTCCATATTACGTTCTGCTCTTAATACCGAAGCTTGTGCAGCTTTTACTCGTGCTAACTCTTGAGCAAGTTGAGGTTTACGTAAACTTAATTCTGTCGGTGAACTATTGGTAATTTCTTTCCATTCTTGCTCTGCGACTTTACCTTGAGCTCGTTCTGTTTCCAATGAAGCACGAGCAGAAGCAAGACTTGCTTGCGCTTCAATCAATGCCGCTTCATAGTCATTTGGATCAATACGCGCTAATAACTGCCCTTGTTTAACAAAGCCCCCTCGCACAAAAGTATCAGATAATTCAACAATTTGACCACTCACTTGTGCTACAAGCTCAGTCTCATATTTAGGTTTAACAATGCCATATGAATCAACATTTAATGTCATTGGCGCAACAGTAATCTCTTCCACTGCAACGATAGGTGTATTATCAACTTTTGCTTTTTCTTCTGGTGGTTTTTTCAGACTCGAAAAAGCCATGAACAATAAAACTCCAGCTAGTAATATGACGATAGGTACTATGATTTGTTTTTTTCTAGTCACCGCGAATTCCTCTAATTGATTGATCAGGTGTAGCACAGGTGTACAACAAAATTGCATATATAATAACTAATTATCATTAGGCAACTTCATCAAAGATGTAAACGCTTGTTACAAGTATCGCGCCGAGATGTAAAACAACAAAGCATTACAAGGTAACAGCATGAATATTATGAGAAATAAAAGAAAAAGATAAATAGTTAATAATAAAAAAGAGGTCATAAAATGACCTCTTTAAAAATTTGGTTGGTTAAATTAACTAACTATTAGGATTTTTTAAACTTATAGCTTTAAACTTTAATAAATATTTTTCGACAATACAGCCAATACAGTACCAACCATTGCAGTGCTAACATACCGGCAACAGCAATTAAATCTTGCCAGCCACCAGCAGGGAAAGCTTGAATTAAACCACCCAAAATACTTTGAGTACTATACTTCCAATCAATTAGGCTAGTCCCTAAATAGACAATAATTGAATTGGTACCAATCACAGCAAAAAACTTAGCCCAACGAGTCATACTAAGTACATCAATCAACCCATAAAATAAGGTTAATAGTAAAATACTATAGCCTGTTGTCACTAAAACAAACGAGCTAGTCCATAACGTTTTATTGATAGGGAAAAATAGTCCCCATGCATACCCAAGTGCTAACAGAATAAGTCCCGATAAAGTCAAACAAGAAATTAACCGCTTACTGTTTGCCAAATTTTTCATCATATAGCGACCGACAAAAACACCAATAAGTGCATTAACTACTGAGGTGACATTTGACAATAGCCCTTCGGGATCTATGACCAAGTTTCGATAAGAAATTCCAGGTAAAAACGTTTGATCAAACCAGCCATTTAATGCGCCATTGGCAGAGAAGTCACCTCCTCCGAACCCTCCAAGGGTAACAAACTCAAGTAACAGCCAATAAATTACGAGAATTCCAATCGCCACTAACCATTGTATTCTTTCACTGACATACCAAACTAATAAAGCAGCAACAAACCACGAAATACCTATTCGTCCTAAAACACTAACATAACGTATGCCATCAAGTGACGCAGGAATTCCTCCCCCCCAACCATGGTTGTAAAAAATGCCTAAGAGTATTAGTAGAGCTAATCGTTTTAAGCCATGGTGCAAAATTGCTCGGCTTTTTTCAGCAGGGTAGTTTGACAGTGGTTTTGCTGCGATACCCAAACTCACTCCAGAGAGAAAAATAAATAAGGGAAATATGAGATCGTACGCGGTAAAGCCATGCCATTGGGTATGTAACATTTGCTGTGCCGCAATATTAAATACCGACCAGCCAGTAATGATAAATAACGCGGCAAATAGCTGCTCTGCACCTAAGATCCAAAACATATCAAATCCGCGTAATGCGTCTATCGATAATAAACGTTTCTTCTTGGGCGCTTTACCAGCTAGTGAATCAGTAATTGCTGAATCGTTAAATTGACTCATAAAATCCCTCATTTTTAAACAGAGAACTTACGCCACCAAAAGACAGCGCTGTCATTAATGTTAATTGTAATAAAGAGACATTTAAATAGCAACTGGCTACAGTTTGCCTACGAACAATAAGGGTTCAAATAATAACTATAATACCAATAGCACTAATTCTGTAGGCATATTCAAATGATCTAAATATCTAATTTCTGCGTTGCCACCTAGTCCAATAGGGGCCAGTTTAACAACGTGCTCATGCATTGTTAATGGCCTACGTAGATATAAGAGTCAACCATTTACCTTAAACATAAAGCTTATTCCCTTTGAGTCTTAAGCGTTTAATTATCTCTAATGGTAATAAGAAACAATTTGTAGTGAATCAATCCTTGAGTTATCTGTTATTGATGTTAACAATAGTCTCCCTTGTTATTGAAAGACAATCTTCTTATGCTCAGCAAAATTACAAACTTTTTTAAAGACCTTCAAAGTGATGAATCGTTAAATACGAATAAGGTGTCAGTAGAAATGGCCTGTACTGTATTATTATTTGAGGTAATGAGAGCTGATGGACTTTTAGACCGACAAGAACAAGAGAAACTTTCGCAAATAATTAGTGGACAATTTGCCCTTTCAACAACAGAAGTAAGAGAACTTATTAACCAAGCAACTCAACTAAGCGAAGATGCCACCGACTTTCACCAATTTACTTCAACCATAAACAATAATTATCAAATTGAGCAAAAAATTCACATGGTTTCATTGTTATGGCAATTAGCTATTGCAGATGGTGAAGTAGCCAGCATTGAAGAGCATGTTATTCGCAAAGTAGCCGATTTACTGCATTTGAGACATGCAGAATACATCCAAGCAAAAAGCACTATCGCCCACTGAATCAATTAATAAAACTTATTGTCTTATTAAAAATCAAACTCTCTAGTTCACTTTAAGATATAATAGCTATTAATTATTAAGGTCTAGCGACCTTTCATTTTCAGTTCTTATATTAATTGGTTTTTTTATGGCGAATATTGGTGAATTTAACTCCCTCAAAGTAATTGCATTAACAGCAAATGGGGTCTATTTGGACGCAAATGAATTAGGAGA
>Ga0105356_10005223_pt1 | contig 12350 bp, 8 predicted proteins | sample GOMGulsemesocosm_3_FD_83502 | JGI IMG/M metagenome (GOLD analysis project Ga0105356, IMG submission 83502) | Methane-oxidizing microbial communities from mesocosms in the Gulf of Mexico - GOM9D Gulf of Mexico | ecosystem: Environmental > Aquatic > Marine > Cold seeps | place: Gulf of Mexico...
ACTATATTGTTCGGTTTCAACGTCATAACGTACTGGAGAAGCATCTGTTGCTTCCATTAAAGAGACAAATAACTCTCTTACTTTTTTTGAAATCAAAAATTATTCCTTTCAAGTAACGAAGTTGACACTTGGTGCCAACTATTTTAGTTACTTAATATATTAAGAGGCAATGACAAAGCGTCATTTCCCGTCTGGCCAACAAACCAAATAATGGCACATAAACCGCCAACAGTAATAACATACCATATTGCTGATACAATTTGAGCATATCGGTTAAGGGGTAGTAACTCACTTAAATGTCGACGTTTATATTCAAAAAATATTTCTATGCTGCCAATTACCAATAAAAATCCTAACAATGCTAAACCAAAGTAATAACTAATATAAATACCTAACACTGCACCTAAAGCACTAACCATTAACCCTATTTTAGAATTAATTGAAAAAGCGATACTTTCAAGTACGTGTCCACCGTCTAAAGGCAATATAGGTAACAAATTAAATAAATTGAGTAAGACATTAAATACCGCTAATCCAGCAAGGATTTCTATGTCAGTCAGCCAATAACCAACTAAGCTAGCAATAGAGAATATCAAGCCGAAAAATGGTCCCATTATTGAAATAACAATATCTTGCCAACGGGTATTAATTTTGTCATCGCTAAGGGCTAGGCCGCCTACAAATGGGATGAGGTATATCCCCTTAGTTGTTCAAACCAAAATATTTCATCGCTTTGATATGGCCATATTCGTGAAATACAAGGCAAATAATAAGCCCGATGGCAAACTCAATAGAAAATAACCAGCTATAAACCGCTAAACTCCCTGCAGCAAACAGTACTTTAATAACCTTTGCGCTTTTCAATAATTTTAAGCCAAGGCCAGCTATACCAATAAAACTAAACTTCATTGGTTGTTTTTTACCGATGACGACTCGGCGTTGCTCTATGTCTTTTTCGTTAAGGGAATTGTCGTGTATAAGTTCGTTGTTAACTAAAAGCTGGAATTGCAGTGCAAAAGGCTGCCACTGGAGTGAGCCATTAAGCTCAACGTTTAACTCGCCCTCCTCACTTTGCAGGGAAAATTCATGTAAAAATGACTCATTGTCGACATTCGCATTAATTTGCGAGACACATTGATCGTCCCAAAAAAGCTCTTGCCACCCAGCCATTGACCCTTCTAATCGTAACGTTTTACCTAAACATGTTATTTCTAATAATTGCATTTCATTGATTCAGCAAATAATTCCTTGCCCGATTATCACTATATTTAACGATGCGGCAAGGTATATCGTGAAATTATTCTGTAAAGTAGATATTTCAGATGAAGTGTAATTTATGTTACTTATCTGAAGCTCAAATACTAAGCCGCATTGAAGGTTTTTAGTCGCAGTGGTATTATTAGGAATAAATTAAAAATAACACATAATTATTAGCAAATTATGAAGATTCTCCTGCTATAATTAAATTTTATCATCCTATTGATATTTATATCCTATTGAGAAGAGATAACGCCCTAATTTACCAACCAATGTGACTTCCTAATAAATAAAAACTTATGGCAAATAACACGTTTACACCTGAAATACTTGAACAACATTTTACCAAAAATGAATGGAAAAAAGGCGCGAGAATTTTTCAAGCAAACGGTATTAAAACCTGCGCTCTTGATGGAGAAATAATTCGCGGAGTAGTTTTTAGTGAACGCTCTCGAGAGACCAGTTATTTAACACGTTTAGTCTTAAATATTAAGAATGATGGCATTGCTAGTTATTGTGATTGTTATATCGGTCGCGACTGTAAACATGGTGCAGCCTTAGCGCAATGTTTTATTCATGAACATTTTGATCAAAATAGCATTGCTACTTCTGAAAAAGTTATTGATAAATGGCTTAGCCGTTTTCAAGCTCAGCCCACTAGATACCAGTCAAATATCCAACAAAAATCGTTACTGTATTTTTTAAAGCCCAACAGCTATAACGAAGATGATTATTTTACTTTAGGTATAAAGTCAGCTCGCCCAAAAAAAAGTGGCGGCTGGAGCAGTTCTCTTGGCAGTGAATACTCTGCAAGTTCGCTAATTAACAGTGCTTATGCGACTAACGATGATGTTGATGTTATTACAGAACTTATGCGTACAAATCAATTTGGCGATAACATTAAATATTTTGATTTGTTTGAACGTATTATAAGGACTAATCGCTGTTTTTGGCATGCAAACACCGACTTAAGTGAAGCAATCACCTTAGGTGAGCCATTAGAGGCAGAATGGCAATGGATAGCACTTGATAATAAGTTACATACTTTACAGCTTGTTTTTATGAAGCCTTCCACAAGTATTCTTATTATTAAAGCACAGCCCCTTTGTTATTATGATGAACTCCATAATTGTTTTGGAGAAATCAAGACTAATACTCATTGTGATTTTGAAGCAGACTTGCTTAACTCACCTATTTTTGAAGAAGATAACTTACCTTGGATATTGAATAAGCTATCTATGTCGTTGGGCGATGCTGTACAGAGATTGCCAAAACCAAAAACTGAATTCTCACAAGAGCTTTCAAAACCTGAGGTGTTTTTACACTTTTCAACACCTTCAAAAAGTGACCCTCAGGCAGGTTATGTTAAGGTTAATTTCTCTTATCAAGGAAATTTAGTTAACCCACATAATGAGAGTGTTACTGTTACGCCTTCAAACTTAAGTGATAATGACAGTGATAGTGATAACAAGATAAAGCTTTATCGTGATTTAGCCTTTGAACAAACGGTTATTAATAAACTTACCACATTAAAATTTGTTGTCCAACCTAAACCTAAACGTTACACTTTTACCAATGAAGACTATTTAAATAAAAGCAAAGTGCCTAAATTTTCAATGTTGATGCATGGCCGTTACTTATGGCATCACTTTTTAGATCAAGAAGTACGCTTACTTAAAGATTTAGGTTGGAACATTAGCTTTTCCGATGACTTTTACTATAAAGCACTCCCCACTGATAGCATATTTGATGCAGAAGTTATTGAAACTGATGATCACGACTTTTTCTCATTAGGGTTAAACTTAACCATTGATGGTAAAAAAATGCCCGCGTTTCCCATTCTACTTGGTGCTATTGAACAACTACCTAAATCGGCATTACTTGACCGTGAGAAAGAGCAACTTATTGCTCCTGATTCACCTATTTATGTTGATCTAGATAATGGCGATTTTGTTGCCTTGCGTTATAAAAGTGTACAGCCAATATTAAAGCAGTTTATTGAACTCTTTATGCCAAATTCCTTAAATGCTGATGGCACAATGTCGCTATCGCGTTTTCAAGGACATCAAACTTTATCAATGTTAGATGACCAAGGGGTAATCGCAAAAGGTACAAGTAAATTAAGAGCGCTTGCTGATAAACTTAAAGACTTTCAACAAGTCACCACGGTTCCTGTACCATCAGGCTTAAATGCGACCCTAAGAACTTATCAGCATCAAGGGCTAAACTGGTTACAATTTTTACGCGAGTATCAATTAAACGGTATTTTGGCTGACGACATGGGTTTAGGTAAAACCATTCAAACTTTGGCGCATTTATTGATTGAAAAGCAACAAGGCCGACTTAATAAACCAGTATTAATTGTTGCGCCCACCAGTGTTATTTTTAACTGGGCGAACGAAATTGAAAAATTTACTCCGCAACTCTCTTATCAAGTATTACACGGTAGTAAACGCCAGCAGCACTTCGGTTGTTTTGAAAGGCTTGAAGGCGATGATAACCAAGTAGATATAATCATTACCAGTTACGCGTTAATTACTAAAGATTTAGAGCTTTACAGCCGTCAACAGTTTTATTACCTTATTCTAGATGAAGCCCATTACATAAAAAATACCAAAACTAAATTATACCAAGCATTTTTGACTCTTAAAGCGCAACACAAACTGTGTTTAACGGGCACGCCTATGGAGAACCATTTAGGCGAGTTTTGGGCTCAATTTAACTTTTTACTTCCTGGTTTCCTCGGTGGACAAAGACAATTTACCAAACTCTTTAGAACCCCCATAGAAAAGCATGGTGAGCTCGAGCGTAAACAGTTATTAAACCAGCGTATTAAACCGTTTATTCTACGCAGAACAAAAGACAAGATAGCGACTGAGTTGCCAGCGAAAACTGAAATAATTCAAAAATTGCGTATTGAAGGTCAACAAGCGGAGTTATATGAATCGGTGCGATTAGCAATGGATACTCGCTTAAAGGACATTATTGCTGACAAAGGCTTGAAACGCAGTCAGATAGAAGTTTTAGATGCGTTATTAAAGCTAAGACAAGTTTGTAATCACCCTAAGTTACTATCACTTGAAGGGGCTAAAAAAGTAAACCAATCAGCTAAGCTTGATTATTTAATGGAAACTTTGCCTGAGCAAATTGATGAAGGGCGTAAGATATTAATCTTTTCTCAGTTTACTAGTATGCTTGCTTTGATAGAAGAAGAGCTAATAACAGAAGGTATTGGCTTTGTTAAATTAACGGGTTCAACCACTAAAAGGCAAGAAGTTGTTGATAAATTTCAACGAGGTGAAGTGCCAGTATTTTTAATTAGCCTACGAGCAGGTGGAGTAGGCTTAAATTTAACGGCAGCAGACACGGTTATTCATTTCGACCCATGGTGGAATCCTGCGGTAGAAAACCAAGCGACAGACAGAGCGTATCGTATTGGGCAAGACAAACCTGTTTTTGTTTATAAATATATAATTGAAAATTCTATTGAAGAAAAAATTCAAAAAATACAGCAAAACAAAGCTGAGTTAGCAAAAGCATTATTATCAGAAGAAGTAAGTGATAATAAACTGAGTTTAACGGATGATATTTTAGGCTCGTTACTGGCACCATTAAGTTAAGTAGCCCCTAATATATATAATAAAAAAAACCGCTTTATTGCGGTTTTTTTATCAAAATAAGAACGTAATAATTACTGTAGTAAGATTCATAAAAGTTAAGCTATTTAGTAAGACAAAGATCAGAGATGAAATGAGGTAGAAGTGACTAAATCCCCTTCTGACATGATGTAAGTATCAGGTTCAAATGATCTAATTTTATTTCTTGCTCAATTCTTTAGATACTTCAACCTTTCTTTATAGACAGTATTCACCAGATCAATTTCAACGCCTTCTTTTATAGAGTCAATTAAGGCGTTTATAACTGTCTTTTTAAATGCACTTTTTAAGAAGAATTGCTTAATTTCTAATAGCTCTCTTTTACAGGCAACAGGAGCAAACTTAATAGCTTCTGAAGGCGTACTCACTTTGGCAAACAGTGTTCCTTTTTTTAGCACACATTTCTCATATTTTAACTTCATTTTATCAAAACCGGGTGTGTTAAAGAATTTATTGGAATATCCAAATTCTTGTCCACTTACCAATGGTGAGATAAATATAAATAAAGTTGTAAAAAATAGAATCTTCATTTTATTTCCCTAACTCTGTAATAGGTAGAGTGAAGTTTACTTTCTTAGAAAGCACACCTTCTAGCTTATCAGTATCAATTGCGGTAATTTGATAACAATAACTTTTGCCACCTTTAACGCTTGTATCTAAATAAACATCGCTTGAACTATCAACAGCCGCAAATTTACGAGCACTACTACAGGAATTATTGTTACCTCGATAAATTTGATAGCTCTTAATATCCTTATTTGAAGATGACTGCCAAAAAATCATTAATCCACCGACATCTTGTTCAATAGATAGCCCTGTAATAGTATGAGGAATAGCTTTAGTGGTTGCTTCAATGTTTTCAGATAACGGACCTATAACTGAAAATTTATTGTAAGTCGCTATTTTGTATGTGTAATGAGTACCATCCTTTAAGCTAGAAAACAAACTTCCTTCATCTAAATATTGGGTTGTTGATAACTTCGAAATTTTTTCAATCTCTTCAAATTTACCCTTTTTATTATTTCGGTAAATAATATAGCCTTCATCATCATCATCGTTTGACCTCCCCCATGATAAAGATACCTTTTTTACTTGATTACTTTGTGCGGAGATCCTGCTTGGAGCTTCTGGCAATGCTTTAGTCGTCCCTGAAACAACGTTTGATGCAGGCATTTCTAAAAATTCATCAAAGGCCGTTAACTTATAATCATACTTAGTGCCCTCTTGCATTTGTTTACGATCAAAATCTCTGTATGCGCTTAGTTTAGGTGATATGTTTTTTTCAATTAATTGCCACTGCCTATTATTAGCTTTCTTCCGATAGAGTTTATAGCCTTTTATATGGTTAACTTTATTCCACGCAAGACCAATTGCTCTAAGCATAAACTCCTGTTCAACAACTAAAGATATTGAAAGCGGGCTATCAACTTGTTGCGTAGAGGAAAACGGGCTCACTAAGCCCTTCTTATCTGTAGCTACAATTTTATAAAACGTTTGAGCATATGCCTTAAGATCATCATCTTGATAACGAGTACCTTCAACGTCAGCAATTTTTTTCCATTTTTCATTGTTCCATTTACGGTACAGGCTATAATTTTCTATATCTTGCTCTTTATTGGCTTGCCAAGTTAAGTTGATATGTTTTTTATCAGCCATTACCTGAAAATTTGTCACCGATTCTGGTAAAGGTTTTGTTTGACCTTTAACTGCGAAACTAATTTTTCCTTCACTACCGAATAAATTTCTAGCAGCAATAGCATAAAAATAATTCTCACCATCTTTCAAGGGAGTTTTGCCTAGTCCATCGATATACTCTGCTTTGTCGTTTCCTTTTAGATAAGCAATTTCAACAAGTAAATCACCAGAAGCCATAGAGCCAACTTTACGATATATTACATAACCACTAACATCTTTATCATCACTTGCCTGCCAAGATAGTTTTATGCTTTTCACCAGATTGGACTCTAGCTGAAGGTTATTTGGTGATTCTGGTAAATCTTTAGTTTGCACTAAAATTTCATTTGACTTAGCTGTCTCAGTAAATTCATCAAAAGCGGTAATGCTATATTGATATTTTTTCCCATCTTGTAAGCCTTCTGTATCTATAATCGACACACGTGTTAAATCTGATATCTTACTGACTAATTTCCAACTAGTTTGATCTAATTCTTTTCTATAGAGATTATAACCTTTACCAGCTTGTGCTTGATCCCACGACAACTCAGCCTTACGTAAACTTTTACCTTCTTTAGCCGATAAAACTAAAGCAGGATGTGTAGTTAACGTTAATATATCTGAGGGTATACTCTCGCCATGTTCACTGTAAGCGGAAACATAAATTTGATAACCAGCATTGGGAATAAAATTTTTATCTAAAACCTGAGTATAATTCAATTGATTTGATTTACTTATTGAGTGAACTTTTTTCCATTGTTTATCATTTACCTTTTGATAGAAATTATAACCAATAACACCTTTATTATTTAACTGTGGCACCAAGTTAATTTTAATACCATGTAATAAATTTTCTGAGCCTAAAATAATGGGGGGTAATAAATTATTATCAACAACATTTGATGATGCCTTTGCACTAACGATTTGTTTACCTTTAACTTCACTGCCATTTTCTAACACTAAATCTAAACGATAAAACACTTCACCTTGCGCATCATCTTGATACTGTGTTTCTTCAACACTGGTCACAAACTCAAACAAACCATCTTCAGACTGTCCACGGTAAACATTCGTATAAAAAACAGCACTACTCTCATTAATTACCCAGCTTAGAAATACGCCAGAGCCTTTTGCAATTGCAGATATACTTTTGAAGTGCTCAATTTCATTTTCGACTAAATCAATGGAATCGTTAGTCAAATTTGTTTCAGCCGAAGCGTAAATTTCGGCTTTAATATCGTCAGCGAAGCTAATTGCACGTTGCAATACATCACCACGTCCCGTATAGCTTTCTTGCCATGTTTTAACGACTCGCCCGCCAATAATATCAATCAAGTTAATATTGACTTTCATCGAACTTCCCAATTTATCAACATCGCCCGTTAAAATAAAACTAACGCCCATTTCTTGGCCATACGCGATAACAAGGTTTGTATCAGAAACTTGTGCACCACCAATACGCTGTAATACCGCTTCGATATCTCGTCTAGAAAGTACCGATATTCCCTCAAACTTTCCTAACTCGACCTCTAACGAATAAAGTAAATCGGCATCAGCACCAATAGCATCCATACTGATGGGCCTTAAATTAAACAAGGCAATAGAGTTAACACTCTCAGCAACAGCCAGCAAACTAAAACAATACAGAAAGCTTAATATAAGCAGTGTTTTTCGTAGAACATTCATCCTTTAAACCTATTGCTTATCTAAAAGCATGCTCATTTATGATAGTTTCTAAGTATTTATTAGACTGAGTAGTAATCGGAGAATTGATTACTGATTTCAATTTTTCATCGAAAATTGCATCTACAAATTTTTCAATGGCATTTAAGTTTTCCTTGCGACGCAAATATAAAGCTTCACCATCTTCAAAGTATTTTTTCTCTAGGTTTCGTAAAGGCTGTAAAACACCACGGGATAACTCTTCTACAACTTCATTTGCCATATCTTGCAATAATTCAGTGTCTGTTGAAATTTCTAATGGATCAAATGTCACATTAGCACCTTTAATACCTTCATTTGAACTATCTTCAACAACCTTCTGACGCTTAATAGTTTCAACACGTAAATTAGCACCTGTAGCAAAATCTACAATTTTAAAAGAGAGCTGGAAGAAGCCAACTTTCTTCATATTAGTTACCCTATATTCTTTCTCTTCATATTTAGGTACCATTATTTTAGCTGCAGGAGCTGCTCGTAACTCTTCTTTTGAAGCTCTAGGATTCACAGCTCGCCAATTTAAATAATCAATATTATCTGATATTTCTTCACCTACACTATAACGTACGGTTTTAGAGCTAATAGACTCACTAGTATCGACTTTGTAAAGCAGTACACTGCCCATAATAGCAGTGTTAATACCGTATAAACGTCCCATTTCTTGTGCACTGGACTCTGAAACAACCCCTATTTGACCCAGTTTCATTTCTTCTAAAATAGATTTTAAATTTTCACGTTCTAAAATAACAATATCTTTAGAGGCACTGTTAAATAAGTTTGCAATCAAGTTATTCGCTACTAATACACCTGCATCTTTGCCGTATGAAGGGCTTTTAAAATCAAATACAGCGATTCGCTTTCTAATACGTAATGTAATATTGTCTTCAATAACTTTTATGTTTTGGAATAAATCAGGGTAATAAGGATTAAAATCTTTTATCATATTTAATAAGTACCAAGCAGAGCCATACTTATGTTGCTCACTTAGCTCTTCAGCTGTTATATCTAATTTATCAGTAAGCGAGGCTTTTAATGCTAACAATTCCTTATTTTGTGAGCCATCGTTAACAACTTCCGCGTCTTTATAACTTTGAATACTTTTAGCTAGATAACCATCTATCATGAACTTACGTGCTTGAGACATTAACGTTGATGTCCATTTACCTTTAGCTACTGCCATTTCTTCTATACAAAAAGCATTGCTCGCGTCATAACTAAGCACTTTTTTACATGAACTAAAAACCGTAGCCCAATTTTTATTTGATACGCCAGTCTGAGCGAGGCTAATAAAATATTCTTTATTATTCTTTTTATTAGTTAATGAAATTAATTGCTTAGCTTTTGGGTTGTCACTCTTGATAGTGATTGCCTTTCGAGCAAACGCTAACGTATTAACAAAATCATTAATTCGATAGGCATCATTAGCTTGTTGTAAGTAAAATCGACTACCTGCAATTTTTATTTTTTGAGTAAGTTGAGTGGTATCTTCATAATTGGGGAAAAGTTTAGTAATTTTTTTAACCGCAAACTTTGCTTTTATCCAATCCTGATTCGTTATGTTTTTTTGCACATTAGCATATAAAGCTTTTACTTTTACCTGTAAAGCTTCTTGTTTATTGGAGATCAAGGCTTCTGTATTTAAGTAGGAACTGTGTTGAGACAGTATTGACTTTGCTTTGCTTAATAGAGCATTGGCATTATCAATGTTAGCTTTATTTAATTGCCCATCATTTAAACTTTTATTCAATCTTGTAATTATTTGTCCAACGGCCTTTTTACGAGCATCAGCCAACATGGCGGCATATTGTCTATTTCCTGGGTCGTTATTTACCGCCTTTTCCAAATAGGCTACCGCTTCAAAATACTTATGTGACTTCATCAACTGTTGGGATATATTGAACTCATTGCTAGATTCTTTTTTCTCTGTGCTAGCACAGGAAGATAAAATACCTAATGCTACTGACATAACAATTACTTTTTTATTTAACATCTTTTATCCTAATTTATTATTAACGTTACATGATTAGCATTAACACTAATTAATTCGAGCTGATATTCTGATTTTAAAGGCCCAGCAAATATTTCATCGTAAAGTTGCTCTGGCCAACCTTTATACTTAAGTAAATACTGACTCTTCTCAGTAGAGAACTTAATTAACTCAACATCTAATAAACCAGAAATGCTTTGCTTTAAAGATTGAGAGAACAATTTAGCTTGTTGATAAGTACTTAGTTGTTCTAGATCTAAATAGATAGAGCGAGCTATATATTGCTCTTCTTGCCAAAAATCTAGTATTTCATCTTTTAATTTTCGCCAGGCTTTTCTTACTAATTTAGTCGATAATTGCTGACCTACTTTAGCTAGATTACTTCCAGCCTTAGAAGCTTGCTGCGATATAGTAGCAATGACCTTACCATCATCAGTTCTTGTAACATTGGTAACCATAGACAGACTATTAGAAGCTATACTAATCCCTTGAAAATCACTGCTATTGCTCATTAAATCAGCATTAATTTCTAGAACAAAACCTGTTTGTACTTTTTTGGAATTATCAAAAACTTCGAAGCCATTGCGATTTAAGTTGGTCGTGAATAAAGACTTTAGAGTATTGCCAATGCTGGCATTATTAGAATTTACATTTAAAGTTATCCGAGGTTTACGACTCCAACCATTCACTTTTAGAATTTCTTTAATATCAACAAGTAATTCTTGCACATCTACATCAGCTTCAATTTCTACTTCATAAGCACCGAAGTCATTAACTCCCTCAGTTAAAATAGTGTAGGCAGAAATATTACCTGAAGATGAGCTATAAATTTTATCTTGAGCGATAACAAAATCGTTGACTGTTGATCGAGATTGAACAAAAGCCCCTGCGACTTGCTCGACAGCCGCGCGTTTAGCATTGTTTAGGGCAATAGAGCGAGTTTTTGCTTTTTTTCCTTCAACTATGTCACTAATTCCTTTTGCAGTGACAATTTTTGCTTCAGCACTTACTGAAAAAAACAGCTGAACTAAAAAAGCAATAAACACTGTTTTCCCGATTAGGATGAATTTATGGAGCATGACTTCCCTTGCGTTTTCAATTATTAATGATCTCATAAATAAATATAGTCTAATATTTATAATAAAATATTAGACTATTTTACATATTGATCAATTATTGCCTAATATTAGTATTAACAAAGAAAAAATAACTAAATTTAAGACTACAAAATCAATCGAAGTTATTAAAGGATATCTATTTATTAGAAACATCTCATTAAATCACATTGCACTTATCGTCTTGCTGATCAACCTTACTCTAGTTCCAGTTTACGCTGAAGAACACAAAGGTATTCTTTCAGCAAAAGGTTTCGGCACCGTTGATATAAACAATACCACCAGTAATTTTCAAGCAAAGATGATGGCAAAACGCGCAGCTTCTCTTGACGCCCAAAGACAATTGGCCGAAATAACACGTGGTGTTCAACTGACATCAGGCACGTCTGTAGAAGATTTTGAAGTCACTAAAGACATCATAGCGACTCGAGTTAAAGGATTAATAAAAGGTGCTTTTATTTTAACAGAGTCGGTTAAAGCCGAAGATAAAACCTTTGTTGCAGAAGTTACACTAGCTATTTGTTTAACTAATGAGTCTGAAGTCTGTAGCAAACGAGATTCAATAAAATCAATAAGAGATAGTCTCAGTGAAAAAAATTAGTTTATCACTTACATTAATTAGCATTTCGCTGTTATTTAGTTGGAACATTGTTGCTAATAGTCAACAAGAGCTAAGTTTTGATGAAATAGATCGCATGCTAGACCAGCAGTTTAAACAAAAAGATACCGAAATAGACAGTTTATATAATGCTTATAGTGTCGCCATAGATGACGCATTTAACGGTATAACAAAAAAAATTGAAGTTAAATGGCCTAGTAATGTAAAACTCCCCACTAAAAGCACTTGGGTGGGCTATAGCAAAAACTTACAAACCCGCTCAGTAGTTGACTATCAGGCAGGAGAAGTTGTTATTGAAACACGGGTAACAAATAATGATTTAA
>Ga0105356_10005227_pt1 | contig 12340 bp, 12 predicted proteins | sample GOMGulsemesocosm_3_FD_83502 | JGI IMG/M metagenome (GOLD analysis project Ga0105356, IMG submission 83502) | Methane-oxidizing microbial communities from mesocosms in the Gulf of Mexico - GOM9D Gulf of Mexico | ecosystem: Environmental > Aquatic > Marine > Cold seeps | place: Gulf of Mexico...
CGACTCATAAAATTAGCCCATAAGAGCAAATCTATTGCCTTGGATCTTTCTTTTATATGAGATTTTATAAATTTATATTTCTCCTTGTACTTTTGGTATTCTTCGTCTTTTTTCATAGGATTAAAGATATTAAAAACTTCCTATATCTCATGGATATAGGAAGTTTTAGATTAATATTCGGTGTTATTTTTTTCTACTAACAGTGATTAAGAAATTCTCTTGTTCATTAGCTTCATTTATATTCAATAACAATAACCATTGTATATTTGATTAATTGATGGATTGTATTCATTATTTGTTATATATGTCTCTCCTTTAACTTGACCATAGAGATACAGTGGACGTATGCCACAAAAATCACTAAGTTTTGCGTTTTCATAAATGGAAAAAGTTCCTGCTATTTCTCTAAGACTTGTGAGATTTGAAAGGTTTTCTAATTCTGAATTATGAGCAATGTGGACTTGACTAGCTTTCTTAAGCTCACTTAGGTTAATATTTTTAAGTTGTGTATTATCGTAGATAAGCGTTTCAATGGCAATAATAGTTATGTTTTCTAAACCTTCAGTTGATTCAAGAGCGTCATTACCTACAAGCGCAAAAGATTGAGCTATTGCACTAAAGTTTGAGAGACCTTTAATGCTAGTTAAAGAATCATTATTCCAAATAATCATATCTTTATAGCAACCCTCAAGTTTCTCCAAGAAATCAAGATGTTCTAAAGATTCGTTCTTATATATCCATATATTACCCAAAACTCGATTGAGTCTATCACAGCTAATATTTGATAATAAAGGATTTCCATCCCCAGAATTAGTGACACTGGTAAAGTTGTATTTTTCATTCAGAAAAAAAGTAACACTTCCTCCTAATTTAATGTCATTATAGATTGTTTGGAGTCTATTCATACTTAAAGAACTCAGTTTGGCATTACCATACAAAATAAGAGAGCCTCCAATAAATAAGAGTTTATCAAGTTCTATCGTGCTTAAATCTGATGTGTGACTAATCCTTACTGTTCCAGTTATAACATCTATATTATGGAGACCGTAAAGAGATGTCACATTATCAATATAGCTTATGTATAGTGATCCAAGTCTATTTAGGCTTTTAAGCCAGCCCAACTCAGTAATATTTCTATATGAATTTTGCTTAATCTCTAAGTATCCCGTAATTTCATTAAAATTTTGAATACCAAATTCTCGAATACTTTCTTGGCTTCGTAAATATACATTTCCATCAAATATTTTCACCCCTTCTTCTTGGTAAACAAAAAAGTGTTCGGTAAATTCATGGTTACTCCCCTTTGCAACCAGCTTATAGTAATATAGTTTTCCAACTTCTAATCCACTAAAAATATGTTTCCTTTGTGTTGTGTTTGAAAGTACCTTTTCATTTGCTGAATCTTCACCAAAGTAAAGGTCATAGGCGGAAGCAGAAACATCTTGCCATTCTAGAATAACCCCTTGTATATCTGGAGTCTTTACGCTAAAAGTTTGAACATCACTTTCCGTAGTATCTGTACCGTCGTTTACAATAACTTTCCACTGATAACTTGTTCCGTCATTTAAGTCATTAAAATCATAGCTACTTTCCGTCAAATCTGAAGCGGTAGGAACAGATGGGAGTGTAGCTCCAACGTACAAGTCATATGTTAATACATCTTCGGTATCATCATCAGTGCCTTTCCATGTAAAGGTAATGCTTGATGTCCCAGCCTCCAGTATTAATCCATTTGAAGGATTAAGTAGATTAATTTGAGGCTTACTATTGGTAACAGGATCTGGTTCTGGAGGTTTCGGTTCAATGTCCTCTTTTGAACATGAATGCACAAGGCATATACCCAATATAAACAAGAATGTTTTAATTGATTTTCTCATGTATTTAGTTTTTATATTTTTCAATTTCTCTTTCATTATCATAATATTAAAGTGTTAAAACCCCCTATCCCATAAAGGAATAGGGGTTATTTATTTAATTTTGATACTCATTAATTATTGCTTTATGTGATTTGTGCCTTCATTTGGATTCATTGAATCTAGGTAAGCTGTTAAAACATCTCCAACTACTTTAAAATTAAATTCATCATTCGAGTATGTTTCTGTTATAACACCAGTAGAACCATTAAAAGTGTAAGTACCTGGATAACTAGTTCCCTCTTCAACATAATCATATTTACTACCTGTGGTAAAAGTAATGTGTCGAGAATCATCATCACTTTCGACCCAATGAGTTCCTGCAAGATCTATATCATCACTATCCTCATCATCTTTGCAGGACAAAACTGAAAGGGTAAAAATGCTCAACACCATAATTGTTATATATTTTTTCATAGTTATTTAGTTTTAAAGTTTAAATGATACACCTAATTTAAGGAGTGCTAGTCCATACCCTAATTCTGCATTAATTGACATTCCATCGTTAATTTTATACCTTGTTCCTGCGTGAAATTCAAAGAGTAATCCCCCATCAATATAGGTGTATTTGTGTCCATCATACCCCGCTACAGTTCCAAAATAGAGGTCAAAAGTATCTGAATTACTCAGATACCAATTTGCAATTACCCCCGCATTAAAGCCTGCTGTTTTTTCTTCTTCTTGTCCAAATTGTTTAGGTATGATAACGCTCGAATACCCTGCTAGTACACCCAATGAAAAACTATCACTGAGAAAATATTCATAGCTAGCATTAAAGGATGGTGTCGCAATTTTGTTACTCCCTAAACTTCCCGCTATTCCTGCATTAAGATTGATAAGCGATTTCCTTTCCTGTGCGGTTATTGTTGTTAGACATAAACAAACAACAATACCAAAAATAAATTTTGCTTTTTTCATAATTTTTATTTTAAAGATTTTTATTTTTTACTTAAAAAGCACTTAAATTGTGCTTGTAATTTCTTTGCCTTTTTCTTGGAGACTTCCCCTTTTATAGCCTCAGATTCTTCGGGAACAATACGATACATGATGATTGGATTATCTACCAACTTTTCAAGCTGTACTTGACTCAGTTCACTTGTCAGGTTAACTACCGTTATGGTATATCCTGCGGTCTTTCTTTTAGCTTTTTTAGATTTTGAAGCAGTGAATGTAATAATACCATCAGACGTTTTAAGCATAAATTGGCTCCCTTTTGGTATATCAATATTGTTTACGGATGCATCATTCCCCTTTTGCATATACTGCACAGAAATCTCTGCATACATTTCGCCTTCAAGCTCGCCTACCAAGAAACTCAGTGTTTGGCTGACCCCTTGAAACATACTACGTGAAGAGTCCATTTTACCTCCCCAACCCTCAATTTTCTGTTCTGTGAACTCATCGATCTCAGATACTTTTGGTTTGCATTTTTGTGCATGTACTTGCGCTAATGATGTTGTGACAATCAAAACAAGCATAATAAATTTCTTCATAACTATTTATTTTTTTTACTCCTTGGCTCGACAGGAGTGTTATATTGAACCGATTTAACTAATTTTATTGTTGTTTTGAAGCATCGCCTCAGCTAATCGGTTTACATTTCTAATCATTGAAAGCACTAAAAGAATAAGGGAAATCAGCAGTACTACACCTAAACCATAGGCTATACTTTTATAGCTCATTAACTTCATTTCAATTTTTTTATCTTGTTTTAGTAGTAAATCAGCTTTTGCTTGTTGTAGCTCATTTTTATAAATTTTATCAATTTCTCTTATTTCAGAAGCAAACTCGTCATCTATTTGTTGAATTTGTTGATCTCTATTTTTATTCTTGTTTTTAAATAATCTATAAAAGTTTTTTAAAGCTACTGGCTGTTGATCTCCTTTAAAGCCAGGTAACATTGGCATGAATTGCTTTGTGTTATCAATTATTGATGTTAATTGAAAATCATAATTATTAGAATATTCATTGTTAATTGTTTTAATGATATTCAATCTTTGGTTCAATTCAAATTTTTGTAATATACTTTGCTGAAACTCTTGTAAACCAAGTCCATCATTCGGGTTATAACGAGAAAACTGTACAAGAACTCTAAAACCTTCTATTTGCTCTTTTGAATCAATGAGTTTTATAATTTTTGATATGGTTTCAATAATATTTACCGATTTACCCAGACCCTTTTTACTTGTATAAAATGGAATCAGGTAATTTTTTAATAATGAGGCTCTTTTTTCCTTATTAACATTTTTCAATAAATCATTATATGATGCTAATAATGCTGCCTTACCAACATTGCTTTTTAGGTTTCTGTTATCTGTTATTTTAATAAATTCTCTATCAATACTTTTAGAAGTAGATATCCAATGTCTTAAATGAGAATATTTAATATTATTCTTTTTAAACATTTTTTTATCTCTTGAACTATTGAATGTATAATATCCTTGCCCTTCCCAAAGAATTTTATTTTCATTAAAAGGAATTATTTTTTTTAAAATATCTATTTGTTTATTAAGTTTTGATAATCCTACAGTATCCCTTTTATTGTCTTCTTCTACTTTTTCTATTATTGTATTTTTTACCTCTGTAACTAGTGTTATATCATTTTTAATTTTTGTCAGTTCTGCACCCTTAGGTAATGTTTTCATTAATTCACCTAATGATACTCCTGTGGCTTTGGGATAGCTCTTTTTAACAGGTTGATTTACTCTTACTACCTTATCTTGACTCGCTGGTATTTGGGACCACACAAGTACAACAATCCCACCTATTATAGCAAGAGATCCTAAACCAATAATAATGTGCCAAAACACTCTTGAAATACCGTAGTAATAATTATTTTCTAACTTTGAAAATTTATCTTGCTTCATAATTTATCTTTTTGATTTTTTATCTTTTGGAAAATGCTTTTTTAATAGTTTTTTAAACTTAATACTCTTTAATGCGCTTACAAGGGCTTTATTTTTTGTTGTCGCATAAGTTTGCACAGCTGCATTTAGCAATGAATTTAGAAGTTTACCCGATTTGTTAAACTTATACGATTTGGAGAATAGTTTTTTCCCATCAACATCAACCATCATTAGATTAAAATAAATATATGCATCATAGGTGGTAAAGTATTCATTCGTTAAATGCCCTAGAACACTAGTTGATGTATATTTTACGTTCATATTTGTAATATGAATTTTTTTTGAAATCGTCGTATTTTCATTAATAGCAGACCCTTGTACCATTCTCATTTGTTCCAATAACTTTATTGCAATAGTCCCTAGAATACGTTTATTTGAGCTGTCTTGAGTAAATGGAGTATCTGACGTCATAGCGATATTCTCTTTGTCTCCATTTTTTTTTATAAACTCAAATAGCGCAACGTCATCAGAGCTCTTATAATTATTATAAAAAAGATGATTTACATTAAATGTGTAAGTTTTAATTTCTTTTCCAGATTGATATGTAATGTTTTTTTGAGTGACATCATCCTGCATATAATGTTTCCAAATGCCATCTTTTTGATTGTTTTTATATTTTCCTTCTCGCGTTAGTCTTCCTAAGAGATATGCTTGTTCATGTAATTTGTACCCCATTTTATCAAACCTTGTCCAAACACTATCTTTTTTGAAATTTTCTGAAAAATATCCCTTTAGTTCAATTTTTTCGTTTTCAAAATACTGTATGCTCTCCAAATAATTAGGATCTTTTGTAGGCAATAAGCTTTCCTTTATAGAACCATTTCCTCTGTATATAATTTTTTCAACTTGATTACCTTTATGATATTTAATTTTTTTATACGCTTTCCCGTTAGCAAAATTTTCTAAATAGTTTCCATCTTTTACATTGTTTTTAAAATGAGATTCTTTTTGTACTACTCCATTTTCAAAGAGGAATTTTTCATAAATGGTTTCTGATAATTTATTGGGATTATGTTTTATATGAGATTTTAAGTTGCCATTAGAATAATATTTTTTGCGATCTAATAAATAATTATTTTTAAAATGAGATTCCTCTTGAGTTTTGTTATCCTCATACATTATTTTTGTATATACTTTTTCATTAAAATTCGTGGAACTATATTTTTTTATAAACTCTAAATTTCCAGTTGAAAAATATTTTTTACTTTCAATAAGTTTATCCCTTATATAGATTTCTTCTAATTTTTTACTTCCTTTAGTATTCCAAAATATATGTGTTCCATTTTTTTTAGCTTGTATGTAACTTCCTTTAAATTTCTTTTCCCCTGAAACGTACCACTCTTCTTTTAACCCGTTTATTTTTCCATTACTATACTTAGCTTTAAGTGTACAATCGCAATTATTAGGAATGTTGTCTTGCGAACTAAACAATAGCCCTGTAAATGTTTTATCACCAAAATATATTAATCCATTATTTGTAACTACTTCATCTGTAAAAGCATCGTCTTGAGCAAAAACAGTTAGTAACTGAAAAAGAAAAATGAGTGTAATTATTTTTTTCATAATTTATTGATTTAATGATTATTTAATTCTATATGGAAATTTGTAACGCACGTTTACATAATTATTATTGTGTTTTCCTGCTTCTCTACTGTTTGTTTAAGTAGTAAGTGAAGCATCTGCTTTTCTTTATATAAAAATCAGACAAAACTTTTAGCTTATCAAAGAAAAATGAAAGTGGGAGGTTTTTTAGTGAAAGCCTTGTTATAAGTAATTAGATAACTTATAGAATAAAAAAAACACCAGTGCATTGATCCTATTAAAGATCAATGCACTGGTGTTCGATAAGGTTGTCAAAGTGCTAATTTCTATTATCTAAATGTTTACCACCCTAATAATTTTCCTAAGACACTTTTCTTTTTTTTCTTTTTAGATTTTTTATTTATGACTTTAACGTAAAAATTATTATTAGAATTAGTAATAACAATTTCATCTGACTGATATTCTCTAACATTTACAAAAGCGGTTCTCGTAATTGGATTACTCATTGAATTCGAGACAATAATTTTATATTTACCTATGGGTAATTTGAGTACTTCATTTTCCCATAGTATCCCCCTAGATTTAGCAAAAGGCGTAAAATCTAAAACTACATCAGAATTACTGTTAAGAAATTTAATCCTAGAGAAACTCTTGTAAGATAAAAGAATTTTTCCAGAAATATTTTCAGTTTTTCTAGGGTCAATAGACGATTTTGCATAATTTTCATTAACTTCTTTTGATACCTCTTGATTGGTTGAGGGTATAAATATCAAGTCAGAAACTTGATGTTTTGGATTATTCTTAATAATAATTTTAGCCTTTTCAATATCAATTCTTTCATAAATATCTTTCTGAGTTACAGTCTCACCAGTAGCATTATCTCTAAACTTTCCTTTACCTAAAAAAAACAAACCAAATGTTTTTAGTGATTCTTTATTGTATTTATACCCTAAAGTAGAATTAAAAAAGCCTTCTATCATAAATGGTGGAGAAGTCTCAAATTGATAATGCATTGCCATTGTCACCCCCTGGGACTTTCTATACTTCGTTTTGCTTAAAATTGAGGCGGGTGTTGAGTTTTTAAAATTTGAACCCCATAAAAGTCCAGGTCTTTTTGTTTTAATATAATCTCTCATTGCCTTAGCCTGTCCTTTTGTAAACATTCCAACATCATATGAATAGTCCATAAAATTTTGATGATTTGCTTTCCCTTTATTACCACAGGCATCTTGAATATTCTTACACTTATAGAAGTGTGGACTTTTTTGTTTTGGGGTGTCATCTATTCCGTCATCCCAAAAACAGTCATCTATTTTATCATATCTAATTATAAACTTATCGTTATATATATCATTTGGACCCCAAATATGTTCTAGTCCAAGCCAATGCCCCAATTCATGGATTACCATCCATGGTTGGTCTTCTTTAAGAACATTTTCTATCCATTCATATTTATCGATAATAATTCCGTTAATGGTATTTTTATTAATTGTATGTCCCATTATTTTGTTTCCTATAATATCTCTTATCCATATATTAAGAAATCCATTTGATTTTAAGTATCCTATTGAACTTAAAGACATATCGTCTAAATGAGGAGTGTGGCTAGAACTCATAGTATGATGGGAAATACTTTTTACCTTATTACCGTCATTATCATATACTGGCAGGTATAAAATAATATTAGGGCTTCCAATTATTTTATCAAAGGGTTTTTTGATGGAATCTGAATTAACGTAATTTATTCTTCTGTTTATAGAAGAAATAACTTTAATTAGACTATCTCTTGTGACAGATTCTGTATCAACAAAATGGAAGACAACAGGTATCATAATAGTCGTATTGTTGTTTTTTTGAGACTGAGCACTAACTCCATCGAATAAGAAAATAATTAGCAACAATATATTATATGACTTTTTCATTAATATTTTTTTTAAGTTTATATGTTTGCTCGTGTATTCGATTCAATACCAACATCATATGATCTTTTGAAAGAAATTTAATTTGATAATCCAAGAATACATGGCTATTGTTATAATCTCTAACAGCGTCTACCAATATATAATTATTTTTAACCTGATAGGCACCATAATAGGACATAATACCCACGTATTCAACAGAGTGTCTTGAATAGTTGCCATCGTTAAATACCCAGAAAACTCCCTCCGTATCAACCCATATAGTATTCTCAATGTTCATTTGAAAATCCTCAACAGCAACTTCTTTTTCAAAAACCCACATATTCTGCGACATCAAATATCCCCCAACACCAACCACTAGCAATAAAACTATGTGCCATTTTTTAATCTTTCTTTTAAACATATATCTATTATACCAAAGCAATAGATATTCAACAAAAAATAAAAATACAATGCGTTGTTCTTTACCACAATTAAAAATGAAAATAACAGTATTCCTGATTAAAAACTGGTCATTTTTAGTGAATCCTATGAATGATATAGTAACTCCAATCGCTTTTTAAACTCTTGGAGATAAGTATCCTTTATTTTTAATTCTCTATTCATAATTGACAATTTAGAGCCATTAATTCTTCCATCTAAAACATCGGAAGAAATATTAACAATACAGCTTTCATTTATGCGGACAAAATAACGAGGAAGGTGCTTTAGTAATTCTTTTAGAGAAGATTTTAAAAAATAATATTCATTATCTTTTGTAAGAAACCATAGATAATTTGGGCGTATGATTTCCTTTTCTTCAGTCTCATTGATAAAAGGTTTAGTGCTGAAAAATGCGATATCAGAATATTTAATAGGTACACGGGTTATACCTCCATTTTTGTATTCTTTTATCTCATCCAAATACCCTACCAATCCGATAATTCCCTCTTTTGTAATCCATTCTTCTTTTATCTCATTTCTTTTGAGAACTGTTTGAATGGTTCTGATTAATTCTTTGGAGTTTAATTGAGGTTTTGTTTTTACAATAAAATGCTCGTGATTTGTTTCTAGGCCCTTGTAAAAGGTTTGATTATCATCGAAATCGGTAACATAGATAAAAGGAATTTTATAGTCTTCCTGTAATTTTTTTCCTAAATCCAACCCTGTTTCTTTTCCCTGTAATTTGATATCCAACAACACAAGGTCTGGTCTTCTGTTATTTATTCTCCCCTTGGCTTCCTTTACGCTTGGAGTGTATTCATCAATGGAGTAATGCTCTTTTTCTAATACCTTTCGCATTCTCCTAAAGATTATAGATTCATCTTCAACAATTAAAATCTGTGCTTTTTTCATAGTTTACCCTTTTGGAAATTTAATTATTATATGTACACCACTGGTTCCATCTAATGTAAATGTACCTTGCAGTTGTTTACTTAATAGTCTCATTATATCCATACCAAAAGAATCTAATTTTGAAATATCAAAATCTTTAGCTAAGCCCTTTCCATTATCGGAGAGTGACATTATATAGTTATCTGGTTTTTCCTGAATACTGATATTTACTATTCCCTCTCCATTGTTAGGAAAAGCATACTTAAAAGAATTGGTAATAAATTCATTAATAATAAGACCAACAGGAAATGATTTATCAACATTTAAGGATAGAGAGTCATGAATATTTTGTTTTATAATAATATTTTCTTTAGCAAATGATTGCTGAACATTTTTTGCTAGTTTTTCTACATACTTGTTTAGTTTCAAATTGGTAATGTCAGTATTCATATACAACTGACTATGTACTTCATTAATACTGTCAATACGGTTTTGTAAATCGGTTAATTTAGAAGAAAATGCCTTGTTATCAAATTCATCTTTAATGTCTTCGATAAGAGAATCTATAATTGTGAGGTTATTTTTAACCCTATGGTGTAAATCCTTTTGAAGGTTTTCAATAATAGTTTTTTGTTTTTGATTTCTACGGTAATAGAATGTAAAAACACCTAGACTAAGGAGTGCTGCTAGAAAAGCAAATACAAAATACCATTTACGTTTGTTTTCTTTTTCAAGTTGTAATTCTTGGGTTACCTTGTCTGCCTTAAGTTGTAGGTTTTCTTTTTCCTTTTTCTCGGTTTGGTATTTGGTTTCTACTTCTGCGATCTTATCAATAGAGTTTTTCTTGAATAAAGAATCTGCAAGAATTGTATAATCTTTCATGTTCTTATATGCAAAATCATATTCTCCTTTATTTTCATATGCGGTAGCTAATCTATAAAAATGACTTTTATAAGATATTCTACTGCTATTTCCTAAAAGTAATTTAGCAGTATTATATATTTTTTTAGACTTAGCTAACTCTCCTTTTTGAATTGAAAGATATGCTAAATGTAGATTTCCTATTATTTTACCTCTTTGAGAATTAATGCTATCGGAAAGACCTAGACAATTTTCAAGACTTTTTTCGGCTTGCAGATACCTGCCAAGTCGTATATGTTGTAATCCTACATTTCCCAAACTAATAATTACTTCAATTTTATTATTAATTAATCTGTTATAAAAAAGAGACTTGTCATAATGATAAAGTGCTTTTATGTAATTATCATCTCTCGTTTCATAGAAGTACCCAAATGAATTATGAATGTCTGCTAAACTAAAATTATTCTCCTTTTTTTCTGCAATTACTAAGGCTTTGGAAAGATGTTTTTTAGCCTTTTCAAAAGCTTCTATTTGCAAATAATTTTTAGCTAAATAACTGTGAGCGTACGTTAGGTACAATGAATCATTATACTTTTCAGCGAGTTCCATCACTTTTATATAATAATTACTCGATTCCTCAATGTTGTTCATTTTTTCCGCATTAATTCCTAAATTCATGTATGGATTTACGTTGGAATGTTTCATTGCTAAACTGTCGTTTATTTTTACGGTTTTTAAATAATAGTTACTTGACGTTTTAACATCCCCTTTCCTTCCATAGAAAGTACCTAGATTACTATATAAATCACCTTCCAAATGTTTGTTTCTAACCTTTTTGAAAAGGGCTAATGCTTTTAAATAGTTTTTTTCTGAGTTTTCATAGTCTCCATTTAATAATTGAAGTGTCCCTCTCATTCTATATCCAGCTCCTAAAAATTTTTCGCTTTTCCCTTTGGAATAGCGAATGAGACTATCATTTATTTTTACAGCGAGCTCTCTGTCGAGATAGTAGGCAGTTGCACCTACTTTAGCCAATAAATGGATTTTGGTAGTGTCAATTTTAGAGGCATGAAACAATTCTGATAAACTATCTATTTTACTCTGTTGTGAGTATGCAGAATAGGTGAAAAATAGAATTGATGCAAGTAGAATTCTTTTCATAATCAATAGCTTTTTTTATAGGTCAATTTATAATATATATTTAAAATTTTCAGTATAAAAAACAATAATTTATGTTTTTTATAATCACTATGCATAGTGAATTTTCACTTGAAATAAAAGAACTTTCACTAAGATTGAGATTTGATGAATATTCAACATAATTTAATCTATAATATTAACCATTAAAAACACTAGTTATGAATGAAATTATCTTTTACTTATCCGAGATATGGGATGTATCTTATGGACAGAATTACCCAGTTCTAATGCACCCTTGTATAGTGAATCGTCAACGAGTAAACCATAAAGAATATTAAAAATTTGTTTAGCCAAACGATAAAATATCGTTGTAGCACGTATTCACAATTACTCATTAATATTTTTTTTCATTATTACACGCTAGCAATAATATTTATACCATTTGACAAACCCAAAAACCAATTAATTAAAAATTAAACACAAAAAAAAGCCTGCATCTTAAAATGCAGGCTTTTAATTTTTATAAATAGCGGTACTCACTAACGTCACCCTCGTGTACACGGGGCACTACTAACTACTTCTAGTACGCTCTCTTATTATTTCCTTCGTAAAAGTTAATAAAGGAGTCGTTTACTACGCGCATTCCTCCTGGCGTAGGATAATCTCCTGTAAAGTACCAATCTCCAAGATGATCTGGACATGCTATATGTAAATCTTCTACTGTTTGGTAGATAATTTGGATATC
>Ga0105356_10005228_pt1 | contig 12338 bp, 10 predicted proteins | sample GOMGulsemesocosm_3_FD_83502 | JGI IMG/M metagenome (GOLD analysis project Ga0105356, IMG submission 83502) | Methane-oxidizing microbial communities from mesocosms in the Gulf of Mexico - GOM9D Gulf of Mexico | ecosystem: Environmental > Aquatic > Marine > Cold seeps | place: Gulf of Mexico...
AATTTTTGTGCTTTGCAGAATTTGTTTGTGAATGGGTCATATCTTTCAAATGCCATAGGGATAAGCCATAACGCTTATAACCCATCAATCCAGGACATCATTGATGGTAATTGCTCACAATAAATTTTAATTATGAAAAAACTAAGTGTAATCTTTTTAATTACAGTATTGTTCTTTAATTGCAACGATGAACATGTCGATGAAGAAGAAATTGCTTGTGATAATGGGACTTATATTGGTGATGTTATTTTAAGTACACAACAAGAAGTTGATGATTTTGGAGCTTTGTGTTTTACTAAAATTGACGGAAATTTAATAATAGGAAATCCTGATTTTGATCTCAGAACAAATTTTGAGGTTACAAATATTGAAAGCCTTTTTAGCATGGAAGGGCTTATGGAAATTACAGATGGACTGACTATACAAGCATGTCCGTTATTACTAAATCTGAAAGGGCTTGAAAATTTGATTTCTATTGGAGAAAGCTCTGATCTAAAAATTAATGAATGCCGTTCACTTTCAACAATCGCTCAATTGAGTTCTCTTGTAAATAACAATGAAGAAAATAATATTCAGCTGTTTGGAAATGAGATGCTTACTTCTCTTAATGGCTTAGAGGGATACACAGCTGCAAATCAGGTTATTATTGTTGGAAGTGGTATTGTAAACTTAGAAGGATTAAATAATGTGGCATATTTAAGGGCTTTACGTCTTAGTGGTAATACGTTGTTAACGTCCTTATATGGAGTTCATAATGTTTCAGAAATGGAGTTATTGGGTATAACTCATAATAATATGTTGACTTCACTTTCTGAAATAAATGATCAAGTGAAATTAAAGTATCTTGGTTTATATAATAATAATTCTATAACCTCATTGCATGAATTAAATAGAAATTTTAATAATGAAATGTTGTGGGTTACTATTAGGTATAATGAAGGCTTAAATTCCATAGGTAATATGGAAGGTGTAGAATCCATTGGCAGTTTATTTATTAGAGATAATACCAATTTGGTGACATTAGGGAGCTTTCCGGATTTAGTAGAAGTAGGTGCCCTTTTTATAAATGATAATTCAAATTTAACTAATTTGAATGGGCTTGAATCCTTATTACAAGTCCAAGGAAGATATGGCTTTTCAAATAATGTTTTACTCTTAGATTTTTGTGGCATTGAAAATTTACTAGTAAACGGTAATGGTGCCAATTATGACGAAAATGGAATGCCAATTCTAAATTATTTGCAAAATAATGCTTACAACCCTACAGTTCAAGATATCATTGACGGTAACTGCTCACAATAAAATAATATGCATAAAAAAAGCGAGCTGTTAGGCTCGCTTTTTTATTAAGTCATATTGAAAGTATATGAGAAATGAAAAACATCTTATTTTCCTTTATACTTATTGCTATAGCGTTTCCAAAGTTTAGTTTGATGCGTTTCTAAACTAATAGCACGACCATTAATAAAAGCATGAGTAAGTTTATTGGTTCGCATGTCTAAAGCATCACCTTCGCTAATAAAGAAAGTAGCGTCTTTTCCTTTTTCTAGTGTGCCCAATTGCTTGTCAATACCTAATATTTTAGCCGTATTAGAGGTGATTAATTTTAGAGCTTCCTCTTTACCCATACCTTGTCCAGCCACTTGACCAGCATAGAATGGTAAGTTTCTGGTTTGGAAATTTGCCATGCCTCCATTTTGTATTCCAACTAATACACCCGCATCAGCAAGTAATTTAGGTGCTTTATATGGTAAATCGTAATCGTGATCGTCTAAAGCAGGAACACTATGTGTATGATTGATTAATACCGATACATTATTGCTTTTAAGTAAATCTGTAACCAAATGAGCTTGGTATCCACCAACAACAACCATGTGTTTAATACCATTATTTTTAACAAAATGAATTGCATCAGTAATGCCTTTGACATCATTTACATGAACATAGAGTTTTTGAGATCCGCTAAACAGACCTTGCATTGCTTCAAAAGGAAGGTTTATAGATGCTTTATCTCCGTTTAAGTAAGCCTTACTTTCAGTGACAAAGGCCCTTACTTCTTGAACTTGTTTTGCATAATTTTTGTTTGGTTTTAATCCCCTAGGTTCCCCTAACCACCAACGGCCTCTTGAGAAAGTGCTTGGCCAATTAAGATGTACACCATCGTCTGCTTTTATAGCAGCGTCTTCCCAGTTCCATGCATCCAGTTGCATAATAGATGAGGTTCCTGAGATACGACCTCCATTAGGTGAGACCTGTGCTATTAATATACCGTTAGGTCGCATTGATTCTATGACTTTAGATTCTGCGTTGTAGGCAATTAGACTTCTTATATGAGGTATCATATCCCCAAGTTCATCTCTATCGTTAGTCGCTCTAACGGCGTCAACTTCAACCAATCCAAGATTAGTGTTTGTACCAATAAAACCTGGATATACATGTTTGCCTTTGGCATCTATGATTTTGCCTTTGAACGCCATTTTTGCAACTGATCCATCGAAACAAGAAACAATTTTTCCCTTTTCAACAATAATGATACTATTTTCTATAACAGTACCATTACCTATATGTGCTGTTGCTCCTACGATTGTAAAACCCTCTTTTTGCGGTGATGCCGGAGTTTGTTGTGCAAAACTAATTGTACAACACAGCAATAAAAGTCCGTATATATATTTAAAGTTTGTCATAATATTAAGCTATAAGTTATATTGAATCACAATGTAATTGTGGTTTATCTTTCTTTTTAATTGGTTGCGTTTTCATGCCTTTATTTTTGTCCTTCAACATCATGGTCATGAGTTCGCTTTTCTCTTTTTTGATAGCTGTTCGCATTTGTTTATCACGATCAATATCAAAATAAGTCACGCCTTCAATAATTGTTTTTTCAGCTTTGGAGTACACTGATAGTGGGTGACCGTTCCATAATACAACATCAGCATCTTTTCCAACTTTAATACTACCAACGCGGTGGTCAAGGTGTAATAATTTTGCAGGGTTAAGAGTAACCATTTTCCAAGCATCCTCTTCGCTAACATTACCATACTTCACTACTTTTGCTGCTTCCTGATTAAGTCGTCTCGACATTTCGCCATCGTCACTATTAATGGCTGTTAGAATACCAACATTATGCATGATAGATGCGTTGTAAGGAATAGCATCATTTACTTCGTATTTGTACGCCCACCAATCGCTAAAGGTTGAGGCGCCAACGCCATGTGTTTTCATTTTGTCAGCTACTTTATAGCCTTCGAGAATATGAGTAAATGTATTCACTCTAAAGTTGAATTTTTCAGCAACTTTCATAAGCATATTAATTTCACTTTGTACGTATGAATGACAGCTAATATAGCGTTCTCCGTTAAGTATTTCAGCTAATGTTTCCATTTCAACATCTTTACGGTAGGCTTGTCCACTTTTCTTTTTGGCATCATAAGCTTTAGCTCGTGTGAAGTAATCAACAAATAATTGTTCAACACCCATTCTTGTTTGCGGGAATCGTCCAAAACTTTGCCAGTTTGATTGTTTTACGTTTTCTCCTAAAGCAAATTTTATAAATTTTGGAGCATCATTATAGAGTAGATTTTCAGCAGATTCTCCCCATTTTAATTTGATAATTGCAGAGCGACCACCAATAGGATTTGCAGAGCCATGTAAAATTTGAATTGAAGTCACGCCTCCTGCAAGGTTTCGATAAATATTAATATCTTCTGGGTTGAGAACTTCAGCAATAGAAACTTCCGCTGAAGAGTTATGGCCACCTTCATTAATACCTGCGGCTGCAATATGAGAATGCTCATCAACAATCCCAGAAGTTAGGTGCTTTCCAGTAGCATCAACTACTTTTGCGCCTCTAGCATTTAAATCGGTTCCTATTTTACTTATTTTTCCATCCTTAATTAATACATCTGTATTTTTTAAAATGCCATCCTTTTCATTGGTCCAAACCGTTGCGTTTTTAAAGAGAATTGTTTCTTGTTTAGGCATCTGTTCAAATCCGTAAGCTCCATTGGGATAACTAACAGGCATTAATTTTACCGTTTTTGCTTTACCGTTTTTGTCTTTTTTATTAGACTCTGAATCATTTTTAGTAGCTTTTTTAGCTAAGAAGGTAGATTCATTACCATTTGGAAAAATAATTTTACCATCTAGGTCGTCGTTATCTGAAACTCTGGATACAAGTCTTAAGAACTCTTGTTTTGTAGTGTCCTTACTGGTAAATGTGAGGTTAATCCATGCATCTTTATATGAGATTTTGGTGCCTAATTTTTTAGTGTCGTTTGATACCGTTGCTTTTGGTTTACCAGAAGTCCCGGAAATCTTTAAACTATAAGTGTCTCCCGCAACCATAAAGCTGTAGTCTCCACGAATATCCTTTACATTCATGTCTTCTAAAACATTTTTATGTCCTTTCACCCAGTTTTCATAAACCGTCGTTTCTTTTTCAAATAGTCCACCTGAAGTAATTAAAAAGTTTGCAAAAGCGCCATTCTTTAATGACCCTAATACATTAGATTTTCCTAATACTTTAGCAGGTACAGTTGTTAAAGCTTCCAATGCTTTCGTTTTATTTAAGCCATATTTTATAGCTTTCATAACACTAGCCTTAAGCATAGAAGGAGACTTTAAACTACTTGAGGTAAACACGAAATTAATGCCGTTATCTGCTAATACCTTCGGGTTAGATGGCTTTTGATTCCATTCTCTCATATCTTCCAACTCCAAAACACTTGCTGCAAATGTGTCTTCAACATCGTAAGCTTTTGGAAAATTAAGAGGAAGGATATAGGTTGCATTCGTTGCTTTAATATCATTGATACGTTCGTATTCATCGCCGCCGCCAAGAATTACATATTGAATTCCAAATTGATCCCCTACGTTGTCCACACGGAGATCATTTGCTCTATTGCCAGCAGCAATAATTTGGACTAAGTTTTTGTTTGCATTAAGGGCTTCTAGGGACCTGTCTTTTGCGCTTGAGTTTCCTTGTGCATACCAATCGGCATCCAAATACATTTGCCTTAACAAAGCCAAAGCTCCCATTGTAGAACCTGGGTAAGATTGTCTTGAAGTGACGCTTTTTCTTAATGAAAGATATTGCGCTGAACGTTGATCGAGGATCCGTTCAGAATCTCCTCCTGTATTGGTTAAAGCAATTAATGCTCCAGTACCACGAACAATACCATCTTGCATGTGTGTGTTGACCACTCCAAATCCAGCTTTCCTTAATTCGGTAGCAGATTTGCTATTAAATTTAAAGTTGTCAATGGCATTCTGTTCAGGCATAACATGATCATTCCAGTAAAAACCTTCACGACTAGCGTTGTATTGAGGAGATCTTCCACCGCCTCCTTGACGTTTTGGCTTTTCTACTCCAAAACCAGAATATAGGTCTATGAATGAAGGATAAATACTTTTTCCTGAGACATCAACAATAACTGCATTTGCAGGAATAGTTACAGAAGCGCCAGTTGCAACAACTTTTCCATCCTGAATTAGAAGTGTGCCTTTGTCAATAATTTGTGTTGGCGTTACATAAATTTTAGCATTTGTGAATGCAGTGTAATTCGTGTTTTTTGATTTTACGCCGTCGTTTTTTGGAAAGTGCTCTTGTGCAAGTAGAGAAAAACTGCACATAAGCATCGTTAAAATAAGATACTTTTTTATCATTTTTGGTTAGTAAGAATTAGTTTTTAAAGATACAGAATAAGAGTTTCGTTAAAACGAATTAAGATTTTTTTAACGTTTCTTTAGGTGATGGGTTTTTAAAGTAATTTACCATTAATGCAACAGCATAGCTATAGCTTTCAATACCTTTATCCTGATTGTTCGCTTTTAAATAGTTTCCATAGAGTATTTTAAAAAGAGGTTCTAACGGATTTTTATAACTATTCCAAAAGGTGTATGACTCTTTATAATTTAATAATATGCCTTTATTTATTGTTGCCACGAGTGTTTTATGCATGTCTTTGTCACGGTTGTAAACCTCATTAATACAGTGTCTAAGCGCAAATATATACCCTGAATATTTAAAGTAATCATCTTCATTATGTATTGCCGCTAAACATCCTATAAAATTAGTCTCATTTTCGGCGGCATATCCTAACTGATGGGCTTCTTCATGACAAGCTGTTGTAGGGTATTGATATAAAGGAATCAAACCGTCAATTTGAGCTTCATTGGTAAAAGGATTTAAATAACCACTAAAACCCATATATGTAAGAGGTATACTATATAGAGAAAGTTTTGTGCTCTGTGCTGTATGCTTTAAATGAGGGTAAACAGTAGCTAATTGCGTATAACCATTGGCGGTTTTATTTAATAACTCACTTTTGGTATATGGCATATCTATTTTGATAGTATCATTATTACTAAGACTAAAATGTATTTCGTTTGATCTTTGAATAAGTTGTTTGGTAACATCAATTAACTCCTCAGTGGAATATGTGTTATTTATATTCAGTGTTTTGTGAACTGGAAGGCGATAATAATTTAATCCCCAAAAAAAATGAAATGCAAAATAAAGAATAGAAACAGCCGAAAACACATCAATAAGCCAAGCTTTACTGTCTTTAATAATTCGTTTTCTATTTATGATAATCCATCTTATTACATAAACCCCTGCAATAGTATACAGAATGTCCCCAAAGGAAAATGGCAACCAACCTAAAATAAAACGTAAGATTCTCGAAACAATAGGATAGAGTCCATTACTATAATATGTCTCGACAAATTCGGGATAATGGGCGAGGAGTTTAATTATGAAATATTGCGGAATTAAACTTAGGGCGATTATTATTTTCTTTTTATTGAGCATCATTCAAAAATAAGAAAATGTTTTATAAATCTTAAGTGCTAATAATTACCTTTGTGAAACTTTTATAAAAAATCATGAATTCAGAAATAAGACAATTAGAACCCCAAGATCTTTGGAATAAATTTTCCGATTTGAACGCCGTGCCAAGACCATCAAAAAAAGAAGAACGTGTTATTGCGTTTATAAAAGCATTTGGAACGAATCTTGGTTTGGAAACCATTGAAGATGAAGTCGGAAATGTAATTATTAAAAAGCCAGCCACTTCAGGGATGGTAGATAGAAAAACTATTGTGATGCAGTCTCATTTAGATATGGTACACCAAAAGAATGGTGCTACTGATTTCGATTTTGATTCTCAAGGGATAGAAATGTATATTGATGGAGATTGGGTTAAAGCAAAAGGAACTACCCTTGGAGCAGATAATGGCATAGGTGTGGCAACTATTATGGCAGTTCTGGAGAGTGATACAATTTCTCATCCAGCGATTGAAGCTTTGTTTACTATTGATGAGGAGACTGGAATGACTGGAGCCATGGGCTTAAAGGAAGGATTATTAGAAGGAGAGATTTTATTAAATTTGGATACTGAAGAAGATGATGAAATAGGAGTGGGCTGCGCTGGAGGAATAGATGTTACTGCGACTCGCATTTATAATGAAGAAGAGACTCCAGAATTTAAAATTGGTTATGCAATAACTGTTAAAGGATTACAAGGCGGACATTCAGGAATGGATATTCATAGAGGCTTTGGAAATTCAAATAAAATATTAAACAGAGTGTTATTCGATGGATTTGAAAACTTCGGATTACGAATTTCAGAAATTGATGGGGGGAGTTTAAGAAATGCTATTCCTCGTGAAAGTTTTGCAAATGTTGTGATTGATGCTGTTCATAAAAAAGCTTTTGAATATGAAATGCAACAGCAAGCACAGATTATTTCTGCTGAGTATAAAACAATGGAGCCAAATTTGGAAATCAATATTTCTGAGATAGAACTCCCATCTAATATCATGGACTTGGGTGTTCAAGAGGGACTAACCAGAGCTTTATATGCAGCTTATAATGGTGTGTATAGAATGAGTGCTGATATTCCGGAATTGGTTGAAACTTCAAATAATGTTGCTCGTGTGATTGTAAAAGATGGTGTTGTTAAAATTGGATGTTTAACCCGGTCTTCAGTGGAATCATCAAAAATGGATTTAGCAAATACACTTCGTGCAACTTTTGAGCTAACCGGATGTGAAGTAGAGTTTTCAGGTAGTTATCCGGGATGGACTCCAAATATGGATTCAGATATTTTGAAAGTGTTGTCCAAACTTTATAAAGAGATAAATAATGGTGAAGAGGCTCATGTTGCCGCTTGTCATGCAGGACTTGAATGTGGTATTTTAGGAACAAATTATCCTGATATGGATATGATTAGTTTTGGTCCAAATATTAAAGGCGCTCACTCTCCAGATGAGCGTACTCAAATTTCGTCGGTACAAAAATATTGGAAATTTGTAATTGAAATATTAAAACAGATTCCAAAAAAATAATAAGCATAAAAAAAGCAGCTCATTGAGCTGCTTTTTTTTATGTTAAATTAGTATTGACTATTTATCAATACCTACTATTTCTAAGTCAAATATTAAATTACTATGAGGTGGTATTCCAGGTCTATTTGCTCCACCATAACCTAAATAAGAAGGAATAAATACACGTGCTTTATCACCAACATTCATATTTAGCATAGCTTCTCTAAATCCTGGAACCAGATTTGCTTGTTCATTGTAAATCATTGAAAACGGTTCGTATCCATTTTGTTGATCACGCTGTTCATTATATTTATTATGTTTTTTAGCAATTTCTTTCCAACTGGTATCAAATAAATCACCATTCTCAAAATAACCGGCATAGTTTACTAGTACATTTTCAGTTGCTTTTGGAGTAACACCATTACCTTCATGCGTATAGATCATTACTAAGCCCGTAGGTAAATTTTTAACTCTACCTTTTAGGTTCTTATTTTCTTCTATAAAGGCTGCTGTTGCCGCTTCTGCTTTAGCTTTAGCAGCTTGAGCAGCTTCTTCAGCTTTTAAACGTGCTTCTTCAGCTTTTTGATTTGCTTTTTCTTCAAGTTTAGGTAATTCTGTTTCCCAAGTCTTTACAGCATCAAAATTTTTGGCATCAAATCCTTTACGAATAATATTTACTTCTAAAATAATAACATCCTGTTCAGGTCTGTTTCCAGGGCCAACTTTAACATTAGAGATTGAGTCTTGTACATTTAATCCTAATACTACTTCGCCAAATACAGAATGACAACCAACTCTTGGGTTAGCACAATCTTTTATATTACCCTGTTCATCAAATCCATCTAACCATGGGGTAGGAACCTCTGTGATGAAAAACTGACTTCCATTAAGGTTGGGTCCACCATTGGCCATAGATAAAATTCCTGGTTTGTTATGTCTTAAAGTTTCATCAAATTCGTCACCAAATTTGTAACCTGGACCACCACGTCCTGATCCTTCAGGATCTCCTCCTTGAATCATGAAATTATTCATAACTCGGTGAAATATAATACCGTTATAGAATTTTTTGCCTTTAAATACACTATCTACCATGGGATGATTTCCTTCGGCTAGTGCTACAAAATTTGCTACTGTAACCGGAGTTTTCTGGAAATAAAGTTTTGCAACGATGGTGTCCATAGATGTCACAATTTCTGCATAAAGTCCATCTTCTAAATCAGGATATCTGTCGTCACAAGACATAAATGTTGTCAATAATGCGAGTGCAATAATTTTCATTGAATGTTTAAAAAAGTTCATTGTTAATTGGTTTCTTTTTGAGTTATTGTATTAATTGTTACTTGGCATATAATGGGGATGCTAGTACCAATACGATTGGTGTCTCCATAATATCCATATGCTTTTTGAGAAGGGAAAAGAAATGTAACTGTCTCACCAGCTTTCATTAATTTGATGCCTTCACGAAGGCCAGAGAATAGTTCTTCCTGATCTACAGCATAATTTTTTGTTTTTAATTCTTCAGCACTATAAATAGTAGTTCCATTAAAATCTGTAATATTATAATTGAAGTTTACAATATCACCAAATTTTGGTTTGATACTATCGCTTTCAATCTTAGTATTATAATGAAACCAAAAACCATGTTCAGATGCTGTATAGTTTGTGTTAGGACTGTCTTTAATTATTTGTTGAATTAACTTATGTTCTAGTTGATTAAGTTTTTTATTTCGTTCAACTGACTGGTCAATAAAAGAACCTGTTTTTACCGAAATAGGACGACGTGCTTCAGGAGTTTTACAAGCAACTAGAGCAATCATAAGTAGGGGTATGATTATTAGTTTTTTCATGCGTTGAGGTCGTTTCTATGAACGGGTAATATACTAATAAATTTGTCAACAGTACTTTTTAGGTTCAATTCACTACGTCCACCAGATGCATTTGTATGGCCTCCACCGTTAAAATGTGTACGGGCAAATGTATTAACATCAAAACTTCCTTTGGAACGTAAAGATATTTTAATAATGTTTTCTTTTTTGTGTTCAATAAAAATTACGGCAAAAACAACATCTTGAAGTGATAAAGCATAGTTCACAACTCCCTCAGTATCTCCCTTTTTAAAATTAAAGCTATTAAGTTCTTCTTGTGAAAGTGTAATATAGGCCGTATTGAATTCTTTAACTAATTTTAAATTATTTAGTGCACATCCAAGTAATTGAAGTCTGTCAAAGCTGTTAGTGTCATATACATTATTATGTATTTCTGCATTCTTAGCACCTTTATCAATTAAGCTAGCAATTACACGGTGTGTCGTACTCGTGGTTGATCTAAACCTGAATGATCCCGTATCCGTCATAATTCCAGTATATAGGCAGGTGCCTATGTTTGAATTTATAGAATCTACATCGTCTAGCATCTCTATAAAATGATATATCATTTCACAGGTTGAACACATTGCCACATCAGAATATACATATTGTGCATAGTCATCGGGCTGTTGATGGTGATCTATCATTATTTTAGTTGCATTTGCTACAGCTAAAATAGATTCCATATTGCCTGTTCTATGAAGAGCATTAAAGTCTAAGGTGAAAATGATGTCGGCATTTTTAATTAAAACATCAGATTTTTCTGTTTCAGTATCATGTTTAATTATGATGTCTTCTCCTGGAATCCATTTTAAAAATTCAGGATAATCATTTGGAGCTATAATAGAAACGTGATGCCCTTTTAACTTCAAATAATGATAGAGTCCTAAGGATGAGCCAATGGCGTCACCGTCAGGATTTTTATGAGGTACAATCACGATTTGCTTAGGGCTGGCAAGCAATGCATTAATATCTGAAATATCATTTTTTGTCATAGGAGGCGAATATACAATTTTTTAGAGATGGCATAACTTGTTTTTAACAAGTAATTCGTTATTTTTGCACGAAATTTAAATAAAACAATGGCAACAAATAGAACATTTACAATGCTTAAGCCTGATTCAATAGAAAAAGGTAATATTGGCGCGATTTTAGAAAAAATTACAGCTTCAGGATTTAGAATTGTAGCGATGAAATTAACACAAATGACTACAGCAGATGCGGAAGCATTTTATGCAGTACATAACGAACGTCCATTTTTTGGAGAATTGGTTGAGTATATGACACGTGGACCAATTGTAGCTGCTGTTTTGGAAAAGGATAACGCAGTTGATGATTTTAGAACCTTAATTGGAGCTACGAATCCAGCAGAAGCTGCAGATGGTACAATTCGTAAATTGTATGCTGCATCTATTGGTGAAAATGCTGTTCATGGAAGTGATAGTGATGAAAATGCTGCTATAGAAGGTGCATTTCATTTTTCTGGAAGAGAAATGTTCTAGTTTAGGATAAAATAATATTAGTAAAAAGGCTATGACTTATAAAGTTATAGCCTTTTTTTTATGTTTAAATTAAATAGTAATATTATGACAACAAAAAAGCCTATCACTTTGTGATAGGCTTTACCTGTAAATTGTTAAAGTATATATTAAAGTACTTTTACGTTTACTGCGTTTAATCCTTTTTTACCTTCTTGTAAATCGAATTCTACTTCATCGCCTTCACGAACTTCGTCGATTAAGCCTGAAATGTGTACAAAGTGATCTTTGTTTGATCCTTCTTCTGTTATGAATCCAAATCCTTTAGAATCATTGAAGAATTTTACTGTTCCTTTACTCATGATGTAAATTATAAATATTAAATAATATTGCGAAGATAATATATAATAATGTAACGACACCATTTTTTGTCGCATATCGTTTTATTCTTATCTGCTAGTTTTATATTCTGAATAAGAGGACTAATGACTATTTTGGTCATAAAAAAAGCCTATCACTTTGTGATAGGCTTTAGCTTGTAAAATGTTAAAGTATATATTAGATTACTTTTACGTTCACTGCGTTTAATCCTTTTTTACCTTCTTGTAAATCGAATTCTACTTCATCACCTTCACGAACTTCGTCGATTAAGCCTGAAATGTGTACA
>Ga0105356_10005231_pt1 | contig 12334 bp, 15 predicted proteins | sample GOMGulsemesocosm_3_FD_83502 | JGI IMG/M metagenome (GOLD analysis project Ga0105356, IMG submission 83502) | Methane-oxidizing microbial communities from mesocosms in the Gulf of Mexico - GOM9D Gulf of Mexico | ecosystem: Environmental > Aquatic > Marine > Cold seeps | place: Gulf of Mexico...
GCGTTTCGGTTTCAGGCGGCGCTCAGCAACTCGCCTATCGGCTCAAACAATCTTCGCTTATTTCCGCCTGAACCCTGCAATGCTCAGCTGCGCTTAAAGGGGAATAGGGTGTGCCATGATTCGGTTACGGAGTATTTTGTTCTCTTGGAAATCGCGAGCAACGGAGAAAAATAACGGTACGCAGTAGCGAGGATTGTTTGAGCCTTTTGAAGATTGAATATCTTTAAAAGGCGAGTTCCGCAGTGGCCGTTATTTTTCGAGTAGCGCAGGGTATCGGCGGAGCCGACGATGGACTAGAGAGGCATTTCTTTTGGTTCGTTTTCTTTGGGCCGCAAAGAAAATGAACTCGCCCAAGAGGGCGAAACACACCCTGCTGGTAACGCAATAATTGGGGCAGAATAAAAACCAAAGTTATTTGTTCAGCTGTGCTCGCACCACAGGTTCAAGCCCACCAAGCCCCCAACGTTTTCCTTTTGCTATGGCCTCGTCAGTATTCACTCCATTTTTCGCACCCTCATAAAGTGCTGTCAGCGCACCAACCCGGTTGCTACTCGCACAGTGCAAGAAGATAGGCTCGCCTTCGAGTCTTTGAATCAGTTCGGCTAAGGCCGTCGCATTTTCGAGAGTGACTCCCGCGGCGCCTGCTACCGGTATGGTGTGATATTGCATGTTTAATGATTGAACCAATTCAGCCTCATCCCATTGGAGAGCCTGTTTTTGTTCTGGCACCGGACGTAGATTGATGACGTGTTTAATGCCCGCGTCAGCAAGTGCGGCAAGTGCTTCCTGACCCGGTTGGCCGCCTGTGAAAACTGACTGTTTGGGGTTAGCTAAGTTTTTTATCAAAAGCTGGTTGATCACAGCCGAGTTAAGCGTGCTGGGCTCATTTGATGCTGAGCATGCCGCGAGAAAAAATAGAGCCGATGAGAGAGTGAATACTTTCAAAACTTTTAGCGCAGTCAAAACACATTTCCTTATTGTTTAGGTTGGTTAAAAATTATTAATTATGAAATTCCGGGGACAGTTTACTTAACTCCAGTATTTCGTATGAAGTTAAAGGGGACGCATTTATTTTACTCTCGTTTCCAGCAAATTTTCTATGAAGATAGATACGTCGCTATTTACGTAGCATGTGGCTTGCATGCGGTTTAATATTTACTGTCTTTAGAGGTTATAAGAGAAATTCCATGAAATATTTATTCAGTGGCCTTGCGGCTAGCTCAATCGCTTTACTATCCTTTTCTGTCTTAACTCATGCGGATGAGGTTGCTAAGGCAGAGGACGCTCAACAGACCATGAGCTTAGCGGATGCCTTGATTCCTGTGTTGATAATGGTAACGGTTTCTCTGGTCGCCAGGCCTTTTTTCAAAAAAAGACGTCAGGCACGTATTGATCGCCAAGAGACGGAAGATAAATAATTTTGTTGTGCCTCATTGGTGTTTTAGTCCGGCTTTAACAAGGGTATCAGCAAAACGATGATCAAAAATATTTCCATATTAATGGCAATGCAGGATGAAGCTGCGCCGTTAATCAATCATTTTGAAATGACAGAAAAATTCGATTGTTTGGCTGAGGCTTTGCCGTTCAGGTGTTTCCAAAAACAAGTCGGAGATTTAAAGTTCAGTCTTATAACAAGCGGTATTGATGCAGTTAACGGGGTCGATAATATTGGCTGTGAGCCGGCAACGTTGATGGCCTATGAAAGCATTAACAAACTGTCACCTGATTTGATGATTAGTGCGGGTACGGCGGGCGGTTTTGCAAGCAAAGGCGCACAAATTGGAACGGTTTATGCGAGTGAGAAACACTTTGTTTTCCATGATCGTATCGTGCCGATGCCGGGCTTTAGTGATGCAGCTATTGGCTGTTTCCCGGCGGTAAATGTTAATCAGTTAGCAAAAGATTTAGGCTTGAAAACAGGTGTTATATCTTCCGGTTCCTCCCTTGAAAAGAACCCTAAAGATCAGCTGATCATCGATGAACATAATGCTGTGGCTAAGGAGATGGAAGCCGCTGCCATTGCCTGGGTAGCCATGCTGCATCAAGTGCCTGTTGTTGCGATTAAGTCGATTACCAATTTGGTTGATGAAAGCAACCAGTCAGAAGATGAGTTTATTAAGAATTTTGATTATTCAGTTTCAACATTAAATAAGAAACTGATAGAAACCATTGGTTACTTGCAGGGTAAAATAATAGCGGATCTTGGTGACTTATAGCGACTTGTTGTGCTTCTTTATCATGGCGTCAATAATGGGTTCGCATTCACAGCATCGAAACTGCGTGTCGTGATCAAACATAACATCTTTCGCTTCATCGCAGCCGGCTTCGATTGAGTCCATTAGTTCATCACGGTACAAATTGTTACAGGTGCAAACCAGCCCCGGGTTTTCTTTTCGCTTATTGAAATCCATGATTATTGACCACTGTTTTAGTCTTGTGGTTAGCCTAGACTGGCATCGGGTTTTGGCAAAGTGAAAACTCGAAAATAAACATTAAAGTGTTTAGGAGACTAATGAAAAATCCCCATATAAGTATCGGCTTGATTCGGCCAAAAAGTCCGACCAATGTTGGGGCAGTTATGCGTGCTGCGGGTTGCTTTCAAGCCAGCGCCGTTTTCTACACGGGTGACAGATATGATCGCGCCGCACGTTTCAATACCGATACCAAAAGTAAAACGTTAAGTATTCCGCTAACGGGTGTTGAGAACCTTCTCGATAGCGTGCCGAATAATGCTCATATAGTTTGTGTTGAGTTGGTTGAGGGGGCTATATCGCTGCCTGATTTTCAGCACCCGGAGAATGCCTTTTATATCTTCGGCCCTGAAGACGGCACCATTAGCCAGGAGATTGTAGATCGTGCGGATTCTGTGGTGTATATCCCCACCAGTGGCTGTTTGAATTTAGCGGCGACGGTTAATGTGGTGCTTTATGACCGGATCGCTAAATCGCCGCAAACGGTTGTTGGTGATGAGTTGATTCGTCAAAGCCGGGATATTAATAATAGTACTAAAGTTCAGCCTGTCATTTCTAACGAATGTGAGGCGCTTTGTGATAACGGATAAGGTTTCCCCTTCGTTTGAAATGCCGGTATCGATAGCCAGCTTGTGATTAGAAACGTATTTTTATACGCGGTTTTTCTGTTGCTTCTGCCTTCGTCTTTGTTGGCAAATGACGACGACATTAACGCTCTATATCTTGCTGAGGGTGTTGAAGGCACGCTGCTAATCGAGTCCTTGAGTGGCACTGTTCAATATACGAATGATTCAGCCAAAGTAGCGCAGGCGTACATCCCGGCCTCAACCTTTAAAATCCCCAACACATTGATTGCCTTGGAAGAGGGCGTTATTGGGGATCAGTTTGAAATCATCAAATGGGATGGTGTCGAGAGACAATATGCGCCGTGGAATTCAGATCAGACGTTAGCTACCGCGTTCGCTCGTTCCTGTGTTTGGTGCTATCAGCGTTTTGCAAAACAGATTGGTGATGCACATTATCAGCAATATCTTGATGCCTTTGATTACGGCAATAAAAAGACCGGGCAGGATGTCGAAACCTTTTGGCTAGACGGCGAGTTGCGTGTCTCGCCCAGTGACCAAACACACTTCCTTCGTAAAGTTTATATGGAGCAGTTGCCCGTTAAGGCCCGCAATATCAAAATCTTGAAAGAGATCATGCTTGTTGAAGAAACACCGACTTATAGACTGCGGGCTAAAACTGGCTGGAAGGGCCAAAATGGCTGGTATGTCGGTTATATTGAAGCGGGTGATGAAGTATGGTTTTTCGCGCATCACATGATGGTTACAGGTCAGGCTGATTTGCCATTACGAAGGAAACTGGTGATAGAGGCATTGAAGCTGAAGGGTATCATTTGAATATGGCAGGCAAGATTTTTTCCCAGCCCAGACTGCCTTCTCTATACAAGGTGAATGGCGCAGCCAGAGAGGGTACCCTGGGGTATTTCGCAATTCACCTTGTCTGGTCGAAATGACAGGCCCCCATTTTGGCCTCGTCATTGGTTTAGCTTACGTATTCTGTGATAATCCGCAGCAATGCACGTTGCATCCACTCCTTAACTCTTTGTTTTAAAATAATGGATACCCATGAAACTATTAGTTCGTAACCTTGCTCGTACGACAGCTGAAGCTGATCTAAGGGCTATTTTTGAAACTCACGGTACTGTTGAATATTGCACGCTGGTTTTAGATAAAGTGACCGGTGAATCCAAGGGTTTTGCTTTTGTTGAAATGCCTGACAATGATGAAGCTAATGCTGCCATCGCTGCGCGTAACGGAACTAAAATCGACAAAAGCAAAGTTCGAGTTAAAGAAGCTGAGTAGCTAATGGCCAGAGCATGCGCACGACACATTTTGGTAAAAACCAAAGAAGAAGCGGAAGCGATTAAGAAAAAACTTGATGGCGGTGCGGATTTCGCGACGCTCGCTAAAAAGCACTCAACCTGCAACTCAGCGAAGCGGGGCGGTGATTTGGGTGAGTTTGGCCCAGGTAAGATGATTAAGGCCTTTGATAATGTAGTGTTCAAAAAACCTGTGTTGAAAGTTCACGGGCCGATTAAGACCAAGTTTGGTTATCATCTGATTGAAACGATTTACCGCACCTAGCTAATCCTCTTTTAGCCATACCCCTCAAGGTATCTCAAATAATCCCCTGACTTAATCCTATATAAACCGCCGGCTTTCCAGTTAAATAGATAAATCCAGGCCTGCGTTTTCTCGCCATTCTCTAGCGACACCGGACGTTTTTTTCTGGCATATTCATAAGGTTTCACAAAAGCATTCGAGCAATGCTCATAGTGATCCAGGCGGGGCCATAGCTGTGTGGCCCATTTGATTTTATAAAGCTCGCCATAAACTTTGTCGGCTGGATTTACCGATTCTGTTACGCCTGGGTAGCCACCAATGTCATAAAGAATGCCCTGCATGTGGGCGTCAGCAAAGAAATTACAATGCTGTGCCAGCAGTTTATCCATTGGCGATACCGCGCCTTTGCGAAGGGTTCCGTAGACGAAGATGAGGTCGTTGGACATAGTCTGTAGACCAGTGCTTACAGCGCACTCAGGGTATCAATGACCCTTTGGTGCGAGGCGGGGGACATCAGATACAGCCCTGACCAACCCTGTTCGCGAACCCAGCGAGCCTGTTCAATAGCGATTTCCTGCCCTGCCAGTGCTTGATCCTCGGGCTTGTCAAAACGTGCCAGCTGTTCATAAATAGAATCAGGAATGGTTACACCGGGTACTTGGCCTACGCGTTTGGCGTGTTCCAGGCCGGTCAGAATCATAACGCCGATCAGAACCGATACGCGTTGGCGATAGGGTTCCAGAATGCTCAGCGCTTCGTTTTGGAAGGCCGGTTGCGTCATGATGTAGTCGGCACCTGCATCTATCTTGCGTTCCAGTTTTTCGATTTCAGATTTACGATCTAAAGCTTCGGGTTCAAAGCCGGCACCAATCGTAAAGTGGGTACGTGGATTCTCGTGCTTACCCAGCAGTTGGCCGCCAAAGTCGACACCGGCGTTGAGGTAATTCTGGGTGTAGTTCACCATATCCACTGAATTGGCATCAAACACGGCCGTTGAGCGTGGGTAGGTGGGCGACATCTTGGGCGGATCACCAGTGATATAGATAAGGTTGTTGATGCGCTGACTGTAATAGCCCATCAGACGACTTTGCAGGCCCATGGTGTTCAGGTCACGGGTGGTAAAGTGCGGGATGAGCTCCAGTTGGTCACCGGTTTCGGCCGTCCAGCCCAACGTGTTGCGAATACTGTTAATAAAATCACCGGGAGGCATCAGCGGAATGCCGCGTGAGCCGTCGGTAATGTCCAACGCATCAGCCAATCCTGAGTCAGCCAGCTGTTTGACGAAATCAATCTTCTTATCAAGCACTGTGCGAGAGGTGCCGCGCGAAGGCAACAATTCCACACTGACCACAAATTCGCCCGCCATCAGCTTGCGGGAGAAGGAGCCGTTGTTGGCTTTTTCTTCTGGGCCGGAGGGGGTTAGGGCATCCTGTGACAGCATTTTAACAGCCGAGCGGTTGACTTGACTGCCCTGCAGGTAGTTATTCATTTCGCGGATGTGTTCGGGGTGTACTTCACAGCAACCGCCAATCAGTCTCACACCTTGAGCTGCAAATGTACGTGCCTGCTTACCCATGAATTCAGGGTTCACAGCCGTCATGAAACGGTGCCCAATGCGCTGAAAACCACCGGCGTTAGGCATTGCTGATAGTAGTATCTTGCGATCTCGAACGATGTCCAGCGTGTTTGCCTGCTCGATAAAAGCTGAGGCATCCCAGGGCGTACAGCAGTTAACACCAATGACACTGGCACCCAGTTTAGCGGCGGTTTCCACATAGGGAATTGGCTCAACATTCCAGTTGCCGGTGGCGTTTTGTTGCAGGGCCATTTGTACAATCACCGGTGGAGTATCCGGTAAGTTATTGATCAGCTCCAAAAGGTTTGTCACTTCAGTGAGCGAGTTGAAGGTTTCCAGCAGCAGGGCGTCAACACCGGCTGCGATCAAGGCTTCGATTTGTTCCTGGTAAATCTCTGCAACCTGCTCTGGTGTCAGTTCGTCTTCGCAGCTCGGGCCGATTGAGCCAGCGATGTAATAGCTCTGTTCAGAGTGGGTGTGGGCCTTGAAACGTTCGATGGCTTCGCGCGCCCGTTGAACCCCGGCACGATTGATCTCGGTAATCCGGCCAGCTTCGCCCATGAGTTTCAGGTAAGCGCTGTTAGCACCAAAGGTGTTGGTGGTGAGGAAGCGCGCGCCGGATTGCAGGTAGGCGAGGTGAATATCGCGAATAGCGTCCGGGTTATCGGCATTAAGTGCTTCATAAACATGATTGGCTTCGGAAAGTCGCCCGGTGCGTTCAAACAGATAGGAGCCAGAGGCGCCGTCTGTCAGCAGAGGGGAGTTACGTAGCTCGGTGATGAAGTCGCTCATGATACAGGGAATCCAGATGTGGCTTGATTTTGGGACAGTGCGGACTATAGCAGAAAATAAGAAAGAGACGGAGCTAACCGTGCTAAAAAGCACTCACTGTATGACGCCGTAAAGTAGGATGGCGGCCTTGGTGAATTTAGTCCGGTTAAGATGATCAAAGCCTTTGATTATGAGGTTTATTATTTTCTGGGCTGCTGGTGTAATTCTGACAACTCTAGTGCTGATGAAACGCAGGATAGGCGCAGAGAAACCAGTACACCAATAGGGCAAATCTAAAGGTCGTCTGTTATGACTGTGATTCTTGAATCAACACTGACATGTCCAGAGTGTGGGCACGTAGCAAAATTAGCAATGCCGGAAAATGCCTGTCAGTACTTTTATGAATGTCAGGCGTGCCGGAAATTGCTAAAACCTGAACCGGGCGATTGTTGTGTTTTTTGCTCCTATGGGGATGTACCCTGTCCGCCTATTCAAATGAAAAAATCATGTTGTTGAGTCAACCACAAATGAAAAAGCCGCTAGTAAAAATTGGTGCCATTGGTACAGTGCTTGTCGCAATATGCTGCTTTACTCCTCTGTTAGTGTGGTTTCTTGGTGTGGTTGGCTTGCTGGCAATGGTGGGGTATTTGGATTTAATCCTGTTTCCCTTGTTGGGGCTGTTTATTATTTTGCTTTTGATCGGGCTATTACAGGGTGCAGGACGTAAAAAATGATGAGAAAACCTATCAAGGTGCTCAATGTGCTCAAGGTGCTCAAGGTGGGAAAGGCTGTTTCTAACGGTCTGCCGGGGTGGTGAAACCAACTCGGTTCATCAGAACAGGTCTTTGCCATAAAAGAGGTGATTAAGTATCCATATCTTTTTGCACTTTATAATGCCCGTCCTCATTACGGCTTTGTTCTTTCGCCGGGATTGGAAGATCGCCTATCTGGTTATGATGTCTACCATGCTAGTGGACCTTGATCATTTACTGGCAACACCTGTCTATGATGCTGGCCGTTGCAGCATTGGTTTCCACCCTTTGCATACCCTATGGCCGATCATTGCATACGGCGTGTTTTGTTTACTGCCAAAGCTCCGTTATGTTGGTATCGGGCTGATTGTTCATATGGCGCTGGATTCCATTGATTGCCAGTTAAGCAATGGGGTTTGGTTCGTATAGAAAAGTGAGAGAAAGAAGAGGGCAGATTGACCTTATTCCTTTGGCGCTTTACTTTAATAATGAGCAGAGCGCATTGTAAGGTATCTTGAAAAGAGCGGGGCTTTCACTATGAGCACGTACAGCAATCGCCTCTATGATCATTTTCAGCGTGAACGGTCAGCGTTTGGACGTTCCCTTTTAGCTGTGCTTTCCATTGCTGTCTTTTTTACATTGGTATTCCAACCTTATCTTGTGACCCTGGCAGATCTTGTCGAGCGAGATGACGCACTTCAAAAACAAGCCCAAAAAATTGCCGTTGTTCAACGCGATATTCAAACTGCGACTGCCGGTATTGAGCGGGCAACAAATTTTATGGGTGATGCCTCAGCCTATCAAGCACTCTACGAAGAGGCTGACGCCTGGGTGGATGATCTTGATGGGATCGAGCAACTTTATGATCGGCAAAGCCGGAAAGTGGCGAGTTTGCGCAGTGCATTGCACACGGAAGATCAAGCGATATGGCAACGAGGTAACGTACCTCCTGCACGTTTCATCGTAGCCCTGCACAAAGCACATCCCGATATGATGGCTAGCTATGAGATAAAAGACGATTGTTTCTTTCGCCTTGAAGATGATTGGGTGCGCTGCTTTATTGATAGCAAACTCGCACCTATTCATCAGCGACTGGAACGCGTGCTCTATGACCGTACCGAATCCCATGATTACACGCGTAAACTGGAAACATCTATTCGCAATAATCGGGAGAAATACGTTCAGGGTTTGGTGGCGGCATTGGGGCAGGCTGAGCCTGCAAAGTGGGTGCGAAGTTATTTGGAACAAGAAAACAACATTATTCGCCGTTGGTATGAGGAAACCAGCCGCAAGCGGCTACAACTGCTAGCGGAGTCGAAGGAGCAGCAAAGGTTATTGATAGAAAACGAAGAGCAAATAGCTAGCCTGGAGGATAGGAAGAAAGAAATCGGACAGTCAGGCAAGCTCAATACGCCTGTTGGATCTCTGCCATTAGCCTTCCTTGATACGCTTACGTTATTGCCACTGATACTGCTGGCGACCGGCATTATGTTGCTACGCTCTCAATCACGATTGCTGGAGCTACATCAAAAGTTCCAGCGCTATGGCCCAGACGAGGAGACAGGCGAGGAAGCGCTGAGGTTAACATTACCAATGTGGCTCAGCTTAAATGGGAACCTGTTTGCCGAATCGTTTGTGATGCTGGTGTTTTTGTTGCCGGGTATGGCGGCTCTATTTGGAATTGAGCAGCTTGCCTCTAATCCCGGGCTAAAAATAAGCGCTTCGCAGCTAAATGTTACGATCACCGTTACTTTAGTTGTCGCTGCTGTTTATGCGTTCCAGTACGTTAAGTTGTTTATGGCGTGGTTAAAAAATAGAAGTGAAAGCGAATAAATTTGAGTCAGGCTTTGCTAACTCATGGGTTAAGTCTGGATACTTTGGCCGACTAGGACGCCTTCACATAACCAATATTCCGATAGATCTCCAGATTATGCGTAATGTCCCTTTGATAGTGGCGGCCAAAGCGATCTTCAAAACCCACGGTCAGCGAGATGAATGCGGGCTCTTTGCGGGAAAAATAGGCTTGTGTGGTGTCGAGGAAGGTCGAGATTTGTTTTCCGGCTGGCAGGTATTCAGTGGCGTGAAACAGCGCCTGTTCTGAAATCAGTTTGCGGCCATCTACCCCGTTCAATGGCTGGTGAAATTTCACCCGTATTCGCTGGGCGCAGGATTTCCCCTGATTGGCTAGAACAATATGTAATTGGCCGTTATCAAAGACGATATCAACGATAACATCAGGTCGCTTGAAGAGCAGAATAGTCAGCGATTCCAGCCGGTCCGTGAACCCGCTCACCTAGGGCGCCTCGATAGTGATGCCTTCGTGGGCAATTTCCAGCGTTTCTATCGCGACTTCATTGCCCGTGGCCTTGAGTGAGGGTGCTTCGATTTTCACAGGGAAGGCATTGCTGACCTTCCATACCATGGCTGGTTCATGCTCCTCATTTAACAGGCTGATGGTAATATCGCGCCGTTCAACCTGGTTGAGCTTGATGGTATTAAGCCATTCGAAGAATTCGTTATCGCCAGCGACGATGCCACGTTTGAATGTGATGTTGCTGAACTTGGCCATGCCGGGCATTTTCATGACTGAATATTCGGGATTATTGCCTTCCCGGTATTCGATGGCCTCAACTTCAATTGAAAGCCCGGATACTTCGCTGAAACCGAGACGGGTGCCGCCCCAGTCCACCTGAAAATGAAGATTGAGATGTGGTTGCTTAGCCATGACAAACTCCTTTTATTTTATGGGCTTAAGGGCCGAGCAAGGTTTATATAGGCAGGACAAATGCTATGTTTTCAATTAATGACTGCAACCCGTTTAGACCGGCTGGCGTTAATAGCCAAATAAAAACACTACAGTTTATTAATACGGTTGACCAGAAAACTACACGGAAATCTTTTTTCTTTGATTTGTGTCGTAATAATTGTTGAGCGATCAGGGCGCCTGGCCAGCCTCCTGCTAGTGATAATAAATGCAATGTGCTTTCTTGAGTTCGCCATGTACCTCTTTTTGCGGCGGACTTATCTATCGCATAGATAATAAGGGTGAACAAACTAAGGCCAACATAAATGGCGAGAATCAATGGAGGTAGTTTTGTGATAATTACTGCGATGCAGACTATCAACAGAAAAAATATCGCTGCCATGACTGGATAAGATATGTTGCCGTCGCGGTTGCTTTTTTTCTGGAATTTATCACCAGCCAGAGCAACCTTTATCGCGCAGGTTCGGCCCTGTTTATCAGCGGACAAAATATAGGAAATCAGTTGGTTAACTTCGGGACGTTGAGCGCGGCTGCCAAAGGCGTTGATGTGAACGAAAACCTGTTTTTCACCTGTTTCGGGCGTGATGAAGCCAAACCCTTTTGTATCATTCCATGATGTTAGTTTCCCTTTAATTCGCATGTTGCTCCCTGAAATTGAGATCCGTTAGATTTTAAAATCTTACTGTGAATACGGCCCCAAGTATTGAATTATTTAGTTTTAACGGACTAGTGTTTATTAAATATATTTTCGTTGCGCACAGCCCTAATTCCAATGTCCTGATCAGTTATACTCAGCCTCTTTTCGAGAATGGTGTTTCCGCATTTTATCGGTGGGAATAACTCGATTTATTTAATAACCGGACTCACACACGTAATGCGCATACTCCATACCTCCGATTGGCATATTGGTCGGCAATTCCACAATGTTTCATTGTTGGAAGATCAGCGCCATGTACTGAAACAAATTACCGATTTGGTTACTGAGCGGCAGATAGATGTGGTGCTGATTGCTGGCGATATTTACGATCGTTCGGTGCCACCTGCCAATGCCGTTGAGTTGCTGGATGAAGTGATCAACCGGCTTTGCAAAGAGCTGAAGGTGCCGGTGGTTATGATTGCTGGTAATCACGATGGTCCGGAACGTTTGGGCTTTGGCTCACGCCAGCTTGCGGGTGCGGGTTTGCATATTGTTGGGCCGTTGCTGGATAAACAGACCCCCATCATTATTTCCGATGATGCCGGGGAGGTGGCCTTTTATGGCATTCCCTATGCTGATCCCGTCACGGTGCGTGATGTGTTTTCGGTGGAGGCTTCAACACATGATGAGGCGATGGCGCATTTGGTAGCGAAGGTACACGAACATAATGGCTCAGAGCGCCGTTGTGTGGTGCTGAGCCATTGTTTTCTTGATGGTGGTGAAGAGTCAGAATCGGAGCGGCCGCTGTCTATCGGCGGTGCGGATCGTGTAGCACCAAAACACTGTATGGATTTTAAGTATGTGGCGCTGGGTCACTTACATGGCCGTCAGTTCAAAGGTGCGCAGCATATCCGTTATTCTGGCTCGATTCTCAAATATTCTTTCTCCGAAGAGAAGCATCATAAGTCAGTGACCTTGGTGGATCTGGATGCCGAGGGCCAATGCGAGATTGAACAAATAGAGCTCAAGCCGTTACGTGATATGCGTGTGCTGGAAGGCGCATTGGATGAGTTACTGGAGCAGGGCAGAAGCGACTTGAACAATGAGGATTACCTGCTGGTTCGCCTGACCGACAGTCATGCCAGTCTCGATATTATGGGCAAGTTACGCTCGGTGTATCCCAATGTGTTGCATCTGGAACGGCCGGGTTTGATGTCCACGGGAGAGAAGCGTGTGA
>Ga0105356_10005232_pt1 | contig 12334 bp, 11 predicted proteins | sample GOMGulsemesocosm_3_FD_83502 | JGI IMG/M metagenome (GOLD analysis project Ga0105356, IMG submission 83502) | Methane-oxidizing microbial communities from mesocosms in the Gulf of Mexico - GOM9D Gulf of Mexico | ecosystem: Environmental > Aquatic > Marine > Cold seeps | place: Gulf of Mexico...
GCTGTGAGTTTTCCACTACTTCCTAATATTATTCTAGTTTTTATACTGGGGTGAAGTTTATTGAACTCTTTTTGTAGTGTTGGCATAGCATAACTCACGTTCGCAGCTACTGCTATATTTATCGTTTTGGCTAAACTTAGTGTTGTAAAAAATAGAATAATTGTAACGAATCTTATCAACACTATTTGCCTTTTAACTTTTCTATATTTTAGAATTTCTTTAATATCTTATTATTATATAAAAAAGTTCTAAAATTAGAGGTTTAAATGATATTAAAATAGTTCCTTAATATATTTTATATAATCATTTGTATATTCAATTAATGTATCTTCACTTAATTTGCTTTCTGTATCATATGTAATATAAGCTTTTTCATAATTCATTTTTATATAGTTTGCTGTAGTAGAAAAAGGAAATAAAAACTCATCAACAGTTTTTTCTTCTTTTCCAGTTATTGAGAATTCTTTTTGGGCTCCACCACAACTAATTGCTACACAAAATGACTTGTTTTCTAATTTATACGTTCCACCATATGCAAAACCAGGTGTTAACACTACATCAAACCACTCTTTTAAAAGTGCTGGTGAACTAAACCAATACATAGGAAACTGGAACACTACAACATCATGCCCTAAAAGTAACTCTTGTTCTTTTTGTACATCTATTTTAAAATCTGGGTAGTTACCATATAAATTATTGATAGTAACATTATCTAAGTTTTTTATACCATCTAAAAGTTTTTTATTTACAATTGAGTCGTTCAAGTTTGGGTGAATTACATTTACTAATATTTTTTTCATTTTAAATCCTTTTTTATGTTTCAATAGAATTATAATGTAAATTAAAATATAATGTAAGTATGTACCTAAATGTAATATACTATCTAAAAGGAAAGTACTAAATGCCAAAACCTAAATTTGAACCACTAAGCGACACACCATTTGGTTATACTTTATCATTGATTTCTGGTAAATGGAAAATGGTAATTTTATATTTATTAGCAGAACATGAGGTTGTGAGATACAATGAACTACAAAGAAAAATTGGAAGTATCACTTATAAAATGCTCAGCTCTCAACTAAAAGAATTAGAGGCAAGTCAACTCATCAATAGAAAAGAGTATCCGATGATTCCACCAAAAGTTGAATATAGTTTAACAAAACGGGGAGAATCACTCATTCCTATCTTGGATTCGATGTGTTCTTGGGGTTCTAAAGAAAAACCTGAATTAGCATTGTTGTGTACGGAATAAATAAACATCTTCTCAAAGTAACAAATTAAAAAATAAACGATATAATTAAAATATTAAAATAAAAGTCAGGATTAAAATGAATCAAAATGCAGGAAAAATTGCCCCAAAAGAGATACTTGAAAATATAGCAAAACTAGTAAGCGATTATTATATCAAATATCCAGATATGACAGATGGGACGCAACGTGTTTCATTTGGTACATCAGGACATAGAGGAAGCTCATTAAAAAGTAGTTTTAATGAAGCTCATATTTTTGCTATAACTCAAGCTGTTGTTGATTATAGAATAGAAAATAATATTACTGGTAATTTATATATAGGTATGGATACACATGCTTTATCTACACCTGCACATACTACAGCACTTCAAGTTCTTGGAGCAAATGAAGTAAATGTTTGTTATTCTCAAAACTTTGATTACACTCCTACACCAGTTATCTCTCATGCTATTTTAAATGACAAGGGAAGTGATGGTATCGTTATCACTCCATCACATAATCCTCCAAGTGACGGTGGTTTCAAATACAATGGAATCGATGGAGGACCTGCAGATACAGATGCTACAACATGGATACAAGATAGAGCTAATCAATATTTAGCAAATAATTTAGAAAATGTTTATTATATAGAGATGGATGAAGTTCTAAAACTTGATTGTGTAAAAGCTCATGATTTTATGACACCTTATGTAGATGATTTAATAAATGTGATTGATATGAAAGCAATTTCTGATTCTAAAATAAAAATCGGTGCAGATGCGATGGGTGGAAGTGGTCTAAAGTATTATGATGCAATTGCAAAAAAATATGATTTAAATATGGATGTATTTAATGACTCTCCTGATTTTACATTTTCATTTATGCATTGTGATAAAGATGGTAAAATAAGAATGGATTGTTCTAGCCCTTATGCAATGGCAGGACTAATTGCTATGAAAGATAACTACGACATAGCTTTTGGAAATGATACAGATTTTGATAGACATGGAATCGTAACAAAAAGTAAAGGACTTCTCAATCCAAATCATTACTTAAGTGTTGCTATCGATTATCTTTCACGAACAAGAGATTTTAAAGATTTAAATATCGGTAAAACTTTAGTAAGTAGTTCTATGATAGATAGAGTGGCACTTGATAATGATAAAAAAGTATTAGAAACACCTGTTGGATTTAAATGGTTTGTAAAACCTTTAGTTGATGGGGAAGTATTTTTTGGTGGAGAAGAGAGTGCGGGGGCTAGTTTTTTACGGTTTAATAAAAAAGTATGGTCTACAGATAAAGATGGAATCATCTTAAATCTTTTATCAGCAGAAATATTGGCAACTACAAAAGAAGACCCTGGTATCTACTATGAAAACTTAGTGAAAAAACATGGTAACCCTATCTATGCAAGGATAGATGCACCTGCAACTTTTGAGCAAAAAGCAAAACTAAAAAATCTAACTCCTGAGGATATCAAAGCGGATACAATAGCAGGTGAAAAAATAGATCAAATTTTAACCACTGCATCAAATGGAGCTAAAATAGGAGGTCTTAAAATATCATCTAAAAATGGATGGTTTGCATTACGACCTTCTGGGACTGAAGATGTATATAAAATATATGCGGAGAGTTTTATTTCACAAAACCATTTACAAACTATTCAAAAAGAAGCACAAGAAATTGTTGATAGACTTTTTTAAAGTAATAATCCAATATAATATAAGAAAGTCAAATAATTAAGCATACAAAGAGAGATTATGAAAACTATAGAACTTGAAGATCTTATAAAATTTAGTAAAACAATTAAAGTCCTTTATGTTGATGGTGATACTAAACATAGAGAATCTGCCTTTGGCGTTTTTAAAATATTTTTTCATGATATTGAAACAGCTCAAAATGGAGAAGAAGGTTTTCAAAAATTTCTTGATAATAAATATAATCTTATTATTACAGATATAAATATGGATTCTTTAAATGGAATCGAGATGATAAAAAAAATAAGAGATATTAGTAAAGATATTACAATTCTTATTATGTCATCAGAAGAAGATAAAAAACATTTTATGGATTTGATAAAACTTGGAGTTGATGGTTATCTTTTAAAACCAGTTGAAGTTAAACAATTTGTTGAAGTGATCCAAAAAGTTATAGAAAAGTTCAAAAACAAACAAGAATTATTTGAATACAAAAATAATCTAGAAGATATTATAAAAGAAAAAACAATAGAACTTACCAAAAAAAATGAACTTCTTAAAAAGAATGAACTAATTCTACATGAAAGAATCAATTCTGAAGTTCAAAAAAATGAAGAAAAAAACAAACAACTTTTTCTTCAATCAAAAATGGCATCAATGGGTGAAATGATAGGCAACATTGCACATCAGTGGAGACAACCTCTTTCTTGTATTTCTGTTGGTGTTACTGGTATTCAATTACAAAAAGAGCTAGATATATTGGACGATGAAACTTTTTACTCTGTATGTAAAGAAGTTAACGAAAATGCACAATACCTTTCAAGTACTATTGATGATTTTAAAAACTACATTGAAGGAAATAGTAAAAAAGATTCTTTCCCTTTAATACAATGTATTAGATCACTTTTAAATTTAATGGCTTCTTCTTATAAAAATAATAATATTGAAGTACATATTGACATATCAGATGATATAACAGTATATGGATGTATTAATGAACTACAACAATGCCTTATTAACCTTTTTAATAACTCCGTAGATATCTTATCTACAGTGGATGAAATAAGATATATCGAAATTTCTGCATTTAAAAAAGAAGACACTACAATAGTAGTTTTTAAAGATAATGGAGGAGGAATTGATGAAGAAATCATCCATAAAGTTTTTGAACCTTATTTCACAACAAAACATAAATCACAAGGAACTGGATTAGGATTAAATATGACATATAATATGATTCACCGTAGTTTTAATGGAAATATTAGAGTTAAAAATATCATATTTCCATATAAAGACATTGAATATCAAGGTGCACAATTTACACTTACTCTTCCTAATGTAAAGTAAATTACACACTAGATAATAATCTTCTTCCTATCCATTCATCTTAACATCAATATAATATTCTTTTAGATTCAAATAAAGACTCCCTATTTATTCCATAATAATAAATCAATTTTCATTACTTTTGTTGGTTTTATACAATGCAACTAAGTCGCATTTAATAAAAAGAGTGTTAATATTCCACAAATGCGACTTAGTCGCACTAAAGAAAAGGATTAAATATGAAATATTCAATACTGATATTATTGATGCTAAATACATTTATGTATGCAAAAACTAATATTGTAGTAAGTATCTTACCTCAAGAAACATTTGTTAAAAAAATTGGAGGAGATAAAGTAAATGTCACGAGTATGGTAAGACCAGGAAGTGATCCACATACTTATGAACCAAAAGCATCACAGATGAGAGAGATTTCAAAAGCTGATCTTTATTTTCCTATTGGATTAGAATTTGAAGAGGCTTGGTTAGATAAATTTAAAAATCAAAATCATAAAATGAAATTTGTACAAATGACTACAGGAATTAACTACCAAAAAATGCCTGAACATGCACATCATGAAGAAGGTGCAGATGCCGCTTTTGAATGGGCTGGGTTGTTTACTCTAAAAAAAGGTATATACACATGGACTTTTTCTAAGTTAAATTCAAAATATGCTGATGAAAAAATGAAAATGTTAATTCTTAATACAAAAGAAAATAATAGTGAAGGGATAGAAAGTGTTGAAAGTAAAGCTATCTCTACATTTAAAGGGGGGAAATTTATTTCTAAACAAGATTTAGATTCACTTATACCAAGTAACAACTTATATGATATTACATTTGATGAACATAAAGAGATAACAAAAGTTACTATTCATATAAAAAAAGATGGTAACTATGTATTTTTTACAGAACATATGCCTTTTGAATTTGAAAAAGATGAACACTTCTTTAAAGACCTTTCACATAATGATATAGAACCAATAGCAACTGAACCAGACTCAAGTCATGATCACCATAATCATGGTGGTAGTAAAGATCCTCATGTATGGACTAGTCCTTCAAAAGTAAAAATTATAGCAAAAAATATCTATACTATATTAAGTAAACAAGATCCAGAAAATAAAGAGTATTTCAAAAAAAATTATCTAAAATTTTTACAAGAGATTTCGAATACAGATATGGAAATTAGCAAGATATTATCTGATTTAGATGCTGGTTCTAAGTTTATGGTTTTCCATCCATCTTGGGGATATTTTTCAAATGAATACTCTCTTACACAAATGGTTATTGAAGTTGAAGGGAAAAACCCCAAACCTAAAGCATTACAAAAAATCATTGATAAAGCTAGAGCAGAAAATATTAAAGTTATATTTGCTCAAAAAGAATTCTCTGCTAAAAGTGCAAAAGTTATCGCTGATGAATTAGATATAAAAGTTGTTAAAGAAACACCACTTGCAGCAAATTGGTCGGAAAATTTAATCAAAATGGCAACTGCAATTGCTGATGCGAAATAATACAAAGGATTTATCATTTATTGATAAATCCTTTTCTTTTAAATCTGTTTATTAGCACTCAATAAATTGAGTCTTATAGATTTGAATAATCTCATCTTTACCTAACTCTATCCCTTTTGTATCAGATATCTCTTTTACAATTTTTCCAAATTCTATTGATTCATTTTTAGATAAATTTACACCTAAAAATTCACTCACAATAAAACTAGCCCCTCCTTTACCTGACTGAGAATTAATACGTATCACTTTTTCATAATCCCTTTTTATATCTTTTGGATCCATTGGTAAATAAGGAACAGTCCATTTCTCTTTATCACTATTATTATAAAACTCCATCCCTTTTTTTATAGCATCTTGATGTCCACCACTAAATGCTGTAAATATCATATCTCCCACATAAGGATGACGTATATGTGTTTTTATTTGTGTTACTTCTTCTATGAACTCTTTAATCTCATCGATACCACTTAAATCTACTTCAGGGTCTATTCCTTGTGTATGGATATTAAAAACAATTGTTACTAAATCTAAGTTTCCAGCTCGCTCACCATTTCCAAAAATCGTACCTTCAATTCTATCTGCTCCCGCTAATATCGCCATCTCAGCAGATGCAACTGCTGTTCCTCTATCATTGTGAGGATGAACACTTACTATTACATTTTCTCTATTGATTAAGTTTGTACACATCCACTCTACTCTATCTGCATATACGTTTGGCATACAAGCTTCTAAGGTATTTGGTAAATTAATAATGATTTTATTATCACTTGTTGGTTGCACCACATCTATAACAGCATTACAAATTTTGACAGCATATGGTAAATCTGTTTGAGAAAAACTCTCAGCTGAGTATTGATATATAACCTCTCCTTCAAAATTAGCTGTTAATCTTTTTAACTCAGTCATTCCATCTATTGCCATCTGTATAATTTCATCGTCTGTTTTATTAAATACTACCCTTCTTTGGAACTCATTTGTAGGATTATAAATATGAAAAATAGCTTTATTTGCACCTTTTAATGCTTCAACGCTTTTTGCAATTAACTCTTTCCTTGCAGGAATTAACACTTGGATATAAACATCATCGGGAATTAAATTTTCTTCAATTATTTTTCTACAAAAATCATAATCTGTATCTCCTGCACTTGGATAGCCAACTTCTATTTGTTTAAATCCCATATTTACTAAATGCTTAAAATATTCAACTTTTTGCTCAATAGTTAAGGGATCTTTTAATGCTTGGTTTCCATCTCTTAAGTCAACACTACAGTAAATTGGTGCTTTTGTTATCGTGTTATTTGGCCATTTTCTTTCGAAATTTTCTACACACTGGTATTGTTTATATTTTTTAAAACTCATGGTTTATCCTTAAAAGATGATTGGTAATGATTTGTAAAAAGTACAGAAATATCCGTTAAAAGATAGTTGTAAATTTTATACTAAAGTTGTTTTGTTTTGATTGGGTAAATTAAAAGTAAATTTAATTTTAGAGGTTAAGAAGAAGGAGTAAAGTAGTGTCTTTTGTAGTTGCACTAGTTTTGATGATAGTTTGTGTATTAAATCTATTTTTCATGATTACTCCTTTTTTTAATTAGTAAAACTTTACAAGAGTTAAACTTAAAAATAGATAAATACAAACCTTAATCTTAAATTAGTTTCAACTGTTCTTTTTGTTTTTTAGTAAGTTTTGAGACTACTAAAGTATATGATTCTTCTATCATATCTTCTAATATTTCTAAAGGCATTGAACCATCTATGGTAATTGTATTCCAATGTTTTTTATTCATATGATATCCTGGAATAACACACTCATAAATATCTCTATACGCAAGAGCATCTTGTGGGTCACACTTCAAATTTATATGATAAATACCATCATTTAAACTAAACAATCCAAACATTTTATTCATCACTTTAAACACGGATACATCATCTCCAAATGGAAAATCTAAACTAGATCCAGCTTTTGATAAAAATATATTTTCAAGTTTATTGTTATCCATTATTTCTCTCCAGATTCATAAATTTTATCTGTAATTATAGCATATAACAATGTTAATAATTTACATAGTTTAAGAAAAATAAATCATATTATTTGAATTAATTTAAAGTAATTACTTTATTTATTTTACATGAGTTATGTAATTTTATTTCACTTAAAATGTCAAGAAATTACATCATTTTGAACATTTAAGTACTACTAAAGTATAATGCGATAATTTAATTTGTAAATTAAATACATCTAAGGAGTAAAATGAAAGCATATACAACAAACTACAAACTAGGTCAGGACAACTTGCAAAAGTATGGTTTTGATATTCACAATCCAGTATTTATAATAAGTGCTATGTTAATTTTAGTATTTGTTATAGGGACTATACTATCACCAAAAGAAGCAAAAGAAGTACTAGATGGTGCAAAATGGTGGGCAATCAATAATTTTGATTGGGTATTTATGTTATCAGGAAATATCTTTGTATTATTTTCTCTTTTTCTAATATTTTCACCGCTTGGAAAAATTAGACTAGGTGGCGATGATGCTAAAACAGAATTTTCTACATTATCATGGTTTTCGATGCTATTTTCTGCAGGTATGGGAATCGGTCTTATGTATTGGTCTGTTACAGAACCAGTTGCATATTATACAGGTTGGTGGCATACTCCACTTAATGTAGTAGCTCATACAGAACAAGCCAAAGAACTAGCAATGGGTGCAACTATGTTTCACTGGGGACTACATCCTTGGGCAATATATGGAGTAGTAGGATTATCTCTTGCATTTTTTTCATATAATAAAAAACTTCCACTTACAATTCGTTCTGCATTTTTTCCAATTTTAAAAGATAGAATATGGGGTTGGCCTGGACATCTTATAGATATACTTGCAGTATTTGCAACTATCTTTGGTCTTGCTACATCTTTAGGATTAGGAGCACAGCAAGTTTCAGCAGGATTACACTTTTTGTTTGATATTGAGAACAGCATAAATGCACAAATTCTTATCATTGCGGGGATCACTGCACTTGCTGTTATTTCTGTAATAACAGGACTAAAAAAAGGTGTAAAAATACTTAGTAATCTAAATATTGCATTAGCATTACTTTTACTTTTATTTCTAATATCAATTGGAGATAGTTTAAATATTATACTTTCTGTTGGTACTACTTTAAGTGATTATGCAAAAAACATTATTCCTTTAAGTAATTTTATTGGGAGAGAAGATAGTGATTGGTATCATGGTTGGACTGTATTTTACTGGGCATGGTGGATAGCTTGGTCTCCTTTTGTTGGTATGTTTATAGCTCGTATATCAAAAGGTAGAACTGTAAGAGAATTTATCATTGCAGTACTTCTAGTACCAACATTTGTAACTGCTGTTTGGATGAGTGTATTTGGAGCAACTGCTATCGATCAAGTTATTGCAAAAGTGGGAGCATTATCAGGAGGAATTACAGATAAGTCATTGTCTTTATTTCAAATGCTTCAAAGTCTTCCATTAGCATCAATCACATCATTTGTGGCTATAGTTTTAGTTATGGTATTTTTTGTAACATCATCTGATTCAGGTTCACTAGTAATTGACTCTATTACATCTGGTGGAAAAGTAGATGCACCAGTTGCACAAAGAATCTTTTGGGCTATAGTTGAAGGACTAGTTGCTATTGCATTACTTTATATTGGAGGGAAAGAAGCACTAAGTGCTCTACAAGCTGGTTCCATAGCCACCGCGTTACCTTTTACCTTTATACTTTTAGTCATGTGTTACTGTTTATATGTTGGATTAAAGAGTGAATTAAAACCAAAAGTTTAATCATCATCATTGTATAATTTAAAAAATAAAAAGGATTGTATTGGCTTTATTAGATAATAAAAAATGTATTTTACCACTAAGTAGTATTGCGGAACTTTTATCCGCAAAGGTGAGAACACTTAAAATATATGAAGATAAAGGTTTACTTCCTATTAAAACAGAAGCAAAAAAACTATACTCAATAGATGATGTGAGACTTATCACGTTTACTCATTATCTAGCGAGTGTAAAAAAAGTAAATGCTAATGGTATCAAATATATTTTAGATATGGTAAATAATAATATGGATGAAACAAATAAAGAAGACTTCCTTATTAAAGTGGAAGAAAAAATGGAAAAACTATCTGGAATCGATATCAAAGATGTTGAACTAATCTAAATCTGTCTAACAAAATAATTTAAAAGTTTTATTGTACTCTTTATTTCTATATACTATAATTTAAAATATAAAGGATAATAAATGATAACAAAAAACTTACAAACTGCCATAGTAGAACAACTTAATAAAGAATTTCATTCTGCATATCTTTATCTTGGTATGAGCGCATACTGTTCAAAAGAGGGATTTAATGGTGCTTCATCATGGTTTTTAATTCAATACCAAGAAGAAGTAGCGCATGGTATGAAAATGTTTAAATACCTAGAAGATCAAGGTGCTGAAATACAACTTCCTGAGATCAAAGGTGTAAAAGTAAACTTCAAATCATTTTTAGATGTCTTTAAAAAAGCACTATCACATGAGCAAGTTATGACTAAAAATTTAAATAACTTATCAGATATGGCAATGAAAGAAAAAGACCACGCTACATATAATCTTCTTCAATGGTACGTAACAGAGCAAGTAGAAGAAGAATCAACACTAAATGAAATCATCGACCATATATCTCTTGTTGGAGAAAATGGATATGGTTTATATACTATAGATAAAGAACTTTCAGGTAGAACTTTTGTAGATCCTACAGCAGTTTAATCTCTTCTAAAAAGTAATCATAATATATGATTACTTTTTTTACATTCCTATATATCAATATATCTTGATATATAACTATTTTTATGCTATACTTCTGAAAATTTAAAAACTTAGGTGTAATCTATGGATATATTTCTAAAAACAATCAGCTCGATCAATGATGAAACACGACTCAAAATTTTACGTTTTATAAATGAAAATGGTGAAGTTTGTGTATGTGATATCGAAAACTCATTTGATATGATTCAGTCACGTATCTCACGGCATTTAAAAATCTTAAAAGATGGTGGATTTTTAAAAGTTAATAGACGTGGACGATGGGCTTATTATAGTATACGTACACCTCTTGATAAATTTAGAATCAATGTTATAGAAGAGATAAGTTATTTGGACTTAGATATACCACAATTAAAAAAAGAAGGATGTAAAATGGCAGAAAAAAAAGTATTGATTATGTGTACAGGAAATAGCTGTAGAAGTATCATAGGTGAAGCACTTATAAATAAAGAGTTAGACGGAGTAAAAGCTTATAGCTGTGGTATGAAACCAACAGGTAAAGTAAACCCAAATGCAAAAAAAATCTTAGAACAAAAAGATGCTTGGGATGATAGTTATTTTTCAAAACACTTAGATGATGTTATTGATATCGATTTTGATTTAGTAGTAACTGTATGTGGAAATGCAGATCAAGCTTGTCCAACTTTCCCAAAACCTGTTAAAAGAATTCATGTAGGATTTGAAGATCCAGATGGTCATGGTTTCGATGCTTTTGAAGAAGCGTATAATCTTATCCAAGATAGACTTCTAAAAGAAGTTACTGAAAATCTAAAGTAATATTTGATGATATTAGCCGTTAGTATATTTCTTATCACCCTACTTTTTGTAATTTGGCAACCAAAAGGTTTACAAATAGGAACGTCTGCAGTTATAGGGGCTGTTGTAGCGTATATCTTTGGTGTAGTTAACTATGAAGATTTGTTTACAGTATTTGATATCGTTTGGGATGCAACTTTTGCCTTTATAGGTATCATCATTTTATCTTTGGTTCTTGATGAGATAGGCTTTTTTGAATGGTGTGCATTAAAGATGGCAAAGTTCTCCAATGGAAATGGAGTAAAAATGTTTGTTTACTCTATTTTATTGGGAGCTTTAGTATCAGCGTTATTTGCAAATGATGGAGCAGCTTTAATTTTAACACCAATTTTATTGGCAAAGATGAGAATCTTAAAACTAAATGCTAAAACAATTTTAGCATTTTTACTTGCAGGTGGATTTATCTCAGATAGTGCATCATTACCTTTTGTATTTTCAAACCTTACAAATATTGTAACAGCAAACTATTTTAACATAGGCTTTTTAGAATACTTAACAAATATGTATTTACCTTTTATCGTAAGTGTAATAGTAACTATAGTAGTTCTTTTACTAGTATTACGAAAAGACATACCTAAAAAAGTAGATATTGATTTATTAAAAGATGCAGATTCTGTTTTAAAAAATAAAACTTTATTTTACTTTTCATGGGTATTTTTAGCCTTACTTTTAGTAGGTTATTTTGTAGGTGATTTTTATGATATACCTGTTTCAGTATTTGCTTTAGGCGGTGGGTTATTATTTTTATTGATTTCTACACTAGCAAAAACAGTTGAACCAGTTCATATTATCAAAAATGCTCCTTGGCAAGTTGTGTGGTTTTCACTTGGACTTTACATAGTAGTTTACGGACTTAAAAATGCAGGTCTTACTGATAATCTTACTGATATTTTAGAATCTTTAAATACAC
>Ga0105356_10005236_pt1 | contig 12329 bp, 6 predicted proteins | sample GOMGulsemesocosm_3_FD_83502 | JGI IMG/M metagenome (GOLD analysis project Ga0105356, IMG submission 83502) | Methane-oxidizing microbial communities from mesocosms in the Gulf of Mexico - GOM9D Gulf of Mexico | ecosystem: Environmental > Aquatic > Marine > Cold seeps | place: Gulf of Mexico...
TATTAGCAAATAAAGACCATTGGACATCTCGCTTTTGTTGCATGTTGGCAGTGAAAGTATTGCTTTGTTGTGAGTATATTTCACCTTGGTAATTATACGGTACAGCCCAGTCTGCCAAATGCCAAGCACGCTCTGCTAGTGCTAATAAACGAGGGAAGACTTTATGTTCAACCATGTCATCTGTTCGCACATTCTCACTCCATAACTGTCCTTGAATTCCCAAGAAGTTCTGCCCAGGAGGTAGTGGCGTCTTGGTATCATCAGCAACATAAGCATTATCTTGTCTGTCTAGCCAAAACTCCGCATGAACAGGTAAGTTATCAGGCATAAACTGGAATACTTTTTCGGTGTTAGTATGACGTGATGCCCAATAATAACCATGCTCTTTTGGATCAGCCTCATGAGGGAAGTCAAAGTACAAGACATCCGGACTAGAGATAACAACTTGCCAATCTCGGTTTGCCAACTGGTGTACTTTATCGTGTCCACCCCAAAACAGTGCATCCCAAGCGTTAGCCTGAACAATAGCAGGCATATTCTCTTTACGAGTATGCTCCATACCATCACTCCAGCCAGCAGTTTCAATATTCAGCTCAGACAGTATTCCAGCAACACGCTCTATAAAGTAAGCACCAAGCTCACTCATTTTTGTAACGCCTTTATCGTTATTAGCGACAAAATCTTTACAAGCAGGAGAGTTTAACCAAGCACCTGCTGTTTCATCAGCGCCGATATGATAGCGGGTAAGCGGTTGCCCGGCATCAGCATGGATTTGCTTAACTTGTGTCATTACTTCAATAACAAAATCATATGAAGACTCTAAACAAGCATTAATAGTATTATCACCATAGAACTGTACAGAGGAATACTTAGTACTATCAGCAAAATCATCTAATAAAAACTGGTTTGCTTTCTTCTCATCCTCTAGCGCTTGATATTTTTTATAGCGAGCCGTCATCGCTTTCATTGAAGAGCGTGAATGCCCTGGCATATCTAATGATGGAATAACTTGGATGTGGCGAGCCGTTGCTGCTTTTAAGATATCTTGATAATCACTAACACTGTAATAACCACTTACCGATGATGTAGCATCAACGCCAGCACCTAATTGTGGCATAAGACATTTTGTTTCAGTAACATCAAAACAACGCTTTGCGCCGATTTCCGTTAATTCAGGCAGGCTTGGGATTTCTAATCGCCAGCCCTCATCATCGCCAAGATGTAAATGTAACTTGTTCAGCTTGTAGGCTGCCATTTGATCAAGCAAAGTTAAGATAAATTCTTTAGAGTGAAAATTTCTGGCGACATCAACTAACATGCCGCGAAAAGCAAAATGCGGTTCATCATTTACTGACAACATAGGTAAACGAGACTTACCAACAGTGACCAAACTCGCTAATGACTGCAAGCCATTAAAAACGCCATTACCATCAACACCAACAATAGTAATTTCTTTCTTTGATACTGTTAGGTTATAACTACCTATTATTTTTTCACTGTTATTAACAATACTTAAATGCAGAGGCAGGCCTGTAGCACTTTGTTTAACACCTAAAGTTGCTAAACGCGCTATGGCGGCATCTACATCGGCGTGTTTAACATTACCTAACGAGATTTTCAGGCCTTGGCTGATATCAGCAAAACCTTTATTGGCATCGATACTGATAGATTTAGGGGTTGGCACAATAGCTTGTAAAACCGCAAGTTCATCTTCAATCAGCACAGCATTGCGTTGATATAGTTTTTCAGGAGTTAGCCATTGAGTTTTATCGGCTGCCGAGCGTTTAAATTGTGTCGCTTTTTCAGTAAATGATTCAACATGAGGAAGTACTTCTAAGCCAGTATCTTTATCAATATATGGCACAGTACTTTCTAAAACACGCGCCTCTAGGCCTGGAGCACTAACGATATAGTTTGGCATCATATCCGATTCAGCTAATGACCAAAAATTAGCGCGGAAATTTAATGTTTTTGTTTCGCCTTTAGAAAAGCCTGAGAAGCTATCTTTTAGTCTGATTAAATGTAAATCACCGTTTAGATGTTTGACAGTAAAGTCCTTACTTTCAAAAGACTGAATCGGCGCAATTTGACTAAAGTGAATTGTCCAATCCTTAGCTGCAATGGCTTGTTTAGCAGTAAAACTTAATTCCACCTCAAAGCAAGCACCATCGGCAACTTTACTGTCACATTTATCACTGGGTATATTAGTAACAACACGATAATTAACATCAAGGCCCTGAGCAATATTATCAACATCCTGTTGAGTAACTGAATAAATTGCCTGCAGATTGATCTTCTCACCCGTATCTATTGCGGGCTGTGGAGATTTATCACAACCTATTAGCGATAAACTAGCGGCAATAGTTAGCGCTAAGATTTTCTTATTTATACTATTCATGTGCATGTAATGGGCCTTTATTCCGTATTATTTTTCAACAACGGCTCTGCTTTAAGTATTAAGTTAACCTTACTATCCATAATTTTGACAGCGCTGTCAAAAATAAATACAAGATAAACGACTATAGTTACAAGATTACACATTTTCAGTACTCAGCACTAATAGTTCTTAAATAATTCATTGTTAATACACCGTTTGCTATAAGTAGCGAGCGCCCTTTGACAGCGCTGTCAAATGCAAGTATATTGATTTAAAGGCCTTAGCAATAGATGCTGAACCTAGCTAAAAACATTAAGACCACAACAAAAAACAAGCAAAAAAAATGAGAAACTTACAGGTAAATCCAGAATTAACTATCAAAAGCATTCAAATCCCCAATACAAATTTGAATGCTTTTATCATTGACGACTTTCTTTTAAGCACTGATAGCGTTATGCACTTTGCTAAGAACATTGCCTATTTTAATCCAATGCATTCTGATAATTCTTATTACCCTGGCGTACGAGACAATATGCCACAACCTTACACTCGGTTGTTGCAAACTTTTTTTCAAGAGAAAATAGTGCCTAAGCTAATAGGTAAAACTCAACATAAGGCAATAATACACAAAAGCCTGATTTCATTAATTACCTGCCCTCCCTATGAATTAATTACTGAGCAGAAAATGCCACATGTAGATAGTTGCAAAAGTAATGAATATGCTTTTGTACATTACTTGTCAGGAGCTGAGCATGGCGGCACTAGCATCTATAGATATATCCCTAAAGATATAATAGAGTTTAGTGAACAAGACGAATTTATTCTCGATGATATGTTAGAAGGTATTACAGCTAAATCGGACGAACATTGTGGTTATATAACTCAAACAACAAGTCTATTTGATCAAGTATTATCTGTAGAAGCAAAGGTTAATCGACTTGTGATTTATCAAGGAAATCTTTTGCACGGAGCCAATTTAACATCTAAGGAAAGCTATAGCGGTGATACAAATAACGGACGTTTTTCTATCACTTCATTTGGCAGCATTGCTGAAAAGTAAATACTTTTACAAAGCCTAATAGAATACCCAAATAATAATTAAAACACTAACACTGGAGTCTTATCAAAATGACAAATATCATCCCCTTGCATCACCAGACACACGCATCATTAAAAGTTAAAAACAGTAATGACTTCACTCGCTTTAAAGAACAGCACTTGATCCCTGTTGTTATCCAAGACTTTATTCCGTTAGCATCAGAGTTCCCTATTGTTTTTGTAAAAAACACTGAAACTGGACAATTTACCGCTGTAGCAATGATGGGAATAAAGCCAAATATCAATCTTTATTGCCAAACACCTAGCTGGTCAGCTGAAGTTATCCCTAGTAGCTTCTTTAATTACCCATTTTCACTTGCTAGACAAAACGAAGACCAAGACGACTGTTTTGTTTGTATTGATACTGAAAGCGCTCTAGTCAATGAAGCTCAAGGCCAAGCATTATTTGATGAGAAAGGTGAGCAAACTGAGTACTTAAAAGCAAGAGCTGAGCATTTACTTAACATTGCCCAAAGACATGAGCAAGCAGCGAATATCATGCAATATTTTGCAAGTAAAAAACTACTAACGCTGAAAACCCTAAACCTAAATTTAGGTGAGAACCAAAAATTCACCCTTGATGGATTGTATGTTATTGATGAGAAGAAGCTAGACGCACTATCAGATGATGAGTTTAATGAATTACGCAGCAAAGGTTTGTTACCTATAATCTACGCTCACTTGTCTTCTATGCATCAAATAGCAAGACTTGCTAAGAAGCAAATCAACTTGGACAATACCTAAAGCTAACGCTCTGTTTGATTATAGGCTGTATAGTGAATAACTCTCTATACAGCCCCCTTGATTAAAACTCCTGCAAACCAAATTTATTAATTTTCTCTAATAAAGCTCTATGCTGTGGCAAGGTATCTATTAAGCTGTTTGTGACTTCTTTCAGCGCCGTAATTCTTGCTGTTGAGTCCTGTATATCTTTAGGGTTTATTTTTGTTTTAAATTTCATTCCATAAAGAACAAAAAGAAAGTTCTCCAAATAAAACACCTCAAACTGACTAAAAAAATCATCGCTAATAGGAACGAAATTTTCCCACATTGCCAATTTTCCCTGAAGACTTTCAGGTATGGTACTTGGATCTCTATTTTCAATCCAAAAATCTGAATCCTGCCTGTCGGATAGGCAATAATGCAACTTAATAAAATCAACAACTCTTGACCATGCATGTCCCATGGCATGGTTAAATCTTTTTTCTAGTATAGGTAGCTCTTCTTTATGACTAGGAAAGCGCTGACCAAGAAAGTTCGCGGCAAAATCAGTGAGCAAAATAGACGTAGCCTCTAATGGCTCTAAAAAACCTTGTGCTAACCCTAAGGCGATACAGTTCTTATGCCAAAACTTTTCGCGATATCCAACTTTCATTGGTAGTTTTTTGTAAAGGTACTCCGATTTTTCTCCGCCTAAATAATGATCTAACTTGGCCTGTGCTTCTTCGTCACTCATATGGTTGTTTGAGTAAACAAAACCAACACCACGCCTATTAGGCAAAGCAATATCCCAAATCCAGCCAGCTTTATGTGCGGTAGCTATGGTGTAAGGAGGAATAGTAGAGTCTTTCGCTGTCGGTACTTGCACCACTAATGCAGTATTTACTAACAGTTTATCTGAAACATCAATAAAGGGCACTTTCAAGGCTTTATCAATAAGCAAAGATTCAAAACCAGAACAGTCAATGTAAAAATCAAAAGCTAAATCGCCATCATTCTTGGTGGCTAATGAGTCAATTGAGCCATCATCACCAAGATTAACATCACTCACATGAGTTAATAAATGTTTGACGCCATACTTACTTTGCGCATTACCGGAGAGCAAGTTGGCAAATTTGGCAGCATTGAGATGATATGCATATGCAAGGTCACCTTGGTATTCTGGTGTGGTTATTTTCTTTGGTGACCTACCCTGTTCACATGCTTGAAACTGTGGTGATACTTGTTCGGCAAACGCACCTCGACTATTTTGAGCAAGCCAGTGTTCAGTCAAGTTTTCACTGTCATCACGACTCGGCACATCAAACAAGTGATGAAAGAAGTTATCTTTTCCGTGTATATCTTTGTCTAACCAATTAACAAATTTTATCGATTGCTTGAATGTGACATCACATTGACGGATGAAGTCTGTTTCGCTAATGCCAAAGCTTGCTAAAGTTTTCTTTATATCAGGTACCGTGCCTTCACCAACCCCTATTGGAGCAATATCTGGAGACTCAATTAAGGTGATTGATATTTCATCTCTATTGTTAAGTGCTTTACCAAGATGATTAGCCGCTAACCAACCTGCAGTTCCACCGCCAACAATAGCAATATTTTTAATTGTCATAAAACCTCATTATCGTCTAATTCGAGTTTAAATTATGAATATAAAACAACAAAAAAGCCCAGCAAGTGCTGGGCTTTAATTAATAAAACATGAATTTTATTATTTGAATCTAAGTATCTTAGAAACGAACAGCAACACCCAATTTCATCGTAGCTTCACCTTCAAATGACCATGAAGGGAAAGCTAATTCTAAATCACCAGCTCCTGGACCTTCACCAGCTTTGTAAGCGCCAGTCTGTATACTATCTTCTTCTAAGATGTTAGCAACTTCAAAAGTAACATCTAAGTAGTCAGTAGCAGACCATGAAGTACTGAAATCTAATGTTCCGTATGCTTCATGTTGACGATTATAGTACCATTTTGGTGCTTCACGTAACATGTACTCTGAACGCCAGTTATAAGCTAAACGTGCTGAGAAGTTATCATTTTCATAGAAACCAACTGCATTTACTGTGTGCTTAGACGAATCAGAGAAAACAGCGTTACCATCTGAATAGTTTTCAGAAGGAGATTCAGCATCAGCATAGGTATAGTTTAGGGTATAACCAAAGCCGTTATCAAAGGCATCTTGAAGTTGTACTTCAACACCGTTAATAGAACCACCGCTTTTGTTTACCGCTTGGCTAGTCGCCCAACAATCTGGCTGTGTTTCGCCACAAGGACTATCACTAGGAACATTTACGTAATGAGGGATATCAATACCAATTTGTTGCTTCTCTAAATCACCATGAGCAATAAATGAACTTACATCTTTAACAAAGTAAGCAATACTAGCCATAGCGTCATCGCTAAAGTACCACTCAATACCGATATCCGCTTGGAAAGCTTTAAATGGGTTAAGTGCAGCATTACCTGTAGTTGCAACCATAGTACCTGGCTGGGTGCTATCAGCATTTGCTAAAGACTTGTTAGAGAACATGTCTTGATAATTAGGGCGAGAGATAACTTGTGCAGCAGAAGTACGTAAAATAATATCTTCGCTTAAATCCATAGCCACGTTTAAGCTAGGTAAAATTTCGCTGTAACTTCCAGAATCAGTAGAAAGAGCGCTTGCGTATGCATCATTAGTTGTATAATGAGTGCCTGGTGCAGAAGCATTTGGAGTTGATAGCGGTGCATAATAAGATGATGATGCATCTGTAGATACATAACGTAAACCTATGTTACCGCGAATACCGTCGGTATCAAAATCAGCCATTACATATAAAGCAATATTCTCTTCTTCAACAGTAACATAAGCATCTTTTTTAAATACATTGTTAACATTGTATGCAGCAGAATCTGCAAGAATTAATGCACGGTCACCTTGTGGGATAGTAAATCCACCACCTGAAGACGCTGTATCAGGGAAGTACTCAGCTGCCGTTCTTTTTACAGTGTCAGCATAGATATTATTGCCGTCTTCGTCTGTACCTGTAACTGCGCCAAAACCTTTGTAACCTGAAGCTTCAACAGAATGGTCAGCGTAACGGAAACCTGTTTTAATGCTACTAATTACACCTAGGTCCACTGGGATTTCTAAGTCTAAGTTAACGTAAGTTTCTTCATCAGAATTTGGGTTATGTCCGATTGCCCAAGACTGGATACCAAGCATATCTGGTAACACACCTGAATTAATATTTTTATTTTCAACGTTGAAGGTCGCTTGTTCACCCGTCATATCCCATACACCAAAGGTATCTGTAGAGTTACGAGCATATTCGCCAACAAGAGCCGTACGTGCACCACCGTCAGATGTAGTATTACCTATACGACCAGAGAAAGTAAAATCACTTGCTTCATATTTCCAATCGAAATCAATAGTATTTGAATCCATTGATGCTTCACGAGACCAAGTTTGGAAATAACCTGACTGAAAACCCTCTGGACCGTAACCTAAATCATTATTAGTTTTAGTTCTTTCGATACAGTTGCCGTTAGCTGGGTTTGTCTTAGTACAAGAATCAGCACCTGGGAACATAATAAGCTGGCTGTTTGCATTATCAGCAACCAAGTCTAAAGACATTAGACTTAAACCAAACTCTAGTGAATCAGTCGGGCGGAATTGCATGTCTAAATTAAGCGCAGTGCGCTCACGGTCTTGCTGGAATGTTGTTGGTGCCATACCACCACTCCAGTTTCTTGAAGTTTCAACACCATTACGTTGGTAGTTAGTTTCAGAAACAGCAGCAGAAACTAAAACACCGAAAGACTCAGAGTCATTTTTCCAGCTGTATAAACCAGAAAGTTCAGGGCTAACTTCTTCATTAACTGAACCGTAAGTGCCTTTAACACTAGCAAAAACAGTATTAGCGTCTAGATCTAAAGGGCGACGAGTTTTAACGATAACAGTACCACCGATACCACCTTCAACTAAATCTGCCTGTGAAGATTTGTAAACCTCTAAGCCACCAACCATTTCAGAAGGAAGCATTGAGTAGTTAAAGCTACGGTCAATTGGTTGTTGATCGTACCAACCGGTAGAAGCTACTGAATGGCCATTTAACAATGTACGTGTTAGTTGTGATGAAGCTCCACGGATAGATACCTGTGAACCTTGACCAAATTGACGAGAAACTGAAACACCTGGAATACGTGCTAAAGACTCACCAACATCTCCGTCTGGAAATTTACCAATATCTTCTGACGATACAACGTCAACAGTAGCATTAGAAAAACGCTTGCCGTTTAATGATGCTTTTAATGAACCACGAATACCAGTTACTTGAATAACTTCTACATCGTCTTTTTTAACTTCAGCTTCTTCGGCTGCCATAGCTTGTGATGATACACCTGCTAAAATCATAGCAATAGAACTTGCTAATACGCCTTTCTTAAATGTTTTAGTTGACATCGACTTTCCCTTACACACGTTTTGTTTTTAAAATGTTTTTATTTATACTTAGAATTATTTAGTTGGTTTTACGACAGCGTTGTCAATATTTAATGACAACGCTGTCATAAGACTTATAAAACCATAACGTTTATTGTTACGTTTGACCAGAATAAATTAACCCAAAGTTGCATTTTAATTACAAAAAAAAACAAAGCTACTGAATTTATAGGATTTTTTGTTTCTATTATTTTGTTATTAAATTGTAGACAGGTGTTAATTTATAGAAATAACTATCACTTTTTGTATAAAAAGAAGGCACAAAATAGTGCAGCATGGTTATTTATCCTTTTATTGCGAATAAAGATTCACTATTCTAAAAGGAGATTGCAAAGTAATTATTTTGCTCATTTATTTGATCTTCAGACAAAAAAAAGCTAATGCCTATTGGTTTAGGCATTAGCTTTTTTGTTGCAAGGATTAAACGAATTAATCGAAATAACTGATGTTGTGAACTAGGAGCAGAAACATCTTACATCCTGCAGTTAAGCCCTACTTTGATGATTGGTAAAACTTAAGTAAACTTGCTGTTGAACAGTCATGTTGTTCAGAAATACTATCTGTTTCTAATTCTTTTTGTATTTCTGCAGCGAGTCCTTTACCTAATTCAACGCCCCACTGATCAAAAGAACATATCTGTAAGATAATACCCTGAACAAAAATTTTATGCTCATAAGCAGCAATCAAACTGCCTAACGTTGTAGGGTCTATTCGCTTCAACAAAATAGTATTAGTTGGCCTGTTACCTTTATGTACCTTGTGAGGCGCAACTTTATCAATATAATCGGCTGTGCGACCTTTAGCTTTAAGATCAGCGCGCACCTGCTCTTCATTAACACCAGCCATCAATGCTTGTGTTTGCGCAAAGAAGTTAGCCATTAAGGTTTCATGATGACCTTTTACGGGTGTTACACTTTCTACAGAGCCAATAAAGTCCGCTGGCACAACATTATTGCTTTGATGTAGGTACTGGTAAAAAGCATGTTGACCATTAATGCCCAGCTCTCCCCAAATAGAAGGCACTGTAGCATAATCAACTTCATCACCATTCCAAGTTACCGATTTACCATTACTTTCCATTTCAGCCTGTTGTAGATAGGCCGTCAGCATGTGTAATGTTTGGTCGTAAGGTAAAATAGCTTGTGACTGCGATCCGAGGAATGTGGTATTCCAAACACTGATCAAAGCTAAAATTGCAGGGAAATTTTCCTTTAGTGGAGCATTTACAAAGTGCTGATCCATATCATGTGCACCGCTCAATAACTCTTTAAACTTGTCAAAGCCTAAATCAAGCGCAACAGCTAAGCCGATCGCCGACCATAAAGAGAAACGGCCACCAACCCAGTCCCACATATCAAAGATATTTTCTTCTTTAATACCAAAACTCATGGCATTTTCTTTATTAGCCGTTACTGCAACAAAATGCTTGGCAACAGATTTTTCATCAAAAGAAGAGCTGGTTAACCATTTCATCGCCGTGCGAGCATTGGTCATGGTTTCAGTAGTTGTAAAGGTTTTACTTGAAACAATAAATAAAACTTTTTGTGGATCTAATGGACGAAGCACTTCAACAATTTGTGCGCCATCAACATTTGAAACATAATGTACATTAACACTGCCATCACTGTAGTGCTTTAATGCTTCGGTTACCATCTGTGGACCAAGGTTTGATCCCCCGACACCAATATTAACAATATCAGTAATACGTTTACCTGAGTAACCTAACCAATGACCTTGACGAACTTTATTAACAAAAACTTCCATTTCAGCCAATTGTTTTTGTACGTGTTCAGTTACATTCTCACCATCAATGATAAGCGGTTCATCACTTTGACGACGTAAGGCGGTATGCAGTACAGCTCGATCTTCAGTCTTATTTATTTTTTCACCAGAAAACATCTTAGCGCGCCAATCACAAACTTGCGTTTCTTCAGCTAAATCAAGCAATGCTTCTAGTGTTTCACTATCAATTAGGTTTTTCGAATAATCGAGCAGCATGTTAGGTAATTCAATTGAGAATTTATTGAATCGCTCGCTATCTTGGGCAAACAAGGTATTCATGTGCTGAGATTTTTTATCTTGGGCAAGTTGCTGAAGTTTTTTCCAGCTAGCTAATGTTTGGCGAGATGACATACTAGTTCCTATAAGGTGATTTAGACACGATTATCAACTTTATCACTACGGCTAAATTGAGCTTTTACTCGATTTAAGCGTTATGACTTGTAAAATATTCATGGTACCCTATAAAAAAATGACAGCGCTGTCAATTACTAATACCCTTTAGAATACTTTAAAAGGCTATAGATTACTACCGATTGGCTATGCAATAATACTGACATTCCTGGTATAGCCAGTAAGTTTATAATAAGAATAACAAGGTTATCTGAAGATGAAAGCGACTATAAATGATGTAGCAAAACAAGCCGGCGTATCAATAAAAACGGTCTCAAGGGTTATCAATAATGAAACGTCAGTACGTCAGTTAACACGTGAAAAAGTTCAACAGGCTGTAGAACAGCTAAATTATCAACCAAATTTAGCTGCACGTAACTTAGCTGGTACCAAATCTTTCTCTGTTGCCTATATTTATGATAACCCCAATGCTTATTATATTATTGATATGCAAAAAGGCATCTTATCTGCCTGTAAGCAGCAAGGCTTCGAGTTATTAATTCATCCTTGTGATGCAAAAAACAAAAAGATCACTGAAGAAGTGGTGAATATGGTTAAGCAAGCACGTATTGCTGGCTTAGTATTAACACCTCCTTTGTCTGAAATGCCAGACTTTGTTAAATCTCTATTAGAGCTTGATGTTAAGATTGTTCGCATTATGTCTGGTGATGTTGCACCGGATGAACTTACCCCTTGTGTCATGGTTAATGATAGAGATGCCGCACAAACCATTACTCAACACCTCATCGATTTAGGCCATAAAGATATTGCTTTTATTGCCGGTGATGCGGAGCATATGTCGACTATTGAACGTTATAAAGGTTATCGAAAGGCGTTAAAAGCAAGTAACATTGAATTTGATAAATCGCTTGTTATTGAAGGTGACTATTCTTTCGATTCGGGTGTCAGTGGCGCAAAGCAGTTAATGTCAACTGGAAGTAGTAATGCTCGTCCAACAGCCATTTTTTCTTGTAACGATGAAATTGCCGCGGGGGCACTTTTTGCTGCCAGATTAATGAATATTTCTATTCCTGAGCAATTATCCATCGTTGGTTTCGAAAACAGTCCCTTCTCTCGTCAAACTTGGCCAAAACTAACTACGGCTGATCAACCAAATGATCAAATTGCAGAAGATGCCGCAAACTTATTAATCAGTCAAGTTCGCAAGCAAAAGAACCAAGTTACTATCAGTCAGTATGTTCCAAAACTTATCGTCAGAGACTCTTCTGCGCAATGTTAATAACAGTTTAATACCAATTACACTAGTATATTGATCAACTTAGAGTTGTATTAGCGAGCTTAGAACAAGCAAAATTACTGAAACATAGTTATTCTATATTTCTTTAATTCTGTGCAGTTATCAGATTACTAATAAACTCCCAAGGGGCGAGTTTAAAAGGCTTACATGCATCGTTATTGATTTTGACAAGGACGCTACAAGGAAGTAGCTTCTTAGAGAATGCAGGAGCTTATTCTCCTGA
>Ga0105356_10005238_pt1 | contig 12324 bp, 18 predicted proteins | sample GOMGulsemesocosm_3_FD_83502 | JGI IMG/M metagenome (GOLD analysis project Ga0105356, IMG submission 83502) | Methane-oxidizing microbial communities from mesocosms in the Gulf of Mexico - GOM9D Gulf of Mexico | ecosystem: Environmental > Aquatic > Marine > Cold seeps | place: Gulf of Mexico...
ACTTCTTTAATTACTTCCTTTTCTACAATTTTCTCAACCGGAATTTCGACTACCACTTCTTTGATGACTTCTTTAATTACTTCCTTTTCTACAATTTTCTCAACCGGAATTTCGACTACCACTTCTTTAATTACTTCCTTTTCTACAATTTTCTCAACCGGAATTTCGACTACCACTTCTTTGATGACTTCTTTAATTACTTCCTTTTCTACAATTTTCTCAACCTTGGTTTTTTTTGCTTTTTTCGGTTTTGCTTTGGCGAATGATTTAATAAGCAACTGTACTGACTTGAATTTTTGGCCGTTGATCGCTTTTTCTAAATCGACTGTTCTATCATTAAATATTTTACGCATAGCATTACATGATCTATATGACCATGTTTCTGTGTCTTCAACGGAGCTAATCAGCCACTCTGGGAATTTGCCGAATGATAGATAATCTTGCATAGTGGTATGATTGACATCTTTTATTTTTGCGTACATTTCTTGAGTAAAGCGCTCATTAGTTTTAACTTTTCTAGCTTTGATTGTTTCAAACTGATTTAAATGCCAACGACAATTGGTGATAAAGGATGTTGTAGTTCTTCCTTGGTTTTCATGGTCTGCAAGGTGTAGTGCTTCATCATCATCACACTTAATGATGTTGACGAGTAATTTATAGCCTCCGGCAATACAACAAGCTCTTCGTCTGGAGCCTGCGATCACTTCAAGGTTTTTTACTCTTCCCGTTTCTATCCATCTGGCGTAAACAGGCATTGTATTGCCTTCGCTTTGTTGAATAAGTGGCAACAAGTCGCTTATGTCAGTTTCTGTAAGCTCGAAGTTTCGAGGATTACCTTCCCAAACCATCGTAGCTTCGGGATCTACCCTTTTTGTTTCAATGGATATTTCTCTTCCATTAATTACTATGAAAGTTTTTCCATGTTTCTCTATTTCAGCTATGCGACCCAAGGCGCTTCTATCTTCGGTTTCGTACTGAGATTTTGAGGCTACTGCCTCTAAGAAATCATCATCGAGATCTAAGGTTTTCTTTTCAGACTTTAGCTCATTACGAATAACCGTAGTTTTGTTGCTAATAACATCATCAAGAAAGTCATCATCGAGCGACATAGATAATTTTTTTTGTTGTATCTTTTTATCTGATTTTTTCACCGCAACAGGGGTTTCTTCAACTTCAAAGCCGAGTTCCATATTGTACTCCTAAGAAATGGCTGAGGTATTTGTGCGGACTGATTTTTGAATTCGTCGGTATTTAACTTTGTTTTTACCAACGAGCTCATCGGCTAATAGTTCATACATCGCTCTTTTAGGATGTGCTCTGCCACCAGTAAATTGTTTATCGGCTAACGTTATGCCTTTGCCCTGGATTTTTCTAACTTCTTTACAATAAGAAATGACTACGTTAGATATGGAAACTTGATCTAATAAACTTCTTGCGGCTTCCCTCGCTTCTACAAGCATATCTTTTGAACGACTTTCGGCTAACGTGACAATTAGTCGACAATCGATTTGATAATTAGGATCTCGATTGTCTTGGATCATGCTTTCAATATCATCGACTACCGTTAAAGTTGGTTTAATCTGGTCGAGATCTGCTTGGCAAGCTTGGAAAGGCATATAAACAACGTCTGCAACAGTAAGTGCTGATTTAAATGCATTGTTTTCATACCCGCCTGTGTCAACTATAACATGGTCATAAAGCTCTGATAATTCGCGTAAATCACGAACTAACTTATCGTCAGGGCGTCTAACTTCAACTTTTATAAATGGGAGAGCTGGTTTTCCTGCTTCTTCTAATTGCTGGCTTGTGCGTTCTCTTCTTCTAATATAGGTGTTAATGGTCTCATTTGTGTCAGCATCAATAATGCAAACCTTTTCACCTCTATTAACTAATACACCAGCTAAATTAATGACTGTAAGGCTCTTTCCGCAGCCACCTTTTTTATTTCCTAAAACGCAAATCATGGTATTTCCTCAAAACATTAAATTAGATAGAAGATTAATAAATATTATTTTTTTAATAAACCTTTTGTTATGCGTCAAACCCACAACACAAAAGGACTAAATTAAATTTCTAAGACAGATTATTCTATGTTTAAAATTACCGCAACATTCTTACTTTGTTTTGTGTATTTTAAAACTACGTTTTTAAACCGTATATATTGTTCCTATTAATGTTGTCTGTTTGAAATTTATTATATGGAGTATTGTGATGGAAGTTAGGGGTAGAGTTTTTGAATGTATCGCTAGAATTTGTTCTGTCGACATTGAATTGATAACCAATGAAACATCAATTAGAGAATTTGGTGCAGATTCCTTAGATGCGGTTGAACTTATACTTGAGTTAGAGGAAGAGTTTAAGATAGAAATACATGACGAAGGAGTCAAAAGCATGTACGAAGTCAAAGATATTTTAAAAGCTGTTGAAGAAGCTTACAATACAAATTAAAGGAAAAAAAAGGAGCTGAAGCTCCTTTTTTTTCTTTCAGATTTTGTTTCTAGCTAGCTTCTAAATTAAATTCTGCGTTATTTTCTTCTTCTGGACTTATATTTTTCACTAGTAATTTAGCTCGGAGTTTAGTTTCAACATCTTTTGCCATTTCAGGGTGCTCACTTAAGTATTTAACAGCATTCGCCTTTCCTTGCCCGATGCGTTCGCCATTACAAGAGTACCATGTTCCGGCCTTTTCAACGAATTCGTGCTTAACACCAAGTTCTACTATTTCACCTAGGCGATTAAAGCCCTCGCCATATAAGATTTGAAACTCTGCTTGTTTAAATGGTGGAGCGATTTTATTTTTAACCACTTTTACACGAGTTTCATTACCTATAATTTCATCACCAGCTTTTACAGCACCTATTCGGCGGATGTCTAATCGCACTGAAGCGTAGAATTTTAGTGCGTTACCACCAGTGGTCGTCTCTGGTGATCCGAACATGACGCCTATTTTCATACGGATCTGATTGATGAAAATTATCATAGTATTAGTTTTTTTCAAGTTACCTGTTAATTTACGCATCGCTTGAGATAGCATTCGTGCCTGAAGTCCCATGTGTGAGTCACCCATGTCTCCTTCTATCTCCGCTTTTGGAGTTAAAGCTGCTACTGAATCAACTACAATGACGTCGACTGCGCCTGAACTTGTTAACATGTCGCAAATCTCTAGGGCTTGTTCTCCAGTATCTGGTTGTGAGACAAGTAATGAGTTTATATCTACGCCAAGTTTCTCTGCATATATTGGGTCTAATGCATGTTCTGCATCAACAAATGCACATATTTTTCCCTTTCGTTGAGCTTCTGCAATCACTTCTAAAGTTAATGTTGTTTTACCTGAGCTTTCAGGGCCATAAATTTCAACTACTCGCCCCATGGGTAGGCCACCAGCACCTAATGCAATATCTAGCCCAAGAGAGCCCGTAGAAATGGTTTCAACATTCATTGAAATATTGTCACCTAATTTCATGATAGAGCCTTTACCGAATTGGCGTTCAATTTGGCTTAGTGCTGCGCTTAATGCTTTTTCTTTATTTGAATCAGTTTTCATAATTATCTCCATGGTGTTTGGTCGGCGGTATGTGTTGTTTGGTAACTGAAATCTACAATAATGATTTTAAAAACAGAGTCAAGCGTTTAAAATCATTATTGTATTGCGGATATTTTATTATTGGTATCATGTGTTTTTTTTAAAAATGGATTTAATTGAGAATTCTATGTTCACCCGTAAAACTTTGAACGAACAGGCTTTAACTTCCGAACAAATATTACAAATTAAGAGTTGTGCTGAAAAGGGGATTTATAAACAATATAAAAAGACATTTATTCAGTTTGTATGTCTGGCGGTTTTTCAATTCTGTACTCTACATACACTGATAAATGGGGGTTTAACCTAATCAAGTTGGTTGGAATTGTTTTTGCCATGATCCTGCTATCTGTTTTTTGATTTTAGTCAATATAGCAAGGTATGAATAATCCGTAACTTTTCTTTGTCTACGGATGATTAAGTAACTGGCATACTTGGTGTTAAGGAAATATTGATGCCAGTCGGTGATAGTGTTGCCTCTAACCTAAGGAGTGCCATGAACGACAGCGAAACTGCAAGGAGGTGCATTACTCTTATATACCGTCAAAACAGGCCTTCGCAAAAATCGAATTTTCGGCCATTATGGGATGTGCCGCTAAAGAGTCTCATGCTGTTGATATTCTCTGGCTTGAAATGAAAACCAGTTAAAGGTGAATGAATTCTTATTCCAATTCTCTCTCGCAAGTAGGACAAAGAGAGAGTTTTGAGTTAGGTAAATTTAATAAAACAAAAAACAAACGTCTAAATAAGTTATAGAAAACAACTTTCGATATTATCAACCCTGCACCCATACATGCTCCGACAGAAACGATTTTATTCTTAGCTGCCATTATGTATTCTTCCCCAATTTGGGTTTGGATTTCATATGGAGCGTTTACTATATGTTCGGCAATTAAGTTCAAGACTATCTCTCTTGCAAATATGGCTATTTCTGTTCCCATGTTAAAGTACAGCATCGTAGCGCCTAATCCGGCAAGTGTTAGCTTGGATACACCTGATCTGACTTCATTCCCAAGAGCAAGCAATAAGGAGATGAAGAAAATTATGATTAATGGATAGGGGTTTGAGATTGATTTTAAATAGTATTGAAGGTGTATGAAATATCCTCCAATACCAGCAAGAGTGACCAAAACAAATAAACAAATTCTTGAGTTCATAGTGTAATACGATGAGTGTGATTTGTGAGCAGTTTAATCTTTAACGCTATTTTACTTAAATTACTATTATGCAATTTATTGTCATGCTGATTAATAATTTTAGTTTTTAAAAAGGTCATGATAATGTCATTTTAAAATACTATGAGGTTATTCAAATGTCAAAAAAACGTATTCTAGCAATCGATACTGAATTGTCGTGTTGGGATGATTCTAAATTTCAAAGGCAGCAAACAAAAGAAATTTTTCAATTTGGTTTAGCACTGATTGATGTCGATAGTTTGACCATCGAAAGATCGGGTTGTTATTTTGTAAAGAATGATCGTCATGAAGTAACGGATTTTTGCACTGAACTAACTGGTATAACGCAAAAGCAGCTATCAAATCAGGGTTTATCGCTTGAGCATGTAAGTAATATTATGCGTGATAAGTGGGGGATCGGGAATAGATGGAATCCAATTGTCGCCTGGGGTGATGAGCCTAAATGGATGCGTGAAGATTACCTCGCTAAAGGATTGAAATATCCTTTCCATAATGGGTTAATTAATCTTGCTGATTATCATCGTTTTGGGCATAACAAGACAAATGGAAAGCGTTCTGGTTTAAAAAAAGCGTGTAATTATTATGGTGTCGAATTACACCAACCTCAACACAATGCAGAATCTGATGCTATAACACTGGCTAATGTGTTAATTGCAATGATAAAGAAAGGGCATATCTGGCCTACACTGAGTTGTTAGTTATTTGTAGATGGGATTGAATGTAAGTCAGGAAAGAAGGCAATTACTAACGTGAAAATAAAGAGTAATACGATAATAGTAGTAATACCCTCGATTTGATTTTTTTTGGGTAAGTTTATTTTCATTTCTGATTTATTCTTTTCTTTGCTAATGTTTCTATTTTTTCAGATGCTTGTTTTGCAGCAAGTATATTTTCCCTAGCAAGGCTGATGGCTCTATCTTTACCTAGATCACCAAAATTTTGAATATTTTCAATTTGCGTTTCTAGCATATCTAATGCGTGGTGAAGATCAGAGACCTCATCGAAATAAGAGGGTTTTTGACTGTTTTCAAATAGAGCAACTACATTATTCTTATTATCAGTCATGTATTCATTGGCCTTTTTCGAGTGCATTGATGTAACTCACGGTTAATTCACTAATTTAGCAAAGATCGAATTAGAAATACACTCTTATTTTTACTTTCTCATTGCAATGCCTTTATTAGCCAGTAGCTAGTCATTTAGTTAATCTCGGTACTTTATTTTTCTTTTAGATATTTTAAAACGGCTTTCCAATCAGGGTATCGCTCTGTACCGAATTGGATAAGCTCGCCTTCAAAACCATCTTGGCCTTTACCAGAATCGCAGTCATCAATTAAAAAGTGTCCTTTAACAAGAGATTTGTTAGGGCATATAATTAATCTTTCGAGATAAGCCTTATCAAGGTAATCTTCTACCCACAGTCTTTTTTCTAAATAGCAGAGTGGGTTTTTCACTGATGGAGCCGTGCAAATGTATGGGTCGTACTTATCACTGTTGAGCAAATAATCCATTGCAAAAACTGCGTCTTTGAGGGGCTTTAGGTTGCGAAAAAAGTCAAACTGAGACTGTGGGTATTGGATTTTAGGATTTGCCTCAACAGCCTTCCTGTGAGCGCCTGTGAAGTCACAAAGGGTGTCATCCATATCAATGAATACTACTTGTTTTTCTGATGCTTGATTTCGAGTCATGTCTGTCAATGTGCTAAGAAATATAAATAACATAGTCACACATAGTAAAATTGTTTAATATTATTGATTACGCTAAAGAAATGAGAATTACTTTTTCAGGTGTAATAACTGCTTTCTGTCTGGTACAAGGAACATCTCTGTTAACAATGAAATGTGCAGAATTTTTTGGATATTCTGAAGATGTTTTTTACTAATATATCGACTTAAACTGCCCTCGCCCATTTTATATAAATATTTGTCAGAATCTTTTTTTCCTCTAGTGAAAATTAAAGGGCTACAGAGTCTGGTGGATGGGTTCTTTAATGATTCTAGTAGAATGTTTGACATTAATTTAGTGTGGAACTCTCTATCGCTTAGGTTATAGTCAGTTTTAACGACAGCATTAATAATTAATTCTTCGCAATCATATGCGGGAAGCTGAATGGCAGGAAGAATAATGCAATTATCTTCAGGAATTTGAAGGGGCTCCATCGCCTCGATTATTTCATAACGAGAAGGAGTTTTGAATACGTTCAGAGCTGTTTGCTCACAATGGTACTCTAGGAACAATGTAGAGAACTTTAGTTTGCTTAATTGTTTTAAATTCATGTAAGGCGTTATATTAAGGATGACAATATTAATAGGGTTGCTCTTGGCAATATATTATCTCATTAAATTTATTTTCCTTATAATATATTATTTTAATAATTCATGTTCTAAACTACTAAGTTTATTTGACAATTCCTGATATCTTTCATGGCTAACCGCCGTATATTTTTTTACGCCCTTAACGGAAATAAAAACAACATCTAGAGTGCCATTTTCAAATTTTTTCATGATTGAGTTTAAGCTGCGCCTAAACTGGGATTGGGGTAAGTGAATTTCCATCATTTTCAGTTTCCTTTGGACAAAAAAAAGCGATGGAAGTAAATCCAAAGCTAATAGATGTATGTAAAAACATACATATACCGAAATTAATCGATCTGTCTTATAAAAATAAGATAGTCAAGTTCACAAAGAACTTGCAAAAACTTGGGATATAAAGCCAAGTAAATATATTTTATTTTAAAAGTACAATTAAGTAATCCCGAGAGGGGGGATTTTTTCCTTACAATTCATACTGCACCCCTTGATTTATTTAACCCCCCCTCTGTAGCGACTATTTAGTAAGGGTTTTGAGAAACATCAATATAAAAAAGGAATGTGTAATTATGGCTGAGCAAGATCCATTAGAGAACTCAGATACTCCTAATTTGGAGGAAATTGACTATGAAGAATTCCTCGATATCCTAGAGTCAATGAATGAACCTGGGCTTATCTACTAGAGGTCAAACGAACCAAATACGTCGTCGCAGTGGTGAGGGCAACAACCACCTAAGTCACCGCAACCTCTATCCTTACTCCTCCTTCTGTGTTTTTCATCGTCCTCATGGGCTATTCTGCAACTTTTTAACCGTTGTTTGCTTAACTTAGCCCATTGCGACATAGGTTTAGTATTGATGATACTGGCTACAGCTGTTGAGCATGATACTCCACCTTTATGTGCAAGATGAGCACAAGTAAAGCCTTTGTGTTTTGACAGAAATTTTTGATAAAACCTAATGACTGAAATTAGTAAAAACTTTATCGGATTCATAAGCTACTCTCTTCTTTATATAATATTCTTTTTAAAGATAAATGTAATGAAACTTTCGTTTCTGCTGGCAATGGCGTGTGGGGTTTCCCAGAAATCTATTTCTTCCAGCCCAACTTTAACGGCTTCCTTTTTAATAAAATCTTCCTGGTAATAGTTCATATATCGACCTAATGCATCTATCGTTTCTTTATCTCCCTTTTTAACTGAAATCAGTATTACTCCATTATCCTCTAGAGCTATATACATGACCTTTAAGGCTTTGATAAATTCATCGTTCGTAAGGTGCAAGAGGGATGCGCAACACCAAATACCCGCATAGGCGCTGTCCTCATTTAGGTCGAGGACTGATTTCAATCTGACTTGACAACCTGAATATTCTTGAGCGGCATTAACGAGCTCTTGGCTTATATCAATACCAGTTGCGAACCGTTTTCTTTCTGAAAAACGTTTTAAATCACGTCCGGAGCCAGAGCCAACGTCTAATATTGCTCCGTTGCTAGGTAATATGCCCATGAATTTATCAAAGTTTTCTGACATATCAATATTGATAGTCTCTTTGATATATGATTTGGCGTTTATATTGTAATACTGTGTAATATTTTCTTGATGCTTCATAAATGCCTCCCAGTTAGAAGTAAGAGGACATTGTATCGTTGAATAAAAATAAACTGAAGGTATTAGCTCAAAACGAAAATTGCTTGGTTACTAGTGTTACCACGGTAGTAGCAGTGCAATATAAATTGATTTCTTTATTGGTTAATTTCTTTTAGTAATTGTTCTTTGTAATGGGCTTTTAAAAAGAACGTTCCTATAATTGTTATCATGAGAAGAATAAATGATATTGACTCAGCAACCTTTAGAGGGACATGAAAGCGTTCACTGGCGTATTCTGCAACTACTAGAGCTAACTCGAAAGCGCCATACAGGAAGGTTACATATAGTAAAATAAAGAAAATTTCAGATAGAGCTTTTCCCCACGCCTTTTTATTTACGTCTTGTGCTGATATTTTATTTTTCATATGTTTGGGGTCTTGTTTATTATTGTCCTAAGCATATTGTAAAAGTTACCTTTTTAAAAATGACCTATTATGTTGTTTTAAAGTTTTGAGATATCTTTTTGCTAATTTACTGTTTAATTTAGAAACCAGGATGTGTTGTAGGCGGTCAAGATTAAAAGCACAATCACCATTTGATGTTGTAAATATGCCTTTATACTGACTGGATTGGTCTAAGAATTCTTTTTTAAACGCTTTATCTTTTGTATAAAGACAAGTCGTTTCAATTTTTTTGCAATGACTGATCAGGTTGTCGAACACAATTAAAAACCTTTTATCTGCCTTATCTGCGTCTATTCCGGTAAATGAATCTACAGCAACATCAACATTTAATAAATTTGCGAGTGCCATTATATTTTGGATGGCGTATGTTTGAGTTTTGCTGGCACATATTACAAACAATGACTTCCTGTTTTTAATCATCGTTTCAGTTATGTGCGCTGATGAATTTTCAATATCTAGTAGATGGATATCTGAATGTTTTTCAGAAGGTATTGTGGAGACAAGATCAGTCGTGATTGGGTAAAACATAGTGCGCCCTGAAAATAGATTTTATCTACATAGGGCATATCGGTGCGAACTAGGTGTTACTTTATGTTGTATGTGGGCTAAATTATATGAGCAACAATATTTATTGCTTTTTTCCAGTCATCTTCTGTGCAGTTTGGGGAGTCATTTAGGCATTTAGCTTTAGTTTTATTGAAGATTTCTCTACGTATATGTTCGCAGGCTTTTACTTCTTCCTCAGGATATCCTGAAGATATCAATTTTAATGACTGATAAAATTGCATACCTAACTCATGATGGACGTCAGATCTGTTTATTGTTTTTGGCATATGCAGTGGTTTGTATTGCTTAAGTTAGTTTAATAACTTAATGATATTCACAGTAAAGTAAAGGGGAAACAATTAGCTCCCCTCTTCTGTACCTTTTTTAAGCGCGGTATTTTTCTGATAATGCGAGTTGTTCTTCAACAAAATCATTATATGTTTCTGAAACAATATCATCAAGAACACCTGAAGAGTCTGCCACCATTCTGTATTGTGGAGTTAAAAAACCTGTAAATATTGAGTAATTTATTGTTTTATATCTCTCTAGCACCTCTTTATGGTGCGTTTGATCTATTGTTGTGCCATAAGACTCTATTAGGGCTTTTGCTGCGACATAGTCTCCTTCTGACTTGATACGCTGTATTTCGAACAGCATATCACCAAAGATTTCTTGGAGTTTGTCGTGATTTGTTACAGTAAAAAACTTCTTGTTTCTAACTGATGATACTCTTATCGCTTCAGATTTAGTGTCTTTCGCTATAGCCCAACTAGAGATCAAGTGTCTATTTCTCATGTGAGTTTGAGTGATCGTTTTCCCTGGCTCAACTCGTTTGAGTTGGTAAATTAATCCGTTAGTTATGTAATGTTGATAGTACGCATTGGCCTCAGCTATATTGGAAAGTAATCCCAGTTCATAAATCCTGGGGTTTCTTATAAAATATAGACCAACAAGATCCGCTCTAGTTTCTTCTATAATTGAGTAAAGGTCATCGAGGTCTTTTATGCTTTTTCCTTTAGCAAGTCTTCCTGACCCATGTCCAAGTAACTCATGGAGATCAGTGTGAATCTCTGAAGCTGCTCCGGCTAATTTTACTACTTCGTTAGCTAAAGATGTGTTTTCCATGAATTCGTGGACTTCAGCTTCGTCTGCGGCACTAGTACCACCTCCTACGTTGCTAAAGACAACTGATTTGCTGCCTACATTCTCTCTAATGCGTTCAGAATTCGGCAAACATATGCCGAGGGGTGTTGCGGGTGCACAATCTCCTGACATAGATAATACGATACTTGCTGAAGCTGACATTCCTGATACTTCTGTTCTACGGTATTTATCATCTATTGGCAGTATTTCTTCAAAAAAATCTGCGTTTTCACAAAGCGTTTCTATTCTTGAAGATTTTGTGTGATCTTTTATTGCTAAAATACTCTCGTATGTGCAGTGAATACCTTTTGGGTCACTATATGGTTCGATAAAACCATTTACATAGTATATTTCTGAGTTTTTATCTTCGACCCAAGCAAGGGAGTGCTTATCGAAGTCTGATGGCTCTCCAGACTTGTAGAAATCTATTAGTGTGGATATAGATTTAGCTTGTTCCTCATTTTCAGCGAACTCTTTTGCTAAATCCAACTCTTTAATTATATTTAGTATCTCCTTTGAATACATGCCATTAGCGCACCACCTTCTTTCTTCGATACTGCCACATTCATTAAGGTAAAAATTACTGTTGAATCCGAACTGGGGAGAGTTGTCTTTTTTTGGGTATTTGTTGTTGAAATATTCTTCGAAGGTTTTGTTTGATATATTTCCGTCATAAAAATTAACAGATGACTTTAAGAGTAAATCATCTTCTTTATGGGGGGTTTTTTTATATTGTGCAAATTCTGGGCAGAATATAATTTTATTGATGATAACTAATTCGTCTGAAGAAAATAATCCTTCTAGGTGCTCGGGGTTGGTTTGAAGGGCATTTTCCGAAATGGAAATTAAATCATCGTTAGTAAAGTTTGCTTTGTGCTTTTCATTAGTTCGATCATTATGAATGCCGCAGTGGAACCAAATTAATTTTAAATAGTTGGAGAAACTAGAAAGCAGAGTTTTGTTGTCTTCTTTAAATTCTGTTGATATGTTTTTAAAAACACTTTCTAAAAAGTCTCGGATCAGTATGTTATGTATGTAGTTTTGTTTGTAGAAGATGTCTCTACCATAATGTCCTGCTTCGGCCAGATGGTGAATAAGGCGTTTAGTCTTGAATGGTAACAGATTAAACTGTTGTGATTTAAGTCTTTTAACGGTGTGCCTTTCAAATGTATCTACTACTTGCATGCTGACTCTGTTTTTGTTAATTCATATGTCCCATTGTAATTATTTTTAGTTTTTTTTAAAACCTGATTATTTTAAAATGTGTATTTTTTGAAGGTGTATTTTTCGAATGAGTCAAGAGATCTCCGTGATTCGAGCGGATTGAAATTCGCGAGGGTATTTCACTGGATTGTGATTAAGTCTCTTACTTCATTTATTTTATAAGTTGAGTTGTTTTCTAAATAATCGGATATTCTTTCAATAAGATTATTTAGCTTTGGGTTAGCGAAAGTTGCATGGATGCTTTTCGCTAATATTTTCGTAAGATGTTTTGTTG
>Ga0105356_10005241_pt1 | contig 12323 bp, 14 predicted proteins | sample GOMGulsemesocosm_3_FD_83502 | JGI IMG/M metagenome (GOLD analysis project Ga0105356, IMG submission 83502) | Methane-oxidizing microbial communities from mesocosms in the Gulf of Mexico - GOM9D Gulf of Mexico | ecosystem: Environmental > Aquatic > Marine > Cold seeps | place: Gulf of Mexico...
AAAAAGCAAAAATCCATCACAATGCACACATGATTAAAGGAGTTGTTTGTGGTTATCGAATTGAAGAAATAGAAGATGAATTTGAAGTGTATAAACAATGTAGACGTATGGAAAAGCTAATTGATGAATTAGCAAAGGGGCGTAAAATGGATAAAATTTTTCGAGAAAAAAAGAAATAAAAACTGGCACTAATAATATATAAACAGTATTAAAAAAAATCACTTATACTCAGCGTTGGCAAGATTAAAAAACCTAGTTGTCATCAAAAAAAATAATTATAATAAATCTAAAAACTCCAAAACAAGTCGGTTTAACTTATTTTGGAGTTTTTAAATTTTTAGACACCTATTTTAAATAGGTTTTTCTGATATCACCTTTGTAATTAAAAGGAGAGTTAACACTCTAAATGATGATAAATACTATAGCCAACAATGTGTGTAAATAATCCATATACTGGATAAAATAATAACATTCAAGCCAGAAACACCTATGTTTACTACAAATGACAGATAGGTGACATTTAAATGACGTGCTAAAAAACTATAGTTCTTCTTAAATTTGTATCATCAAAACATACAAAATGAAAAATCAAACATTAAGTGAAAATTTAGTCTATCAACGAAAACTAAAAGGGTATACTCAGGAAGATCTTTCTGATAAAACCACAGTAGGTGTACGCACAATTCAGCGTATAGAAAAAGGTGATGTAAAACCTCATCTACAAACTATAAAATTATTAGCTATTGGACTAGACGTAAATGTAGATGATTTAATAGTTTTAGATAATCCGAATGAAGAAATTGTTAAACGTAAGTGGTTGTTATTGCTCCATGGAACTCCATTTATTGGATTAATTATACCCTTTGCTAATGTATTAATTCCACTCTTTCTTTGGATTAGTAAAGCTGAAGACAATAAAATTTATGACACCCATGGACGGGCAGTTATTAATTTTCATTGCACCATTAATTTATTATTGATTATTTCATTATTGCTATTTTTTCCTTTTCCAGGGTTTAATTTTTTCGGAACTGCCGCTGTTTTTCTCTTCGGAATCATTGTAAGCATCAAAAACATCATGTCCGCACTAAGCAATCAAACATGTAATTATTACCTCTCAATCCCATTCTTAAAACCCAAAAAGGCTTAGTATTTCATAAATTTTAAACCATTATTATGTTAGGATTATTAGTTATAATAGTAATCTCATGGGTACTCCTGTATTATATTGAGAAAAAAAACATCGAAGTTTTAGGCCTTATTCCAAACGGAAAACGCATTATTCAGTTTGCCGTAGGTATAGTGTTTATAATGTTAGTGAGTCTTATAAATATTTATGTTGAGTCTTATATACTTGATGTAAATTGGAAGTTGAATTCAAAAATTAATTACACCTTAATTTTTGATTCGTTTATATATCATTTACGATCTGCGTTAACTGAAGACTTGGTTTTTAGAGGAGCACTGCTATATATTTTAATAAGCAAACTAGGAGCTAAATGGGCAATTTTTATATCTACTATATGCTTCGGTATTTATCATGTATTTTCATATGGAATGACAGCCGAAAGAATAGTTCCTATAGTTTATGTTGTTCTTATAACTGGGGTTACCGGCTATGTTTGGGCGTATACGTTTTACAAAACTAAATCTATCATTTTAGGCTTAGGATTCCATTTAGGAATCAATCTCACAATGACATTTTTTTACTCTTCTCAACCTTACGGAGAACTTATTTTTACAGGACTTTCTAGAAATAACTTTACATCAGAATGGAATGAGTTATATTTTCTTCTTTTTAAAGGTCTCTTTCCTTCAATAATGACTTATCTATTTGTAAAAGTTTTATTCCATTTTAACACGAGCATTGTTCAACAAAAAAACAATAACGATTATGAAAACGATAGTAACTAAATACCCTAACACATCAAGGTATATTTTAGCAATTATACTATTTGGTCTAGCACTTATTATTAGCGGGTTGGTAAATAAAGGTCTTATAAAACAATACTTTCCTTACACTGCTTGCATATTCTTATTTGTAACTACCTGGATATTATATAAAACCGATAATAAATCACTTCATACAATAGGATTAAATTTTAGTTTAAAGAACACCTCCTACTTACCCTTAGGGGTTATAATAGGAGCTTTTGCATTATTCGCCGCAAAATATGCAAGAGCTTTATATACTGGAGAATCGTTCGAAATAAGTACTTCTATAAATTATTCAACTGTTTTATACGCATTCTACTTTATACTCCCACAAGTAGCTACCGAGGAATTTTTGTTTAGAGGTTACTTGTTTAAAAAAACGATTAAAACTTCAAATGTAATTATCGCAAATATTCTGTTTTCAATAGTGTTTATGTTGATACATGTTTTAGATGAAAGTGTTATGAGTAATAGAGGAATGATAGTATTGTTGGTAATAACAATTCCTTTCGGCCATCTATTATTTGCTACAGCTTTATTAAAATCCAAAACATTATTTTTTCCTATCGGAATTCATTTAGGGAATAATTGGGCAACGAGACATTTATTAACGAATAGTAATTCAGGGGATAGCTTTCTTTATATTCCTAACCCAGCTACTTTTGATAATTGGACACCTTTCATTACCTCCATCCTGATTTTTAATGGGGTTTTCCTATTAGTCACTTTAGTAATTTGGAAGTGGGATAAAATAAAAACATATTTAGTATTATACAACGAAAATAAGTTACAACGTTGGTAATAAATAAACGCCGTTAAAAAAGCGTATATTGATACCATTAAAACTATCGTTATTTATGAATTTAAATTTAGCAGTACTTATAGACGGAGATAATATACCTTCTGCTCATGTAAAAGAGATGATGGAGGAAATTGCGAAGTATGGAAACCCAACCATTAAAAGAATTTATGGTGATTGGACAAATCCCCATCTATCGAAATGGAAAAACTTACTCCTTCAAAATGCAATTACACCTATTCAACAGTATGCATATACTACAGGGAAAAACGCTACTGATTCAGCTATGATTATTGACGCTATGGATATTCTATATTCTGAGAAAGTAAATGGTTTTTGTTTAGTTTCAAGCGATAGTGATTTCACAAAACTTGCTACAAGATTAAGGGAAGCTGGAATGCAAGTGATTGGAATAGGAGAGAAAAAAACGCCTACACCTTTCATTGTTGCTTGTGATAGATTTATATACATCGAAATCCTTAGAGGTCAATCCAACAAGAAGGAGAATATTAATAAAAAGGATAAAACAGAAGAAAGCATTGATAAAATTACTCCGAAAGTAATTAAGTTATTATCTACAACTATTACAGATTCTTCAGATGAAGATGGCTGGGCATTTCTTGGTGATGTAGGTAGTTTACTACAAAAAAAACAACCTAATTTTGATTCAAGAAATTATGGTTTTGAAAAACTAACCCCATTAATTAAATCTATTGGAGTTTTCGAAATTGAACATCGTGAAAATTCAAAAAGGAAGAATAAATTAGTTTTCGTGAAAAATAAAGAAACGCAATTCAAAAAAACTCAAAAAAACTAATCCACCATACTCAACTGAATTCTCCCTCGTTTTTCATCCACCTCAATTACCTTCACGTTTACATGCTGGTTTAATTGTACGACATCATTGGGGTCTGATATAAATTTAGTTGCTAATTTAGAAATATGCACTAGACCACTTTGTTTGATACCAATATCAACAAAGCAACCAAAGTTTGTAATGTTATTTACTATCCCTGGTACTCGCATACCTACTTTTACATCTTCTATTTTCTTTAAATCAGCGGCAAATTCGAATACTTTAGCTAATTTTCTTGGATCAACTCCAGGTTTTTCTAATTCTTCTATAATATCTTTTAAAGTAGGCAACCCTATTTCTTCTGTACAGTATTTATCTAAAGGTATTTTTAAAATCAACTGTTTATCCCCTATTAAATCGGAAAGTTTCACTTTTAAATCTTTCGCCATTTGTTCCACCAATTTATAGCGTTCAGGGTGAACTGCTGAATTATCTAAAGGGTGTTTCCCGTCTATGATTCGCATAAATCCTGCAGATTGCTCAAAAGCCTTCGCTCCTAAACGGGGTACTTTTTTCAATTCTGATCGTGACTGAATACTCCCATTCTCGGTTCGGTATTTTACTATATTTTCTGCAATTGTAGTTCCAATACCAGATACATAACTCAGCAACGGAGCACTCGCTGTATTTACATTTACACCGATAGTGTTTACACAACTCATTACTACAGTATCCAACTCCTTCTTTAATTTTGACTGATCTACATCATGCTGATATTGCCCAACACCAATAGATTTTGGATCAATTTTCACCAATTCTGCTAAAGGGTCTGCCAATCGTCTACCAATAGACACCGCTCCTCTTACCGTTACATCATAATCTGGAAATTCATCTCGCGCTATTTTAGAAGCTGAATACACTGATGCTCCCGCTTCATTAACTACAAACACTTGTACTTCTTTATCTAAATTTAACTGTTTAACAAAGGCTTCTGTTTCTCTTGATGCTGTTCCGTTACCAATAGCAATGGCTTCAATTTTATACTTACTTACTAATGATTTAATCTTTTTTAATGCTTCAGTTTCTTTGCTTTGTGGCGGGTGTGGGTAAATAACATCATTATACTTTAAATCTCCATTCTCGTCCAAACAAACTACTTTACATCCACTTCTAAAACCTGGATCTAAAGCTAAAATTCGTTTTTCTCCTAATGGAGAACCTAATAATAATTGACGTAAATTATTTGAAAATACCTGAATAGCTTTTTCATCCGCTTTTTCTTTTGCTGCCTTTAATACTTCATTACTTATAGCTGGCTGTAACAATCGCTTATAAGAATCTTCAATAGCCATGAAAATCTGATCGGCACACGACTGACTTCCTTTTTTAATTACAGTATTGTCAATGCTATCCAAAGCGTCCTCTTTATCAACAGCTACTTTTATACGCACAAACCCTTCGTTTTGTGCACGCAATAAGGCTAATAATCTATGAGATGGAGCTTTATGTAAAGGCTCATCCCAATCGAAATATTGTTGGTATTTCTGGGCTTTTTCATCGGTTGCCTTCGCTTTAATAATTTTAGAAGACACTACTGATTTTCGCTGATATATGCGTCGGATTTTCTGACGTACAAATTCATTTTCATTTACCCATTCTGCAATAATATCACGAGCACCTTGTAAAGCTTCCTCTTTATTAGAAACTGCTCCTTTAGAATAACGAGAAGCAGTAGTTTCAATATTTAAATCTTGTTGCTTCATGATGATTTTTGCCAAAGGCTCTAATCCATTATCACGAGCTTCCGTAGCTTTTGTTTTTCTTTTTTTCTTATAAGGAAGATATATGTCTTCCAACTGAGTTAAATCGGCAACTTTTTCAATTTTTCGCTTCAACTCTGAGGTTAATAAACCTTGTTCTTCAATTGCTTTTAAAATAGTTACTTTTCGCTTTTCTAAATCTTCGAACAACCCCTTGTACTTTACAATTTCTCCAATAGCAACCTCATCAAAATTACCTGTCATTTCTTTACGGTACCTTGAAATGAATGGTATTGTAGCGTCTTCATCTAACAATTTTAAGGTGTTTATAATTCCTTTTTCTGCTAATTGCGTTGCTTTTATGATATATTGAAGTTTGTTCATTTTTTCACAATAAAGATTACTTGAAAAGTGGCTTTTCAAATGATTTACAAAATGCTATTAATTTGATTTATTTTCCTTCTACGATCACTACAATTTCCCCTTTAGGAGCTTTGTTCTCGTAATGTGTAAGTACCTCTCTTGCTGTACCCCTAACGGTTTCTTCGTATAACTTAGTCAATTCTCTGGAAACAGAAACTTGCCTGTCCTCTCCGAAGTATTCACAAAAATGACCTAAGGTTTTTACTAATTTATGAGGAGATTCATAAATTATCATAGTACGTGTTTCTTCTGCTAAAATTTTAAACCGTGTTTGCCTTCCTTTTTTAACAGGTAAAAACCCTTCAAACACAAACTTATCGTTAGGCAACCCCGAATTTACTAAAGCAGGAACAAATGCTGTAGCACCAGGTAAACAATCTACTTCAATACCTTCTTGCACACAGGCTCTGGTTAACAAAAAACCCGGATCTGATATTGCTGGAGTACCGGCATCAGAAATTAATGCGATAACTTCTCCTGACTTTAATTTTTGAATAACACTTGCCACTGTTTTATGCTCATTATGCATGTGATGGCTTTGCATATGAGTATTAATTTCAAAGTGTTTTAATAGTTTTCCTGAAGTTCTGGTGTCTTCTGCAAGAATTAAATCTGCTTCTTTTAGCACTCTTATTCCTCTAAAAGTCATGTCTTCTAAATTACCAATAGGAGTTGGTACGATATATAATTTACTCATGTTATTATTGAAAAATTGATAATGTAAGATTAACTATTAGATTATAATTAAACACGTTATTAATAATGTTTAACTAATCAATATTTACATTGAAAATAAAAGTTACAGGTGACTTAAGAAAATTTACCTTCTAAAAAAGACAATAAACGTTGTTCATACTCTTCTTTTCCAGTCCAGTTATTGTATTCTGGCTTCACCATATTGTTTAAAAACTCAAGTGCTTCTAATTCACTTGTAGAAGTGTTTAATTGTGATATTACACGGTTAAAATCTTCCGTACTTCCGTTAAACAAGTGCTTTACAAAAGCAATACGGTCATTTAATCCTATGGTAATTCCTTTTTTAAGCCTATCATTTAGCGACCCAGATTTAGATGAAGAAACCTCAAGATCACTCTGAGTTGGAGTAACTATATCCATATCATTTTTACCAACTGATGGTTGCGCCATTACTGCCTCAAACATATCATCCACTTGTAATGCTTCTGGCTCCATTTGAGCAACAATATCAATCATTTTTTCAGTTGCTGACTCTACAAGGTGTTCGTCCATTCCTTCATCAGAAACAAACAAATCCTCATCTAAAGTTGATAATATTCCTGAATCAGCAAAATCATCTTCTATAATCGTCTCTTCCTCTTTTACAGTTTCCTCAACTATTGACTCAGAAATATATTCAGTTACTTTTTGGGCATCAAGATTCTCTTCAACAAATTTTAAAACTGTTAATTTTTCATACAATCCTTTTGCTAAATTTTGCATCTCTGAAACCGAAGTATTTTCTGATGAATTTATAATTTTTTCAGCAAGTGCTTGTAAATCTGATTTAAGTAACGCTTTCATTCCTTCACTAAACATTTTATATTCTTATAAATTTCTTGAAATATACTAAAATAAACGCTAAAACCGATACTGATATTGTCTTAGATTTTTTAGGAGTCAATACATTAAATTTATGTAGTTTTGTTAAACACATCATTACACTATACCTAAATTATTATGTTTTTAGAAAACACCGTAAATCATGAAGAGAAATTTGGCTGGATCGAAGTCGTATGCGGATCTATGTTTTCTGGTAAAACAGAAGAATTAATCCGACGACTAAAACGTGCTCAGTTTGCAAAACAACGTGTTGAGATATTCAAACCTTCTATTGATACGAGATATGATGATGAAATGGTGGTATCTCATGATTCAAACGAGATTAGATCAACCCCCGTTCCTGCAGCAGTAAATATTCCAATGTTAGCCGATGGTTGTGATGTAGTAGGTATTGATGAAGCGCAATTTTTTGATGAAGGAATTGTTAAAGTCTGTAATGATTTAGCAAACAAAGGTATCCGTGTAATTGTAGCTGGGTTGGATATGGATTTTAAAGGTAACCCGTTTGGGCCAATGCCCGCATTAATGGCTACTGCCGAATATGTGACTAAGGTTCATGCCGTGTGTACACATACAGGAAATTTAGCACAATACAGTTACCGTAAAACTTCAAGTGATGACATTGTTCTACTTGGCGAAACTGAAGAATACGAGCCTTTAAGTAGAGCTGCTTATTACAAGGCAATGCTTAAAGAAAGTGTGAAGGATTTTGATGTAGATTCTGACGAAGTTATTGTTTAAAAAAGCTTATTAATGGCAAAAGCTCAAGAAACAGTTTTAGAAATAGATTTAAGTAAACTCAAACATAACTTTGAGTTTATAAAGAGTAAACTACAACCACAAACTAAAATTTTAGCAGTCGTAAAAGCATTCGCATACGGAAGTGATGCAGAAACTATAGCCAATTATTTACAAGATTTAGACGTTGATTATTTAGCTGTTGCATATGTAAGTGAAGGAATACAATTGCGTAAAGCTGGTATTCATAAACCTATTATAGTACTGCATCCTCAATCAGTAAATTTTAAACCTTTAATTGAACATTGCTTAGAGCCGAACTTATACAACTTTAGAGTACTTAAGGAATTCATCTCTTTAGCAAACGAGCTTAAACAAAATAATTACCCTATTCACCTAAAATTCAATACAGGTTTAAATAGATTAGGTTTTGAAGCTGATTCAATTGAAAAAATAACTGATATTACTAACCCAAGTAATGCCATAAAAGTAACTTCAATTTTTTCTCATTTAGCAGCAAGTGAAGATTTAAATGAGCTGGAGTTTACACAACAACAAATAAACGTGTTCAAAACTATAAAAATGGATTTTGAAGCGTTTTCAACGAACAAGCCATTTGCACATTTAACAAACACATCTGGAATTTTAAATTACCCTGAGGCTCATTTTGACATAGTTCGTACCGGTATTGGTTTATATGGTTTTGGTAATTCTGATATTCATAGCGGAAACTTCAAACCAATAGCTGCGCTGAAATCTATCATTTCTCAAATTCATACTATTCACAAAGGGGAGAGTCTTGGATATAACAGGGGGTTTATTGCTGATAAAACTATTAAAACCGCAACAATACCCATTGGACATGCTGATGGGATTTCTCGTCAATACGGAAATGGAGTCGGATTCGTACATATAAACAATCAGAAAGCATCAATTATTGGTAATGTTTGTATGGATATGATTATGGTAGATGTAACTGATATTGATTGTAAGGAAACCGATGAAGTTATTATTTATGACGGTTCACATATAGCTTCAAGCTTTGCTCAATCAGCAAATACAATTTCTTACGAAATTATTACAGCTACCTCTCGACGGATAAAACGCGTGGTTCAGCGATAAAACTATATAGTTTTAACATATAAATTTACATTAAAAAAAATACTGTACATTCGTATTTAGTCTAACTAATTTTAAAAAACACATATAATATGGGTATGATTAAAGAATTTAAAGATTTCGCTATGAAAGGAAATCTTGTTGATATTGCAGTAGGTTTCGTAATGGGGGCTGCTTTTAAAGAAGTGGTTACTGCTTTCACGGGAGGAATTGTTTCTCCATTAATCGGAATGATATTTAATGCTGACTTTAAAGACTTGAAACTAAAACTAAAAGATGGAGTTGCTAATGCTGAAGGTGTTATTGAAAATGAAATTTTTATGGAATATGGTGTTTTCTTAACCAACGTTATCGATTTTATTATTGTAGCATTTGTAATGTTTATGATTGTGAAAGGTGTTAACGCTACTAAGAAAAAAGAAGAGGAAGCTCCAGCTGCTCCAGCAGGACCATCTCAAGAAGATTTATTAGGAGAAATCAGAGATTTATTAAAGAAATAAGTTTCTGTTTCATATATTTTAAAAGCCACTCAATTGAGTGGCTTTTTTATATTTCACTCTTTCCTATTATATTTTGTGACATTTGTATAAAGTGAGAAAATAATTAAATATTACATTGAATAAATACTTATTTTTGTAGCATATTTAATTTATTAAAAATACCCGAAATGAGAGTAGCAGTAGTTGGTGTAACAGGAATGGTAGGAAATATTATGTTAGAAGTTTTAAACGAACGTAATTTTCCAATTACCAAATTAATTCCAGTTGCTTCAAAAAAATCAGTAGGTAAGGAGATTACTTATCAGGATAAAAACTACAAAGTTGTTGATTTAGAAACCGCAGTTGCAGCAAAACCTGATATTGCTTTATTTTCTGCTGGAGGGAGCACTTCTGAAGAGTGGGCTCCAAAATTTGCAGCCGTTGGAACAACGGTAATTGACAATTCTTCTGCATGGAGAATGGATCTAACCAAGAAATTGGTTGTGCCAGAAATAAACGCACATCAGCTTACCAAAGAAGATAAAATTATTGCTAACCCAAACTGTTCGACAATTCAAATGGTTTTGGCTTTAGCTCCATTACATAAAAAATATCAAATTAAAAGGATAGTCGTTTCTACATATCAATCAATATCAGGTACTGGTGTAAAGGCTATTAAACAGCTTGAAAATGAGCTTGCAGGAGTAGATGGGGAAATGGCTTACCCACATCCTATTCATCAAAATGCATTGCCTCATTGTGATGTTTTTGAAGAAAACGGATACACTAAGGAAGAAATGAAGTTAGTGCGTGAAACGCAAAAAATTCTTGGCGATAGAAGTATTGCAGTTACAGCTACAGCTGTAAGAATACCTACTTCTGGAGGGCATAGTGAAGCAGTAAACGTTCAATTTGAAAATGATTTTGAGCTAAACGAAGTTCGTAGCCTATTAGAAAACACTCCGGGAGTAACATTACAAGATAACCCAGCAACAAACACATACCCTATGCCTATATATGCAAAAGGAAAAGATGATGTTTTTGTAGGAAGAATTCGTCGTGATGGTTCTCAGCCTAACACTTTAAACTTATGGATTGTTAGTGACAACCTTCGTAAAGGAGCTGCAACCAACACTATTCAAATAGCAGAACACTTAATTAACAGTAAATTAGTGTAAAACCTAAAGTGTGTTTTGTCGGATAAATCAGTCAATTAATCGGATAATATTTTTTATCCGATTAATTAATCCTAAATTGTATTCAACTTAAACTCTGTAATTCAATTAATTAACTAAATAATTATTGTTTTATTATGGGGTCAAATTATACACTCATTATCCGGTTTTTATTAGGAGTAATTCTAATACTTTTAGGCGCTAATCAATTCGCGCATTTTTCTAATCTCTTTTATTTTTCTGGCGAACTATTCGGCTTAAATTCAATTGATTTCTTTTATGGTGGTTTATTCCTTATTTCTGGAATAGCAATACTATTTAAAAAAGCAATGCCTTTAGCTTTAATCATTTTAGCCTTTTTTGCCATCCAAGTATTTTCCTACCTTCTTAAAAACAACCCTAAAGATCTTATTAGTCCAATCGGCTTAGTTGGATTATTAACATTACTAAACTTAATAGACAATAAAAGTAAGTTCAAAAACTTATTTAATTAAGTAACTTCAACTGGCAAAAAAAATACTCTTATGAATCATAAGAGTATTTTTTTATGCTTAAATTTGGAAACATATCTATTACTGACCTTAGGTTCAAGTATATTTAAGGAAGAGTTTAACAAGAACGTCTTTTACACAAAACAAACTTCAAGTGACCAAACCCCACTGGTGGGATAAAATAATGATTATGAACAAAAACATTGTACTCTCGATTTTTACTATTGCATTAATAACAGCTTGTAAAACGGAAACTAAAGATGAAATAACAACAATGAAAATAATATATCCGGAAACTTCAAAAGGGGCTGTAGTAGATACTTATTTCGATACTAAAGTAAATGATCCTTACCGTTGGCTAGAAGACGACAGAAGTCCTGAAACAGAAGCTTGGGTTACAGAACAAAACAAAATTACCAATGCACATTTAGACGAGATTCCTTATCGTAAAACCTTAAACGATCGCTTATCTAAATTATGGAACTACGAAAAAATTGGCGCTCCTTTTAAAGAAGGTGAAAATGAATATTATTATAAAAATGACGGGTTGCAAAATCAGTATGTTATCTATAAAAAAAACTCTGATGGAACTGATGAAGTTTTCTTAGATCCGAATACTTTTTCTGAAGGAGGAACAACCTCTTTAGGTAGTGTAAGTTTTTCTAAAGACGGAAAAACACTTGCTTATTCTATTTCTGAAGGAGGTAGTGACTGGAGAAAAGTAATCATTATGGATACTGAAACTAAAGAAGTTAAAGGAGATACTATAATTGATGTAAAGTTCTCAGGACTTTCTTGGAAAGGAAACGAAGGGTTCTATTATTCAAGTTATGATAAACCTAAAGGAAGTGAATTATCTGCAAAAACAGATCAACACAAATTATACTTTCATAAGTTAGGCACTAAACAATCTGAAGATAAATTAATTTTTGGAGGAACTGAAGAACAAAAACGTAGATATGTTGGCGGTAGTGTTACGGAAGACGATAAATACTTATTAATTTCTGGAGCAATTTCTACCTCTGGAAAT
>Ga0105356_10005243_pt1 | contig 12321 bp, 9 predicted proteins | sample GOMGulsemesocosm_3_FD_83502 | JGI IMG/M metagenome (GOLD analysis project Ga0105356, IMG submission 83502) | Methane-oxidizing microbial communities from mesocosms in the Gulf of Mexico - GOM9D Gulf of Mexico | ecosystem: Environmental > Aquatic > Marine > Cold seeps | place: Gulf of Mexico...
AAATTCTAATAACGAGTAAATTAAAAACTGAAAACGTAGATATTTATGAACTCTTTTACCAATTTGAAAATTTTGGTCAGAATGCTATGGAAGCCAAAAACATAAAAGGAAAAGCTACAACAGATATTGAATTTGCATCGGTTTGGGATAAAAAACTCAATATTAATAAAGATAAAATTTATGTATTAGCAAATATCTCAATAACCAAAGGAGAGCTTGTAAATTATAAACCAATACTTGCCATGAGTAAATACATAGAAATTGAAGAATTAGAACATATAAAGTTTAACAGTTTAACCACTCAAATAGAGGTTAAAAACCAAACGATACATTTTCCTAAAACTGAAATAAAATCAAATGCACTAGACTTAACATTTTCTGGCAGCCATACTTTTAACAATGATATTGATTACCACTTTGAATTATTAATGGGTGATGTACTTTGGAAAAAAGCAAAAAACAAAAAGAAAGAGAACTCTGAGTTTGGATACATTGCAGATGATGGACTTGGCAGAACATCTCTATTTTTGCACCTAACTGGTACAATTGATGACTACAAAGTAAGTTATGATACCAAAGGACTAAAAGAAAGTTTTAAAAAGGATTTAAAGGAAGAAAAGACCCATTTGAAAACTATTTTAAACAAAGAGTTTGGTTGGTTTAAAAAAGATACCACACTAAAAAAGGAGAAAGAGAAAAAAGATGATGGCTTAATTATAGAATGGGAAGAGGCTGAAGAAGAGAAAAATAAAGAAGAAAAAAAGAAACCGAAAAAAAAAGTAGCACCAAAAAAGAAAAAAAAGAAAAAAGGATTAGGCAAATTCATTGATAAAATAGCTGAACCTGAAGCAGAAGAGTTTGAAGATTTTGACGATATTTAAGATAAAATGGCTTTAGAAATAGAACGAAAATATTTATTGAAGAATAACGATTGGAAAACTCTTATAAAAGAAGAAATTTCTATTAAACAAGGTTATTTAAATTCTGAAAAAGAAAGAACAGTACGCGTAAGAACTTATGGTGAAAAGGGTATTATCACCATCAAAGGAAAAAACAACAATCTTACACGCAAAGAATTTGAATATACCATACCTCTGGCTGATGCTTTAGAAATGTTAAAGCTAGCCGAAATGCCTCTTATTGAGAAAACTCGTTTTATCGTAATTAACGATGGTAATACTTGGGAAATTGATGTTTTTGAAGGCGTAAACAAAGGATTGGTTGTTGCAGAAATTGAACTCGAAAGTGAAACTGAAAAATTTGAAGTTCCTGAATGGATTGGTGAAGAGGTTTCTACTGATCCGAAATATTTTAATGCTTGTTTAATTAATCATCCATTTACAGAATGGACTAATTAAAGCCTAAGCTGTAATTGACTTTATCCTAAATAACGTTAACTTCATTTAACACAATGTAATTTTTTTTAATTTACCCAAACATAATCAACAATAAAATCACGAAAAACTTATCTGTAACAACTTACATACATAATTGTTTTATTTTTTAGTTTGATACTGTTCATTTGTGTTATCAACTATCATTTTTAAAGTATATCGGTTTAATTTAACATCCATCCTAAATTAAGCAATGTTTGATGTTAACAATAAGAAGTTACTATTGCGCCTCATGCTTTTCTCCATATGAAATCATTATTATTAAAGTGCTAATTTAAGCCACATAATCAAAGCTTATAAAGCGCTTGAGCTCTTCTAATAACTGCACTTCAGCTACTGGTTTTGATACGTATCCATTCATTCCTGATTGTAAATAGTAATCTTTATCTCCTTTAATTGCATTTGCAGTTATGGCTATAATGGGAATATCTTTGTAATCCCACTTACTGTTCCTGATTATTTTAGTAGCCTCCACCCCTCCCAATATTGGCATTTGGATATCCATAAGAATTAAATCATATTCTCCTGTGTCCAATTTATCTAATACCTCCTGTCCATTTTCAGCAATATCACAAGTAATACCCATATTCTTTAATGTATTCTCTATCAGATATTGGTTAAATACATAATCTTCTGCAACTAACAAATGAGTTTTTTTTATCGTTTTAATTAGTCCAATCTCTTTAGGTGCTGAAGTCTGAATTCCTGCTTCATTTCCAACTCCTAAATATATCTGAATGTAAAATGTACTACCTTGTCCTTTTTCGCTTTCACACCAAACTTTACCGTTCATTTTGTCCACTAAAGTTTTAACTATTGACAGACCAAGACCGGTCCCCATAATATTTTTATTTACCTCTCCTTTTTTATGAACTTGTTTAAACGCTGTAAATACCTGTTTAATGGCAGCTTGCTTAATCCCTATTCCAGTATCACTCACTTCACATTCAAAAAGTATTCTGCCGTTAACAAGGCTACATTTACGAGTCACACGAATTACCCCTTTATCGGTATACTTAATTGCATTATTAATTACATTAATTAATATTTGCTTCACGCGATGATAATCTCCAAAAACAATATGATGCCCCTCAATTAAAGAATCAAAATCGAAATATATTTGATCAGAAACTTTTGGAGCTAAAGAATTACAAACACTATTAATAGCCTTATTGATATCAAAATCTTCATTCTCAAATTGCATAGCACCAGATTCAATTTTACTAAAATCAAGAATATCATTGATAAGAATTAACATCGATTCTGAAGCATCTAACACATATTTTATATTTGTTTGAGTTTCTTTCTGTTTTACATTTTTACGAATGATCTTAGAGAAGCCTATAATTGCGTTTAAAGGTGTTCTAAGCTCATGGCTCATATTTGCTAAAAAAGATTTTTGCATTTCAGAATTAGTTTTTGCTAACCTTAAATCAGCTGCTGTTTGAGCTTCTTGTTCAGAAACACGATGGATTAAACGAGTTAGCCAAATAAGAATGATACAAATACCAAACAAAAACATGAAAGACATCATTACCAAACGAATTGTTAAACTAAACACCATTTTTTTTAAGGTGTTATTTTGATAAGAAATGGAAATCATCCCTATAAGCGTATTTGTTTCATCAATTACCTGTATAGTCCCTACGAACCCCGTTTCCATGTGAATATAATTAATCTCTTTGAATTTGATTGGGGGTTTCGTTTTAATATCTCCTATAATTAAAGTACCATCAGGGTGATAAAAAGCCATTCCATTTATATCAGCATCGCTATTAAAGTATTCAACTGTTTTCATATCAAGCGCCACGGTATCTTCTAATAAAATGTCTATTTTACTTTCCATCGCAATCGCTTTAAGTACTAATTCTGATCTTAGTCTTAAACCTTCTTCTAAACTATTTCGATGTTGACCTACCAAGATCATCACTCCAATCAGAAAAAAAATTGATGAAGCTCCCGTAATTATAGCTACCATTAAGTATTTGCTTTTAGGAATCAAACTATATGTTATTTCTGAAAATTTCATAAACAAGTATTATTAAGAGAAATGAAGTACGTATTCGTATATAATAATTGGTGTAGCCTTTCTTTATCAGAACTAGATCCATACATTGATTTTATCATTGAAAAAAGAGATTTGTAATATGTAAAATCAACAGATTTAAGGGGGTATTGAATCGCTATTAGTTCAGCAAAAAGATTCTTAAGCTTTGCCTTTCTTTTCCCATTATCATTAATTGCTATCACATTTTGTAGTTCAAGGGTGATACTGTTGGCAATTACCATGGCTAGCGCATCTTTACTTTGAGACTTCCCTTTATTAGTAAGGTTTGAATTGTATTTAGAGAACAGAACTTCTTGTTGTTTACAATCATGAGTTAACAACTCTTTCACCTCCTCATTCATCGTTTCTACCCTTATCCAATCAGCATCCTTTATGAGATCAAACAATTTAGGCCATACAACACTCATCTTCAAAACACTACCATCCCTTCTCCCGGTGACCTGAGCACAAATAGAAGAACAGAACATAAGCACAAATGATATTAGCAGCAGACACCTCAAACCTTAAAAATTAGCTGTTGCCCTAATTATAAAGCGATTATTATTTAATTCATTTTCAGATTCTGTAAGTATGTTATAATCAGAACAGAAGTAGAAGTTTTCATTAAGGTGAATATTTAAACCTACTGATAATGACGTAAAATTTTGAGAACCAATTGATGAGATATTAAATACTTCTAAATTTCCTACATCATAGCGAAATTTTGGTGTAATAGATTCTATGGATTTTATCCCACTCAGTTTAATTGTATAGCTGATTTCTCCCATATAACCAAGCAATGAAGTATTATGAGTTGTTTCAGTAGAGTTAAAAGATCTTGTTGTGGCTATCATATAGGACCTTATTTTAAACTCCTCAAGTTTTAACAAAGCATCTGCTCCAAATGATTTAAACTCTGAACCATAGTGTTCTATTAATGTCTCACTTAAGGTTTGATCCCCCATAGTCAACTCTCCAGAAGCAAAACTGACTCCGATGTTCAGCTTTTCTTTCATATAAGGAAAAACGCTCACTCTACCTGTTAGAGTTTTATTTGTATTTTGATCAACTGCCTGATATCCGGAGATATCATAAGCATTATAACCATTTCCAATAGAGACAACATAATTAACTCCAATTTTGTCCTTTTTACCAAAACTACCGTCTAATCGAATTCCCTTTTCATTGAAATGTGTTGGAAAAGCACTTGATGCGTAAGGAATCATTGTAAATAAATTCTGAGCACCAAGCCAATCATTATTATGTATTCCAAATGGGGTCCAAAATGTTCCAACTGCTACATTGGCAAAATTTTTATATAATTTGAATTTTGCATTTGCTTCAGTTAGTACAAAAGTTAATCCCCCTGGTCCAGCGGCACCTTTTCCTGAAGGTGATGTTACCAAGTGTAATTCCATCAAGACCGAAGTTTTATCCGAAATTTCAGAACTAATCCAGATCGCTTCGTCATTTTGAAACGAACTGCTATTTGTATTCGGGATTAACACTTGACCAGGCATACCAATTCCGTTCATGCTTCCTAATCTCCATTCTTCACTTTCAGCAGCAAATACTGCATTAACATAACCGTGTAAGGAGAAGAAAGAAGTGGGATCAATGTAATTTCCACCCGGTATTTTCCATTGAAAATCATCTTCGTATAATTCTTGAGAACGGATATTAATTGGTGCGATCAAAAAAAGACCCACAATTAAATAAAGTATTTTTGTCATGACAATTATTTTTGGTGTGACCTGTATATTACAAATCAAAGCCCAAAAACTAGAACAAACTACATATCAGCAAGATACAAACAATGTGTGATGGCTAAAATCCCAAAATGAAATAAACTATCCCAAAATGAGACATAAAATAAACCCTATTAGGCTTAAATAGATTCGTAAAACTTGAGCACTAATTGTTGTAAAATACAATTCTGAAACAAAAGGACTTAAAAACTGGAATAGTATTAAAAGATCTAAAGCCATAAAGTTTAACCGAAGTTAAGATGCGAATCTTAAAAGGTAATTCGAGAATTACAGACTACTTTAACATTTGACGATTAAGTATTCTGGGAAATATGTAATTGGTTCGATCAGAAATAGTGATACTCATTATATATATAAAAGGTGAATTTGGGCTAAACACCTATGAAACTATGGAGTAATTCTTAACTATACTGAACTAGAATGTGAATGGAGCGATATGATGGGTTTACTACACAATATTGGATCGAATGATACTGAGAACCAATTGGACTATTGGATAATAATAATAATAATAATAATATAAAGAACCAATGTTGACATTAATTTCTGGAATCTATAGTTAAGAGTCCACAACTCTCAAAATTAGTTTTTTAACGATTACTAAAACGCTTGTATTTTTTTTGAAGAAAGAATAAATAAACAAGCAACAGTTTGTGAAAATGCACTAAAACGTATTCTACAATATAAATTATAAAGAATTGGGTGCTTATATTAATTCCTATTGCCTCAGTTACTAGTTATGGTCAATTTGATAAAATCTTAAAAGAAATTTTCACAATGACTAAACTGTAAATAAAAATAGTAACAAAAAATATTTATGAAAAAATTTATAATTCAATAGATGAAAATCTTTCAATAAAGAAATTTGATGATGGAACACATGCCAAAAATTCAAAAAACATTATTTTATATTTTCAGATACTAAATTTAAAGGGTAAAATCCAAAAGGCCAATTAAAAGAAAAAACGACTAAAAAAAATGGAAGCATTATTCTGAAACAGGTGAATTAATCTAAAAAAGAAAAGTAAGAAACAATGAATTAACATTTGCTAACCTCATTTACATTATATAAAGGTAGTTGGTATTAGCTTGAAGTAATTCAATAAGCTACTGCAAAACTTTGTTTTACAGTTTTATATGAAAAAATTTAAACCCCAAAGCCGAAGATTTGGCACCTTTGCTAAACGAAAATAGGTACTATTAAATCGCCCTTATAGAACTTAAATTGAGTGTTGGCATTAATTCAAAATTTGAATGACTGAATATTTACCTATCTAATGGATAATCTGATATTTTTTATACGATTTGCTTTTACTTACTTTAGCGGCTATAAAATATTCCAAATGAAAAAAGTTTTTATTTTAGCAGTTAGTTGTTTATGTATTCTTACAAATTGTAAACAACCCAAAGAAAAAAAAATCATGAATAAATATGCAGATGAGCCACATTCGTACGCTCAACCTAATGACGCCTTCATTACACATCTAGATTTAGATATAGATGTCAACTTTAACACCCAGGTTATCAGCGGAACAGCTACTTATAACATCTCAAATAATGGAGCATCGGAGATTGTTTTAGATGCTAAATATTTAGATATTATCGAAGTTAAAGCCGATGATAAAAAAACAGCGTTCAATTTGGGTGATATGGATGAGCAACTCGGTCAACCATTGACTATTGTGATCAAAGAAACAACCAAAAAAATCGAAATCACTTATAAAACAACATCTAAAACCGAAGCCTTGCAATGGTTGAATGCTCAACAAACGGCAGACAAAACAAATCCATTTCTCTTTACTCAAGGGCAAGCGATTTTAACACGTACATGGATTCCAATTCAAGATAGTCCGCAAATTCGCATTACTTACAATGCTACAGTTAAAGTACCTTCAGCCCTAATGGCGGTAATGAGTGCAGAAAATCCAACAAAAAAAACAGCAGATGGTATCTACAATTTTAAAATGGTGCAACCTATACCAGCATACCTAATTGCACTTGCCATTGGCGATATCGAATATAAAGCTATAAGCGATAGAACTGGTGTTTATGCCGAGAAATCAATGATTGATAAGGTTTATGCTGAATTTTCAGATATGGAAAAAATGGTTCTTGCTGCCGAGAATTTATACGGTGCTTACGATTGGGATCAATTTGATGTTATCGTACTTCCCCCAAGTTTCCCTTTTGGAGGTATGGAAAATCCAAGATTGACCTTTGCCACTCCAACTGTTATTGCAGGCGATAAAAGTTTGACATCACTTGTTGCACACGAATTGGCGCATTCATGGTCAGGTAATTTAGTGACCAATGCTACATGGAATGATTTTTGGCTTAATGAAGGTTTTACCGTCTATTTTGAAATCAGGATAATGGAAGCTCTCTACGGTGAAGAACGTGCCAATATGCTAGCTCTAATCGGACGTCAGGATTTGGATGAAGAATTGGAAGCCTTAAAAAATTCCCCTAATGACACTAAACTAAAATTAAACCTTAAAGGTCGAAGTCCTGATGATGGTATGAACAGCATTGCTTACGATAAAGGCTATTTATTTTTAAGAACTCTTGAAGAAAAAGTAGGTCGTAAAAAAATGGATGCCTTTTTAAAATCATATTTTAAGAAGAATGCCTTTTCAACTACAAATACCGAAGATTTTATCACTTATCTCAACACTAATTTATTAGAAAAGAATAACATCACATTCAATACTGAAGAATGGATATACGAACCAGGCGTTCCAAATAATGCGACCATCATTCAATCGGATGCTTTTTCATCTGTCGAAAAGGTCTTACAAACATTTATGGCAACCAATACGATTGACACCATCACAACCAATCACTGGACACCACAGGAGTGGGTTCATTTCGTCCGTAATTTTCCCGAAGACATCAAGATTGAGCAGATGCAACAATTGGACGATACCTTTAATTTTACAACATCAAAGAACTCTTATATTAGCATGGTTTGGTATGAGCAGTCAATCCTAAATGGCTATCATGGAAATAGGGTCGATTCTAAAATTTCGGATTTCTTAAATACTGTTGGTAGACGTTGGTATGTAACAACTATTTTTAAAGCACTTAAAAAAGCAAATCGTATTGATGATGCATTAAGGATTTATAAAACTGCACGACCAAATTACCATTCCGTAACTGCCAATACAATTGATGAGTTGTTGGAATAGAATGAATTGAAGAAATCTGAAAACAAGTTAAACAAAGAAGCTTAAAATACGAACGCTTACTTTTTAATAAAAACCATTCTTAACCTCATCGTTCACATATTAATTATTCCGAATCTAGAAATAATAGTTTTGTTGCAGGAATATTTGTAGAGCATCAATTTAACAGCTAGTATTCTATGCAATTGGATGTGCTGTACAATCAAATTAGATCCGAAAAATACTTTTTAAAAGATAAAAACAAGCCTAATAGTTATCGAATAAATCAATCCAATAAATTAACCTATTTATCATTACCACTTAGCATGCAGTTTAAATACAAAAAATTGCAGCTAAACATAGGCTCTCAAACGTATTTGTTAATGGCTAATAGTTATGAAAGTGCAGTTTTAGATCAAACTCAAAATATAGCCGAGAAAAAAGCAAACGTAAAAACTGTTTATACCAACTTAAATACTAGCCTTTTAGCAGGGATTTCTTACAACATATTTTATAAAATTCATATTGAAGACAGATACACTTATGGATTAACTAGTCTTGTAAATAACACATTTGGTTATTTCTCTGACGAGAGAACTAATCAGTTTTTAGTTGGCTTCTACTACAAAATAGAATTCAATAATAAAAAATCAGAGTAGTTTCTACTTCTTAACCCTTGTATAAAGGACCATTTTTGTTTCAAAAAATTCTTCGGTAAAGTAATCAGATATTGGATAAACGTGTACTTGTTTTTTGCTTTCTTCGATCTCTTCAGCTAAATCGCCACCTTTTAAAAACAGTACCCCGTTTTTTAAATCATTAAAACTTTCTGGATGTAACTTTCCTTTTACAAAAGGGATGAATTTCTTAATTCTTGCAACAGCTCTTGTTACAACAAAATCAAACTGTCCATCAAGCTCTTCAGCTCTTTTATGGTAAGCTTTTACGTTTTCTAATCCTAAACGGCTTACAACTTCGTTAACTACTTTAATTTTTTTACCGATAGAATCTACCAACACAAATTGTACTTCAGGAAACAAAATAGCCAGAGGCACACCTGGAAATCCACCACCAGTACCAACATCTAAAATTCGAGTTTTCGGTTTAAATGAAATTACTTTAGCAATAGCCAAAGAATGTAATATGTGCTTTATATACAGTTCTTCAATGTCTTTTCTTGATATTACATTGATTTGAGCATTCCAATCCTTATACAAAGGTTCTAGTTGTGTAAACTGTTCTATTTGTGTTTCCGTTAAATCTGGAAAATAATTGGTTATTGTTTTGATAGATGATTCCATCCTGCAAAACTACACTTTGTCATTTCATAATGACATTTTTGGATTTAAATCTTACCTTTTTTATTTTGCATCAACTTATAAAGTTGTTCCCTCGCTCTAAATAGTTGTGCTTTAACAGTTCCTAATGGTAAATCTGCCTCAGCAGCTATTTCATCATAAGAAAGCTCTCTAAAATAACGCAACACCACCAACTCTCTATAGCGCGGTTTTAATTGTTCTACAATTTCTCGCATTATTCTAATTTTCTGTTTTCTAACAAAACGTTCTTCAGGATTAAGACTTTCAGATTTAATTTGAAAACCGATTGAGCCACCTTCACCATCATCCATGGTTTTATCGATAGATAAAGTAACCATTTTCTTTTTCCGGATAAAATCGATCCCATTATTCGTTGCAATCCTAAAAAGCCACGTACTAAATGCATATTTAGGAACATATTGATGCAATCTATTAAATGCTTTACCAAAGGCCTCAATAGTTAAATCATCGGCATCATCACCATTTTTAACCATTTTAAGCATCATAAAATAAATAGAATCCTTGTACTTACCCATTAACTCGGCATAAGCCTTCTCATCTTTATCATCTCTAGCTCTGCAAACTAGTACAAAGTCAATTTGAGCCTTTTCTGAAAGATTTGAACTTAATTCCATTTCACTTTTTTTATAATTATGTTTGAAAATACTAAAAATGGATTAAATACCATAAAAAATACTTCAAAAATAGGTGATAACAACACTAAATCTTTTCCCCCTATTTTATTTGCTGAAAGTTTAAATATAATCATTTGTATGATATATCGCACAAAAAACACTCCGACTATTAAATAAACAGGCCGAATTTTTATAGCCAATAATACAAATAATCCTATAAAAATCATTTGTGATAACTGTAATAAACCCAACATAATTTTGTGTTTCGACTTATAATGCCCCCCACTTATAAAATGACGTTTTTTCTGTCTAATCCACGCACTATACGTTGTTTTAGCATTAGATATAGTGTGTGCATTTTTATCTATAATTATTTGAGTATTCCTCTTCGTGGAAACTTCGTTGATAAACAAATCATCATCTCCAGATAAAATATGCTGATGTGAAGAAAAGCCTTTATTTTTAAAAAACAATTGTGTTTGATAACCTAAATTTCTACCAACGCCCATATAAGGCAATTTTGCCTCCGCAAAAGACAAATATTGTAGTGCGGTATAAAACGTCTCGAAACGAATTAACATGTTTAACAATCCTTTTTTTTTCTCATATACCCCCACCCCTAAAACAACGGATTTCTTTTTAGCATATTGACTCATTAATTTAACCCATTGATTTGTTGCAGGCTTACAATCTGCATCAGTTAACAAAACATTATCATATTGAGCCGCTTTGATACCCAACGTTAAGGCAAACTTCTTACTCCCATAAAACCTATCAGTATCAGGTACATTCACTACTTTAAGCGTTTTATTCTGAAGTTGAAATGCTCTTAAAACATCCGTACTATCGTCCACTGAATTATCGTTGACTACAATCACTTCAAATTTATCGTACTCCTGATTAATGTAGAACGGTAAAAACGCTAACAAATTATCTCTCTCGTTTTTAGCACAAATAATTACAGACACTGGTAAAGACTCTTGCGTTACTTTTTTTGTTTTAAAAAAAGCTAATCGAGTAAAAATAAATAAGTAATAAAACAACTGAATTATAAAGCTGCCAATATAAATAGCCACCGTATAATCTAGCCAACTTTTAAATTCAATAAAATTTATTAATTCAGTTATCTCCATTTTCCAAATGTAATGGCTTACTTTGGGCTAAATGCTTATCTTTGGCCAAGTTTTTAAAACCAAATAGTTAATATCATCAATGGACTTTAAATTAGAAAAAAAAGACCCTCAGTCAAAAGCGAGGGCAGGAGTAATAAAAACAGATCATGGTGAAATAAAAACACCAATATTTATGCCTGTTGGTACTGCTGCTACTGTTAAGGGTGTTCATCAAGTTGAACTTAAAGAAGATGTTAAAGCTCAAATTATTTTGGGAAACACCTACCATCTATATTTGCGTCCAGGAATGGATATTATGGAAAAAGCTGGTGGTTTACACAAGTTTATGAATTGGGATGGTCCAATATTGACTGATAGTGGCGGGTATCAAGTCTATTCTTTATCAGGAAGAAGAAAAATAAAAGAGGAAGGAGCTACTTTTTCTTCACACATTGATGGATCTAAACACTTGTTTACTCCAGAAAATGTAATGGATGTGCAAAGAACTATTGGGGCTGATATTATTATGGCTTTTGATGAATGTACGCCTTACCCATGTGATTACAAGTATGCAAAAAACTCAATGCATATGACACACCGTTGGTTAAAAAGGTGTTGTGAGAGATTTGATTCTACGGAAGATAAGTATGGTCATTCTCAAACTTTATTTCCAATTATACAAGGAAGTACTTACAAAGATTTAAGAAAACAGTCTGCAGAAAAAATTGCTTCTTTTGAACGTGAAGGCAATGCAATTGGAGGTTTATCGGTTGGTGAACCAGATGATGAAATGTACGAAATGTGCGAAATTGTTACGGATATTTTACCAGAAGACAAGCCGAGATATTTAATGGGTGTTGGAACACCTTTAAATCTTTTAG
>Ga0105356_10005246_pt1 | contig 12317 bp, 9 predicted proteins | sample GOMGulsemesocosm_3_FD_83502 | JGI IMG/M metagenome (GOLD analysis project Ga0105356, IMG submission 83502) | Methane-oxidizing microbial communities from mesocosms in the Gulf of Mexico - GOM9D Gulf of Mexico | ecosystem: Environmental > Aquatic > Marine > Cold seeps | place: Gulf of Mexico...
AGTGCAGTATTAAACAGACCAGAACCTAGCGATGACCCTGTATCTAATAATAATCACCATAATTATTTTTATTTAGGTGTCTTCGATAAATCAAATCAGCTAATAGCTTATGCTGGGTATTTTGTAGCGGGCGATATTATAGAAATGTCTCATCACTACATACATGCAGAGCAAGATGAAGCAAAAATTTTAACTCTATTACTGTATTCAGGAATGGAGTTTTCGATAGAAAATCACCCATACACCAAACACCTGCTTTTTGGGAAATACATCAAAGAAAACAACAAAGTACAAACAATGATAAAAAAATTTGCTTTTGCTTCTTATAATGTCACCTGGCAGTTAAACTAACGCAGTAGGTACTTAACTATTTACGTAAAGTATCAATTGCTGCTCTTAACTTCTCCAATTGCTGCATAACTAGAGCTCTATCTGAGCAAAAGAAATCCCCATTTGCTATTAAGCTTGATAGTTGATTACAAATTTTATCATTAACCGCTTGTGTAGACTTCCTTTGAGTCGGTTTATACCATTTGTCACTCCATAAACCACAAGATTTCAGTACTAATTTAACTTCATTTTTAAAGAGCCCAATGGTATTAAAATCTTCATAACCTTTATATAAACTATCAATTGGGTGTAACATCACTTCATGATTTAAAACACTTAACCAATCATTCCATTTTACACCATTGATAAAGTCATAGGCACTGTAACCAAGCCAAGGCACACCAAAACAATCAGAAATTATTGCCCCATGCATCGCTTCGGTTAAGATTTTTTCACTTGAACGTACTTCATTAACAAAATGTTCAATATCAACTGTACGCGGGTCAATAAGGTGAATATTTAATTGATCACAGATATCTTGCCACAACCCAATCTCTAAACTTAGAGCATGCGGAATAAGAGAAACCTTATATTTTTTTTCAACTGGCTCCTTTATATAATCTTGAAGTAAATAAGCAGGGTCAATAATACCCAGGTTTGGATCAATACCTAAAGCTTCACAACTAATTTTCCCTCTGACACACACCACATTCCAGTTATCATCAATATTAGGGGCTTGACCATAGCCCCAGCCCGAACCCACTACTGTATATTTCTCAGCAATGGGCAATTTATGATTAAGTATGGAGCCAATCCCTAACATTAAATGGCTAGCATCATCATCAAGTACGTCTGATAATATTTTAGGCCAAAGCCAAGCATTTAGATCGTCGCCAAAATTGGCCATGTCATCTTGATAATAATAAAGCTTCACATCATCCCTTAATTAATTGTTTTAATTCTTTCACTACACTTTTATTCCAAAGAAAAATATAGCTGCCATAGCTTAATGTACCTAATGCAATGCAACTTACCAATGTTAATAATGAGTTTTCTTTAAAAAATAAGCTAGTGCCATATAAGCTAGTAACCATCACACAAGATCCAATTAAAGCTCCCTTATATGATGATATAATTTGTATCATGTTAACAGGTAATATTGTAGTGATCCGATAAAGTAATAAAACATAAGTGAGCAAAATTGAAACTACCCAAGCATAAGCGAGTCCCTTAATTTCAAAATCAAGTAGACTGTAAATGGCAATAACAAAAACAAGTGCAGCAAATAAAGTGTTTTTTAAAAGAATATCAGCTCTTCCCATAGCGTTGAGCATAGAACCGCTTGTTTCTGATAATAACTTGAAAGGTAAAACGAAACATAGAATTTGAATTATTGCCGCACTATCAATCCATTTATCTGTTAATAATACACTCACAAGTGGTTCGGCAATAAAGCCCAGTCCCCAGAAGGTTGGAAATACTATTAAAGAAATTAATCGATTGGATTTTAAATAATAACTAACAATTCTTTTGTGATCATCACTTATCTTGCTAAACGCCGGAAAAGATATTCGTCTTAATTCAGGAGAAATCTTACGTAGTGGAATAAAAGATATCTGCAAACCTACTTGATAACTCCCAATTTGAGCTGTAGAAAAATAATACCCCCCAATAATAAAATCTAAAGAGCTATTTATTTGCGCAACAATAGAAGAAGCGGCATTTTGTGCGCCAAACTTCAACATGGGTATCGCCCTTTTAAAACAAAAACCTAATTTAAATGATGTTCGATACATTAAGTTAGCAATTACTGTTTTCATTACCGCATTTACAAGGTGACCTATAGCTAAAGCCCAGTACCCTAACCCCGCATAAGCACAAGCTAAAACTGCAATTGGCATTGAAATCCCAGAAATTATATCTATTTTCGCTAACTGCTTAAATTGCATGTTTTTAGACATTATCGCCATAGGCTTAACATTGAAACATTCAATAAGGTAAGCTATAGCAATTACTTGTAACACTAATTTTGCTTCTGGTGTTTGGTAGAATTGAGAAAAGTAATCAGCACTTAAAAACTGAACAGAGAAAAGAAATAAACCAATAAGTAAGCAGCAGGTAAATAATGTATCGAGGACCGGTTTGCTCAGGGTTTTAAAACGTATAATTGCATTGCCGATACATAAGTAGTTCACAGAAACCAATAAAGCGGCCATGATTTCTACAATAGCCATTACACCGTAATCATGCGCATTAAGTAACCGAATAACCCAAAACGTTGAAACCCAGCGGAACAGTTGAATCAACACTTTGCTAAATGCTAACCATTTAACCCCGGATACCACTGAAGATTTTAAGTCTGTTGACAATATACTTACTCACAAAATACTAAAAGACATCATGATAACCAAATTAGTCAATAAAATATATATTGGGCTACCAATTCAATGTCAACAATGCATTAGATAAAAGAATGTAACCAAGATAATGATTATACTCAAAATATAATTTGGGTTATTATGCCCTTTAATCAAAAAAGGCATAATGTAATACGGATTGTATTAAACTGTTTGTCTTTCAAAGTGATTGTCTTTATTGCGAGCGATTCGTAGCGGCATGAACAGTATATTATGGAGTGACTAATGTCTGTATACGGTAGAATTTATAAAACAACAATTTTCCCTCTATATTCAAAATATATAAAAAAGAGCCAAGTGAACCAAGAATATACTCAAGCTATGAAAAGGCTAACTTGGAATAGACACCAATTAGAAGAGTTTCAATGGAAAAGGCTTGAAAAATTATTGGCCCATTGTTGGAACAATGTGCCTTTTTATAAAAAGCATTGGCAGCAAGCAGGCATCAAAAACATCAAAGAGATTAAATGCTTAGCCGATTTTGCTAAGTTACCTGTATTAACCAAACAGCATGTTAATGAACATTACGATGCACTTATCCCTGCATCAGCTAAAGGTAAAAACATCAAAAAATCCACAGGCGGTTCAACCGGTCAACCGTTTAAATTCGAGCTAGATGAATTAAGTAATGACGCTCGACAAGCAATAATGTGGCGAGGTTATGGTTGGTTACATGCTGGTTTAGGTGCAAAATCACTGTTTCTATGGGGTGATAATGTAGGTAAAACTAGTACTTTACGAAAAATCAAAGAAAACCTTTACCATCGATTTTATCACCGAAAAATGGTCAGTACCTTTGATATGAACATTGCGCATATGGATAAATATACTCAAGAAATTAATCAATATAAGCCTGAAACAATTGTGAGCTACGTAAACCCTCTTTACGAAGTGGCAAAATACATCAATCGAGAAAAAATTAGCGTTCATTCACCTAAAAGTTTATTAACAGGTGCTGAACCTTTATATGAATATCAGCGAGAAGTAATCGAACAAGCCTTTCAAAGTAAAGTTTATAATACCTACGGGTGCAGAGAATTTATGCTCATTGCTGCCGAGTGTGAAAAGCAGCAAGGCTTACATATCAATATTGATCACCTTGTTGTAGAGACACTAAATGAACAACAAGAACATGTAATTTCAGAGGCGGGCGATATTGTTATAACCGACTTAATGAATTATGGCATGCCTCTTATTCGCTATGTAAATGGTGATAGAGCGACTATCTCTTCATCGCCATGCTCATGCGGAAACCCCTTACCTATGATTGAAAAAATTAATGGTCGTAAGCTTGATGTAATTAAAACAGCAAGTGGGCAAATGATCCCTGGTGAACTTTTTCCTCATTTATTTAAAGAATTTAGTGGTATCACTAAATTTCAGGTTAAACAAAAACAACTGGAAAGTATCACTTTACTTATTGTTAAAAACAAAGATTTCACTGAGCAACATCAACTTGCTATTAACGACGAAATCAATCGTTATAGCAAAGGAGAGTTGCAAATAAATTATAGTTTTGTTGACGATATCCCACTAACTCCAAGTGGTAAATATCGTGTTACAGTTTCAGAATTAAAATAATTTTCAAAGGATTAGTTTTGCAATATAGAACAGACATCGACGGGCTAAGAACACTGGCTGTTGGCTTAGTTATTTTGAACCATGCAGGTTTTTCATTTTTCCCCGGAGGCTTTGTCGGTGTTGACGTATTCTTTGTCATCTCTGGTTTTTTGATAACGTCAATCATCACCCCTAAGATCATTGATAAGTCATTTTCTATTCCATGGTTTTTAAGCCGTCGTATCAAACGCTTAATGCCTGTTTTATTTTTTATCACTATTATCACTATTGCAGTTTTTACTGTTTTTATGTTGCCGCAAGATTTATCTAAATTTTATCGCAGCGTCCTTTGGGTGATATTTTACGGCGCTAATTTTTTCTTTTGGCGTGAACATGGAGGTTATTTTGATGGCGGTTCACAAGAAGCTCCCCTTCTCCATACATGGTCGCTCGCTGTAGAAGAGCAATATTATTTATTTTGGCCAATCATGCTGATTATCATGATTCGCTTTCTTGGCGCTAATAAAACCGTTTGGGCAACACTATTTTTATGCGTGGCCCTTACCGTTTTTTCTCAATGGGGAACAGAGGTAACCATTGGCGCCGCATACTATTTACTACCAACACGATTTTTTGAGCTTCTTGTTGGTTCTTTGTTAGCCATTACTTGGCATAAACTGCCCTCGGTAAATAAACTCAATGCCAACATATTATCCATAATTGGCCTTTTGTTAATTATTGGAAGTTCTCTGATATTAACTGAGCACCATTCATTCCCTGGCTACAATGCTTTGTACCCCGTTATTGGTACCGCATTATTAATATATAGCCAAGGTGGTATAGTTAACCGATTTTTTACCGCTAAACCTCTCGTCTACACTGGCAACATTTCATATTCTTTGTATCTATGGCATTGGCCCATCTTTGTTATCATTCGTTATTTAGCAATAGAGCTAACGATAGAAATACAATTATTCTGCATAGTATTAACTTATTTACTATCCGTAATTTCTTACCATTATATTGAACAACCATTTAGGGATGCGAAGTACAGCTCATTCAAAGAAATTTCCTTAAAACTATATTGTTACCCTACCGCATTAATTGTTTGCTTTATCAGTTTTGGCCTTTGGAACAATGGTTTTACTAATAGATTTGAGCCACAAGTTATCGCTCAAGAACAAGCGATCAATAGCTTTTCTAGCGATTCAAGAAAACTATGCCATTCAGCATTACGTGATAGTGCCAGAAAGCCAAGTGATGAATGCTTGTTTGGTGACGTAAAAGATAACGATACCGCTAGGCCCGATATGTTTATCTTTGGTGATTCACACGCAAATCATATTGTTCCATTTGTGAGTCGCTTGTTAGAAGACGCCACTTTAACTGGTCAAGACTATACACTTGACCGTTGCTTACCTATATCGAATGTCGACTGGGGTTCAAATCAATATAAAGCTAATCAATGTAAACTGCGAAATGAACAAGCTTTGCAGCATATTAAAAGCAACAACTTTCAATATGTAGCTATAGCAGCTTCATGGCCTGAAATAGCAACTAAGCGGATTGTAAATGTTACAGAGTCTTCTGAAAAAAGGCATTTACTTGAAAGTAATTTAATCGCCATGTTGCAACAAATTAGTAATACAGGGGCAATACCTGTCATGATTGAAGATATCCCAGTTTTAGGAGGTAATAGCCCTAAATGCCCAATTAAAAAATCACTTTTCAATCAGCAGTTGAATTGTCAATTACAGAAAAACCCGAATATGTTATTCAATCAATTAGCTACTACTGCTCAAAAGAAGTTTCCAAACCTAATAGTTATCAGACCGCAAGCTGCTATATGTAAAGGTAAAGCTTGTCAGATGGAGTTAGACGGTATTCCGTTATATAGAGACGAAGATCATTTAAATAAAGTTGGAGCGATGAAGATGGCCGAAGTCTACATGGAAATGTTTGCTAATCCTTTTTCTACTAGCTTAGAAAAGGTTAAAAATTGATGATAAAAGATAAAGTGCTAATCATCACTAATTTGTATCCATTACCTTGGCAACCTACTCGGGCAACATTTAATTACCAACAGTTTGGTTATTTAGAGGAGAGGGTTGACGTATATTATCTTATTCCTATTGCTTTCCTTGATTGGTGGAAACACAGAAAAGAAATTTCTCCGCTTAAAAGTAACATTAATTATGTGCCTTATATCTATATACCTAAATTTGGTCGCAGATATTATGCGAAATTAATGCAGTGGTCTATTTGTTTAATGGCGAATTCTTGGATAAAAAAAATTGCACCTACAAAGATATTAGCTAGCTGGGCTTACCCTGATGCTGTGGCTGCAGTTGAAATAGCTAAAAAACATAAGGCCGAATTTTATTTAAAAGTGCATGGTAGTGATATTAATATGCATGCGACTTTTCCTGAACGAGCTAAGCAAATCACGGCTATGGCTAATCATGCTAAAGGTATATTATCCGTCAGCCAAGACTTAGTAAATAAAATGGTTGCTATGGATATAAAAAAAGAAAAGATTAAGGTCATTTATAATGGTGTTAATTTAGAAAAATTTAAACCATATACTACAAATACTGATTCCCCCTACATCATTTATATTGGTAATTTAAAACATGAAAAAGGAGTAATAGAGTTATTAAATGCTTTTATCCAACTTCACAGTAATTACCCACAATTCACATTAAAATATGTGGGTGGTGGACCAATGTTGGGTAAGTTAAAAAATATGGTCAGACAACATCAGTTAGAGAATAAAGTAATATTTGAAGGTATTATCCCTCACGATCAATTACCCAAGTTGATCGGACAAGCAACTTTATTAGCACTACCTAGTTATAACGAAGGTGTTCCCAATGTTGTACTCGAAGCTATGGCTTGTGCCACTCCTGTTGTTGTAACTAACGTTGGCGGTATACCTGAAGTTGTCACTGTAGAAACAGGCATTATCGCAAAAGAAATTACGGCCGAGAGCATCGCTAAATGTCTTCAACAAGCATTAGATAAAAGCTGGGATCATATCGCAATCAGAAAACATGCTGAAAATTTTAATTGGGAAAAAAATACAAAAGAGTTAGCATCATTGCTCACTTTAAAGGAACATTAACATCATATGAATATATTGTATCACCACCGTACACGCGGCAAAGGTGCTGAAGGTGCACATATTAAGGGCATAGTTATGGCCTTTAGAAAATTGGGCCATAAAGTTACTTTGTCATCTATACATAATGTTGACCCCACTAAGCCAATTGATAATTCCACTAATGTAGCTAGTTCAACAGAACTAATGACCCCTGCTCAACCGGTAAAATCTATCAAGCATAGAATTCTAGAGCTAACAAAATACATGCCTGAGTTTATTTTTGAAATGCTTGAAGTTCTTTATAATTTCATTGCTTTGCGACAAATAAAGAATGAAATTAAAATTGAAAAGCCTACATTTATTTATGAACGGTATTCTTTATTTATGTTCGCTACAGTTTGGTATGCAAAAAAACATAAAATCCCAATGATTTTAGAAATTAACGATTCAGCTTTAGTAGAGCGTGTTCGCCATTTATTATTTAAAAAGCTTGCTTGTAAAATCGAGCAATGGACTTTTCAAAACGCAACTGGATTGGTGTTCATTTCAAGCTATTTCCAAAAACTTGCTCAAGATAATTATCAAGATATAGCGCCAAGTGTTATTTCGCCTAATGCAGCAGATACTGATGTATTTGACCCTGCTAAATATCCAACCGAAGAAGCTAAAGCAAGTTTTGGTTTGACGGGAAAAACCGTATGTGGCTTTGCTGGTGCATTTCATCATTGGCATGGCATAGACTGGTTTGTTGAAGAGGTAATAGTAGAACTTAAAAACCATCCTAAACTTGTTTTATTTTTAGTAGGAGATGGACCCAAGCATCAGTATATTCATGATTTAGCAAAAGAGCACAATATCACTGAGCAAATAGTTTTGCCTGGTAGATTAGAGCATCATGAAATACCTAAAGCTGTTGCAGCTATGGATTTTGGTATTATTCCAGACTCAAATCATTATGGTTCACCCATGAAATTATTTGAATTTATGGCAATGGGGAAAGGTATGGTTGTTCCAGACTTCACGCCAATAACGGAAGTTGTCACCGATAATAGTAATAGCTGGCTATTTCAACGTAAAAATAAGCAAGATTGTGTGAAACGCTTCTTTGAAGTTGCATCAGACCCTGTGCAATTAAAAAAAGTTGGCACAAATGCTATTGAATATATTGAAACGCAGCGCCAATGGCGACACAATGTAGAGCAAATAATAAAACTGGCAAATAACGCTAGTTAAACGATTTAAGTGGTGACGTTTTAAATGGAAGTAATTTTTTGGTTAAGTGTTTTATTAATTGGCTTTAGTTATGTTGTTTACCCAATATTACTCGCTTTCGCTGCAAAATTATTTGGTGAATCAAATAACTTCAGTAATATTTCAGAAATAGAAGACTGGCCAGAAGTTGCTGTTGTTATCGCTGCTTTTAATGAAGAGCAAGATATACAACAACGTGTTGAAAATTTATTAGCGCAAGATTACCCTGCAAACAAAATAACCTACTTTATAGGTTCTGATGGAAGTACTGATGGCACAAATGAGATTCTCAGCAAATTTAATGACCCAAGACTAAAAGCTCAACTATTTGAAGTAAACCGTGGTAAAGCAAGTGTTCTTAATAATTTAATGGACTTTGTAAATCAACCTATAGTTATATTTTCTGATGCTAATACACATTTCGAAAGCGATGCAATTAAGCGCTTAGTTGCACATTTTGAAAATAGTAAAGTCGGCGCAGTTTGTGGCGAACTTAACTTGTTTAACCCAGGTAATAACGATAATAAAGACAGTACTTACTGGCGCTACGAACAATTCTTAAAAGATAAAGAAGGTAAATTAGACGCATTGCTAGGCGCAAATGGCGCTATATATGCAATAAGAACACACTTGTACACACCAATCCCAGAAAATACGGTAGTTGATGATTTTTTAATTGTTATGAATGTTGCAAAAGAAAAGTATAAAATCGTTTACGATAAAGAAGCTCTTGCACATGAAGAAATTGCACCTTCAATAGCAGAGGAACGTAAAAGAAGAATAAGAATTGGTACAGGAAACTATCAAGCCTTTACTCGCTTATATTGGGCATTAAACCCCTTTAACGGCTGGCGTTTTTTCAGCTATTTTTCACACAAAGTATTACGCTGGTTTACCCCTCATTTAATGATTACAGCTCTTATGAGTAACTTCATTCTTATTGGTGATACATTTTATAACACCACTTTTTTGATCCAAATAATTGCTTACCTTATTGCAACTTTGGGGCAAAAGTTAAGTGAACAAGGCAAGCCTATTCCATCTTCTGTCGCATTACTTACATTTTTTGTTTCTATGAACCTCGCTTTATTGCAAGGTTTTTATCGCTTCGCATTTAAAAACGTTAAAGGCACTTGGCAAAGGACTTCCCGCTAATGATATTTATGACTATTTCCATCCTATTACTTTTATGTATAACGGCATTTACTTTAATTATTAGAAAAAAACAGATGCATTTGTGGCTTGGCCATTATTTAAAACGTAAGTTCACTATGAAGAAGACTTCCAAAAAGACAAAGCACATCATGTTTTGCTTTGTAGATCATTACGAGCCTATGTGGGGAAAGAATATTTCTTATCAGCAAGAGTGCGATCGAGTGGAACGCTGGCATATCGATTACCCTAAAGTTGCGGGAAAATTTAAAGATGCAGACGGCTGTTACCCTAAACATACATTCTTTTATCCTGAAGAAGAATATCGCCAGGAGCACTTAGATAAGATTACAGATCTATGTCAAAGAGGTTTTGGTGAAATAGAAATACATTTACATCATGATAATGATACAAGTGATAACTTACGTTTAACCCTTGAACGTTTTACCGAAACGTTACATGTTAATCATGGTGCATTTATACGAAGTGAAGAAACTGGAAAACTACAATATAATTTTATTCACGGTAACTGGTGCCTTGATAATAGCCGACCAGACGGTAAGTGGTGCGGTGTAAATGATGAATTAATTGTTTTAAAAGAGACCGGTTGTTACGCAGACTTAACCTTTCCCTCGGCGCCAAGTGATACCCAACCAGCATTCGCTAACGAAATTTATTACGCCAAAGATGACCCTGATAAACCGAAATCACACGAAAAAGGAAAGAAAGTCGTTGTCGGTGGTAGTAATTGGGGCGACATGATGCTGATTACGGGCCCGCTTGGCTTAAACTGGAAATATCGTAAAAAAGGCATTTTCCCACAAATCGAAAATAGTGATATACGCGCGGCAATGCCGCCAACTAAAGATCGTGTAGATTTATGGGTAGATAGTGCAATTTCAGTAGAGGGTAAACCTGAATGGTTATTTATTAAAATACATACTCACGGTACTCAAGAGCAAGACATGGATACTCTACTTGGAAAGCCATTCGAAGAGATGAATGAGTACTTATTAGAAAAATATAACGATGGCGAAAACCATGTAATGCATTTTGTTTCAGCCAGAGAGATGTACAACATTATAAAAGCAGCTGAAGCTGGCTTAGAAGAAAATCCGAATACTTATCGAGACTTCATGATCCCTGCATCAAATTATAAAAATACATCTGAATTTAGCACTTAAGGCTTATATGAGAAATTATTTAAACCTAATTACTTCTAGTCCATTACTTTAAAAATTTTGACCGAATGGATTATTCTGTTTCAATTATCATCGAATTGGGATCCCACTAAGAGTCAATTTAGTCCTAATGTTTTTAGTTGTGATGAATATGTATTCGAGCAGCATTTAAAATTTTATAAATCAAACTTTGATGTTGTAACTATTGAAGAGCTTAATGCTCTTAGCCAAAACAAAAAGAAACTTAGCAATAGATATGCTCTCATTACCTTCGATGATGGCTATATGGATAATTATAAGCTTGCTTACCCACTATTAAAGAAACATCTGGTACCGGCTACTTTTTTTATAGCAACAGACTTTATTGAAAAAAATATTATTCCATGGTGGGATGAGATTGCTTTCCTCATCCAAAACTGTAATCAAGAGATTTTACAACTCAGCAATTGGAAGTCCCCAATATTGTTAACCGCTAAATCTAAAAATGAGTATATCAAAAAAGTATTACAGCTCATCAAATTAGACTCATCTAAGACCATGAATGAAAAAAATAATAAGCTTAAAACAGCATCAAACCTTGATGCTGATTATTTAATGCCTCACAAAGATTTATTTATGACCTGGGAGATGCTTAAAGAGATGCAAGATAATGGAATGAGAATAGATTCGCAATCATGCTCACACAGTATTATGTCCCACTTGTCTATCGAAGAATAGAAATATGAAGCAGCACATTCTAAAAAGCTTTTATCTGAAAAAATGGGAAAGGAGATTACGAGTTTTGCTTAACCGGTAGGGGGGCTATCTTCATTTACAAAGGCAACAGAGAAAGTCTTGGAGGAATCACATTACATTTTAGGCTTTTCATTTATCGCAGGTATTAAGAGAGAAATTAATAAACAGAGCTTTCATTTAAAGCGCTTCTCCGTAGATAATAATTGCTCTGTCGGGCAATTAACAAAACAAGTTAACAAAACCACTTTAAAGTGGCTGTAATGGTCATTACTGTATTCGTTATATATCTATCTACCTTTACCAAACAACACAATCTCAACCGTCCTAATCAAAATTAACAAATCCAACATAAAGCTGCGGTGTTTAACGTAATATAAATCGTACTTTAATTTTTCTAACGAGTCTTCTTCTGTAGAACCATATGGATATTTCAGCTGTGCCCAGCCCGTTAAGCCTGGTTTCACGTTGTGACGTTCATTGTAATAAGGTAAGTTTTTAATAAGCTGCTGAACAAATTCAGGGCGTTCAGGGCGTGGGCCAACAAACCCCATATCACCACGCAGTACATTTAAAATTTGTGGCAATTCA
>Ga0105356_10005250_pt1 | contig 12313 bp, 7 predicted proteins | sample GOMGulsemesocosm_3_FD_83502 | JGI IMG/M metagenome (GOLD analysis project Ga0105356, IMG submission 83502) | Methane-oxidizing microbial communities from mesocosms in the Gulf of Mexico - GOM9D Gulf of Mexico | ecosystem: Environmental > Aquatic > Marine > Cold seeps | place: Gulf of Mexico...
CCAACCTCAGTAAAAGATTTGTGGCATGTGAAATGGCGAAATACGTTTTCATTAAACCAAGGTCAGTTTTGGTATAACGTTGGCTTAACGCTACAAGCGCTAAATTATCACCCCTTTTACCTAGAACACCTAGCACAAAGCAATGATCGTAAATCGCTGAAAAAGCTGGTGTCAAAACAAGGGGCTGTTTTTAATAAACTTTCTCAGCTTTACAATAATGCTGGTGGTTTTTGGCAAAGCTCAACAAAATTTACCAAAGGCCTGCAGATTGTCTCTAGTTGGGGACCTGAAATTATAGTGCAAAATAATAAAGGCGATAAATGGCAACTAATTGATTTTGAAGAAGGTCACTTAGCTTGGCTCGATACTATTAACTTTGTGCAAGGCTTAGAGGGGGAAAAGCTCGCTGCAGCAGAAGTAATCGCCAACTATTTTATTAGTAAACAGGTTCAGCAACGAATTGTGACTGAGCTGTCTATGCTGCCCGCCTCGGTTGATTTAGATAGTCGTGGATTATTAGATCAATATCCCAACCTATTTAATGCAGATTTATTTGTTCCTCCTTATAGTCAGCTTTCTTATAGCTTAATGAAACAAATGGTTAATCAGATTGAAGATACTCAGTAAATTGTGCGGTTAATACATTTGCCCCTTAACCATCAGCATTTGTCCTATTGGGATGATGATTAAGGCTGCCAGTCGAGAATTGTAGCTATACCTTGTAGCTGGTATTAATAACACACCTCGCTTTGATAGCAATAATTATGGGGAGTATGGGCTAAAGGGGTAGCTGTTGTACGGCCACTCTGCTTCATTTATGCCTGAAGCAGAGTGAAATACGTTAACTCGGTATCGTTATGCTTTGCTGGTTAGCCGAACCTGAGGAAAATAATGTTTTAATTTTCTCAATGATTAAATAATTCACTGGCACTAAGATTAATGTGATAAAAGTGGCAAATAAAATGCCAAAACCTAAAGATACCGCCATGGGAATTAAGAACTGTGCTTGTGTTGACTGTTCAAATAATAACGGCATTAAACCGATAAAGGTGGTTAAGCTGGTTAACATTACCGGTCTAAACCGAGCTGCACCAGCGGTTAATACTGCTTGCATCAACTCACCACCTTCGGTGCGTTTTTTGTTGATGAAGTCGACAAGTACTAGTGAGTCATTCACAACCACGCCAATTAACGCCAACATTCCCAGCAGACTCATAATGGTTAATTCCATGCCCATAATCCAATGACCAATCACAGCGCCAATCATGACAAAAGGAATGATACTCATCACAATAATAGGCTGCAGGTATGACTTAAAAGGAATGGCTAACAGGGCATAAATAATGAAAAAGACAAATAATAACGCCCAACCGAGCGAGCCAAAAGATTCCCGTTGCTCTTTAGCTTCCCCTTCAAGTGAATGGCTTACCCCTGGATATTGCACAATTAATTCATCTAAATAAGCTTTTAAGTCAGCTTGTAGTACGGTCATATTAGTATTCGACTTTTCCACATCAGCACTTACATTGGCGGTGCGATATCGATCAATCCTTGAAATAGTTGAAGGGCTTTTTCCTGGGGTTAACTTAGCAACATGAGACAAAGGTACCGAGCCACCCTTTGGTGTAACAACTAAAATATCTTCTAAGTCAGCCATGGTGCGACGTTCATCAAGTGGTAGTCGCACCATTACACGTACGTCGTCTCTACCACGCTGAATACGCTGTACTTCAGAGCCGAAGAATGATCGCCGTACTTGGCTGGAAATACTAACTCGTGTTAAACCTAAGGCTTTACCTTGTTCAGTTAGCTCAATTTGTAATTCTTCTTTACCGTTAGAAAGACTATCGGCAATATCAAAAACAGTAGGGTAGGTTGCAAGTCGTATTTTAACTTGATCTGTTACCTCTTTTAATGTTTCTAACGAACTGGCTTTAAATTGCACATGAATAGGGTCTGAAGAACGGCCTATTTCAGCCCGGAAAGTAATGCTTTCAGCTCCAGGAATAGGGCCAATTAAATTGCGCCATTCTCGTACTAGTTCTCGAGAGCTTATCGCCAGTTCTCGGGATTCTGGAGGCGTGATTTCAAAACGAACACTGCCTTGATTTGATACTCCACCACGACCGCCGGTAGTCGCTAATATATTGATAATGACACTGCTGTTAGTGGAAGGTTCAATGTACTTCTGTTTAAGTTCATCGGCCTTCTCGGCCATTTTTATAATATATTTGTTGGTGATTTCAAAAGGGGTGCCAGCAGGTAAGGTCAGAGATGCACGAACCGTCTCGCTTGGGATTCTCGGAAAGAAAATAAACTTAGTCCAACCACTCGTTATTAATGCCAGAATAATGAGGAACACGCCAACAAAACCCACTACTGTGGTGGTTTTATTACTGATAGCACGTTTTAGTAAAGGTTGGTAAAAGCGGATGATGGCACGTTCAAAACCATCAGCAAACCCCTGTTGTATTTGACTAAATTTTGACTGTTTGCTTTTTTCTGAGCGTAGTTTTAAATTTTTTAAATGTGACGGTAAAACAAATTTTGACTCAATTAAGGAAAAAATTAGCACCGGAATGACAATCACTGGTATTTGTGCAAATAAAGCGCCGCGAGCTCCTTCAATGAAAGCAAGTGGGAGAAAGGCAGCTACTGTCGTTAAAATACCAAAGGTTACGGGGGTGGCAACTTCTTGGGTGCCTCGTATAGCGGCCTCTTCGCCTGACTCTGATGTTTTTAAGTGCGTATAAATATTTTCACCTGTGACAATAGCATCGTCGACCACTATGCCTAAGACAAGAATAAAGCCAAATAAGCTCATTACGTTCAGCGTAATACCAAATACTGGCATCATGATAAAGGCACCCATGAATGAGACAGGGATCCCAATAAATACCCAAAAAGCAATAGATGGCCTGAGAAAGAGCGTTAATAACGCAAGCACTAAAATCCCGCCTTGTAAGGCACTGGTGGTAAGTGTTGAGATACGATTTTTAACTATTTGAGAGTCGTCATCCCAAAAACTTAATTCAACCCCTACAGGCAAGTTGTGTTGTTGAGCATTTATATAAGTTCTTACTGCGTCAGCAACCTCAATGGCGCTTTGTTGCCCGATTCGATAAACATCAATAAATGCAGCTTGTTTACCGTTAAAGCGGGTGCGAACAGGGGTTTCTTCAAAAGCATCCTTGATAATGGCAATATCACTTAAGCGAATAATTGAGCCATCAACATTGGTTTTAATCGCAATTTTTTCAAATTCATCTTTACGGTACGCTTGCCCTTTTGAGCGCAATAAAATATCGCCGCCTTGGGTTTTTAGGTTACCGGCAGAAATATCGGTACTGGAATCAGCAATAGCGGACGAAATATTGGCTATGGTAAGGCCATATTGACGTAATTTGTCTTGTGGCACTTCAATCGATATTTCATAATCTCGAACACCACTGAGCTCAACTTGCGTAATAGCCGGGATTTTTAATAAATCATCTCTTACTTTTTCAGCATATTCACGGGTCTCTTTTTCACTGTAAATACTGGCAATAGTAACGGCAATCACTTCACGTTTACGTGTTGCTAAAGACACGACTGGCTTTTCTGCATCAGCAGGAAAAGTATTTATTTCGTCGACGCGGCTCTTAATATCAGCGAGCATTTCTCGAGGATCGTAACCAGTATCTACCTCAATATTAACGGCAGAGGAACCTTCGCTTGAGCGACTGGCAATTTGTTACACTCCTTCTAAATCTTGTATTGCTTCTTCAATGCGAATAGAGATACTTTTTTCTACATCTTCTGGTGTAGCACCACGTAAAGAGACGTTAACGTTGATGCGATCAGTTGCGAAAGAAGGGAATACCTCAAGCGGAATACGGTTCGATAAACTAAATAAACCTGCAATTAAAATAGTAATTAACAGTAAGTTGGCGGCAACGTGATTTCGAGCAAACCAAGCAATCATTAGTTATTCACCTTATCAGCTGCATTTGATTTAGCTTTATCAGTACGTTTGGCTTGGCGCTTTGCCATTAACGCTTCTACGCTGATACCTTGCTTGGTAGCTATTTTGGTTAATTTATCTAGCTGTTCTTTAGACTTGTTGGCTGAAGGTGCTTCTTTATAAGAGTGTTGTGGTATTTGCCCTTCGACAGCAACGGGAGTGCCTGAGCTTACCTGACCAAGTGAAGTTAGTACTAATTTATCACCTGAATGTAAACCATCCACCACAATAGATTCAGTACCATTTTGCCAACCGAGTTTAATATCTTTACGCATTAACAAACCGCCTTCTACGGTATATACGTAGCTGCCTTGATAGATGGCGCTACTTGGAATAACCAAAGCATTATTTACATTTCTACCGGTAATTTGAGCGTTAACGTATTGCCCCATCTTTATTTGTGCACCTTGATTATATTCACCATCGTATGGACGAATAATTTGTGCCACCACATAAAGTTGTTGTGACATTTCATCTATTGCACTTTCTGTACGAACAATTTTACCCTGCCATACCTGCTCTCCCATAAGGTCTGATGAAATAACGACATTACTTACCAATGAACTATCATTACCAGCCAACTCTGACTCTTCATGAGCATTGCGGTATTCTTCTGGTAACTTCATCAAAGGTAGATCTTTGTTTTTTATTGGTAAACGAATTTCGACATAATCAACAGCAAAGATATCGGCTAATTGGGTATTACTGGAAATCACCTGACCAATATCAACATTTTTCTTTAAAATACGACCAGCATAAGGAGCGACAATCTTAGTGCGCTCTAATGATAGTTTTGCTTTATCTAATTGTGCCTCAGCAGATAAAACTTGTGCTTTAGCTGCTTCAAATTGAGGCTGTCGCAATACTAATGCATTGGGCGTTTTACCATTACCAAGTCTTTGCCAATCGGCCTGTGCTTGTTTAACCCTTGCGCCTTCTTCTTGTAATATTTGTTTTGCAGACATTAAACTTGCTTGGGCTATTTTTACTTCCGCACGGTGATCTCTGTCATCAAGTTGAATTAACATGTCACCTTGTTCGAAAAAACCACCTGCTCTAAATTGCTTGCTAACCTTGTTAATCTGTCCTGAAACTTGGGCAAATAGAACACTTTGAGTTCTGGGTTTAACGGTGCCAAAACTTTCAACTATAACTTGGTAACTTTGTGGTGTTAGCGTTTTTGTTGCAACAGTCATTTGAGGGGCTTTTGACATTTTTGCGCGTTGACTTTCAGGTGGATTTTTAACAATAATCATCATCAGGGTAATGGTGATGATAATAATAATTATGGGCAATAATGCTTTTTTATAGTTAAGTTTCTTTGGCATGATTATTCGGCCTTTGGTGCAGGTGATGAGGCAAGTGATGGTGTGCTAAAGTCGCCACCTAACGCGAGATGTAAATTGATACGGTTAGTGATGAGCTGGCTTTTAATTTTGATTAATGTAGTTTGTGCATCAAAAGAGCGCTTTTGTGCGTCAAGTACCGTGGTGTAACTGACTAAACCGCTTTGGTATTGCTCGAATGATAAAGTCGCGGCAATTTTGGCATTTTCTTGCGCTTCAAGCATAGTTTCATAACTTTGCTTTAAGCCACTTTCTGCAGTGATTGCATTTTCAACGTCGCTAAAGGCATTGTATAAACTATCAAGATAGCGTTGTTCACCTTGTTTTAGTTCAAGGCGTGATTTTTCTTCGTTTGCTTTTAGTCGCCCGGCATTAAAAATGGGGGCAGTAACACTTCCTAGCAATGACCAAGCAAGTGATGAACCCGATAATAAGTCGCCAATATCTGCGCTAGAGTCTCCGATGGAACCTGATAATATAATGCTAGGAAAACGTTGCTTATGGGCATAGGCCAAACCTGCATCTTGGGATAATAACTGATACCAACTCGCTTTTAATGCTGGCTTGCGACTGATTAACTCTGAGGGTAATCCAACGGGTATTGCACTGGTTAATAGCGGTAAATTGGCATTAACCAATAACTCTCCTTTGGGGTATTCACCAATGAGTCGCTCTAACTGCCTTATGCTCTGCGTTTTAAGTGTTTGTTGTTCCGATACACGTGTTAATTCATTGTTTAAATCATTGCGAGTTAAATACACATCTAATGCTGCGGTTAGCCCTGAGTGATAACCTGCTTCAATGATGGCAAGATTTTGCGTAGCGTTTTCTACACGGCTTTGATAAAGCGTAAGTAACTTATCTGCTTCGATAACCTTAAACCAGGCAGTAACGACATTGACCACAAGTTGCTGTTTATATTGTTCAAAACTGGCTTTTTGAGCTAGGTAGTTATAGTTACTGATTTGATCTGCGGCGGATAGCTTTCCCCAGATGTCGACTTCGTAGCTCAAATTTAAGTTAACAGAATTATTGTTAGCATAACTGTCGGTTTGATTGTCTTTGTTTCGCCCTGCTCGAAAGGCAAGGTCGAGTTCCGGCCAAAACTTACTGCCTGAAACAATCATTTGTTGCTCTGCAATCTCTAAATTATATGCTTGTATAATAAACTGATGATTTGTCGCTAGAGCTTTGTTAACTAATTGCTGTACTTGGGGATTATTTAACTGTGCTAACCAATTATTCTCCACGGTCAAGACTTGTTTGTTTTCCTGCCAGTTAGCAGGGAGTGGTAAATTTTTAAGATTTTTATCTACTTCAGAGGTATTACTACATGCCAGTAGCAATAGTGTAGAAATAGCAGGAAGTAGCTGTCTAAATCGACCAGTCATAAAAGGAAAGCTCAGTTGAAAAAAGTCTCTACTTTAGTTTAATCAAAGTTACGTTGGGGATATATAGCTTTTACATAAGTTTACAGATTGCCTTTATCACACCAGCTCCGGCTTATGATGCACTCCGCCATCATAACTAGACTTTATTGGTAGCTTAGTTCAATTTTATCTAGCACACCTTGTGACATGATTTGCTTAAATACAAGCTCTAAGTGTTGTGGAGATATTTTATCGTGACTTTTCTTCGATAACTGCAACCAGGGCGTTCGCTCTGAAACAACTAAAGGCTTGCCAAAGAAACCTTGATCAATATGTATTTTTTTAGCTGCACTCATAATAGGTGCCATAGGCCCAATTATCGCATCCACACGACCCTTTTGTAACATTAACAGGCCTTGGTGGAAGTCATTCACGGTTTGTTTGATAATTTTAGGGTTGCTATCAATGTCGTCACTAAATTTTGCCCCACGTAAATAAGCGATACTCAGAGTTTCTAGTTGCTTTACAGACTGATAATCGCTGCCTTTACGACCAATAACAACATTTTTCAGCGTAGGTAATGGGTATATATAATCAACATAATCGGCGAGTTCTTTGTATTTAAACATTATGGTTAAATCAGTTTTACCAATTTTCAATTCATGCATAATCCTGCTGTACGGAAAGATATGATGTTCGCTGTCTAGTTTTACCTTTTTCAACAGTCTGTTGGCTAAGTCGTAATAAATACCACTTAACTGCCCATTATTATCAATACCATAAGGTGTGATTGCTATTGTTCTTACTTGTAGCGTTGTAGCGGGGGGGGCACCAGCGCTATATTGACATAGAAAGAATAAAAGTAGTGGTAAGAGGGAGAGTAAATGCTTCATCGATATTTGATTACATGATATTAACTCGTCTTAATATAGATAATATTACTGTCGATGTCATTGTTACAAGAGGATATTTTAAATAGCCTAGCTCAGAAAAGAGAAGTGCATGAAGGTATCCCCACTTAAGCTTAATTAAGTGAGGATATTTTATTGGTTAAAACAACTTGGTATTAACTTTTATCCAGTAAATCGATAAAGAAGCTGTATTCTAGCGCTGTGTCATGAATACGTTTGAAGCGGCCAGATGCACCGCCATGTCCTGCTTCCATATCAGTTTTAAAGACTAATACGTTTTCATCCGTTTTATATTCACGTAACTTTGCAACCCATTTCATCGGCTCAAAATACTGTACTTGTGAGTCATGTAAGCCTGTTGTTACTAAGATATTTGGATAATCTTGTGCTTTAACTTGATCATAAGGTGAATAAGATAACATGTAGTCGTAATAAGCTTTGTCCTTTGGATTTCCCCATTCTTTAAACTCATTAGTCGTTAATGGAATACTTTCATCAAGCATAGTGGTAACAACATCAACAAATGGCACTGCTGCAGCGATACCTTTATAAAGCTCAGGCGCCATATTAATTACAGCACCCATTAACAAACCACCTGCACTACCACCAGCGGCGAATACGTTATCTTCATCACCATAGCCTTGTGCTGTTAAGCTTTTTGTTACATCAATGAAGTCGGTAAAGGTATTCTTCTTAGTCAACTTTTTACCATCTTCGTACCAAGGACGCCCAAGCATTTCTGAACCACGGATATGGGCTAAAGCATACACAAAACCACGATCTAATAAACTTAAACGGCTAAATGAAAAGTATGGATCTATAGTGCTGCCATATGAACCATAGGCATATTGGTATAATGGATTTGTGCCATCTTTTTTGAATTTGTCTTTACGATAAACAATTGATACCGGCACTTTTTTGCCATCACGTGCTTTAATGAAAATACGCTCGGAAGCATAGTTTTTGCTATCAAAGTCACCTAGTACTTGATCTTGTTTTAATGTCGTTTTAGCTAATGTGCTTAAATCAATATCATAATCGGTACCAGGCGTAGTAAAACTGCTGTAGTAGATACGTAATGCTTTATTGTTAATTTCATCATTGCCATACATGTGTAAGCTATAGGCGCTGTCATTAAAGCTCAGTTGTTGCTCTTTACCCGTTGAAATTTTTTGAATAGTGACCCGGCTAATGCCATTTTCGCGTTGTTGATAAACAAGGTGATCGGTAAATAATACCGCACGTTCAAGTTTAATTGCTTCATTGGCAGGTATAACATCTTGCCATTTTGTTTTGTCATCAAAATGCTTTTTATGCACTTTCATTAAACGAAAGTTGTTTGCTTGCCAGTTAGTATTTATGTAATACCAGTCATTTAATTTTGATACTGAATATTCATGGCCTTCTTCACGTTCAATAAACCTTTTCGGCATCGCTTTAGCATTATTAGCGTCAATTACTGAAACACCACTTGCTTCGGTACTGGAATGCCAAATAAATATGTTGCTGTTATCTTTCGATTTACTGATACCTGTGTAATAAGCACTATTACTTTCTTCATAAACCATTTCATCACTTGCTTGCGGAGTGCCTAAAGTGTGGCGGAATACTTGATAGCCGAGTAAGGTTTGTGGATCTTTTTTGATGTAATACACGGTTTTATTATCATTAGCCCAAACAATATTGCCGTTGGTGCCTTCAAGTTTATCATCTAATAGAGTATTGCTTGCGATATCTTTAAACTGAACCGTATATATTCGGCGACTAACAGTATCTTCACCGTATGCTAGTAACTTACCATTTTCGCTAACTCTTAAACCACCTACTTGGTAATAATCATGGGCTTTAGCTAATTCATTAACATTGAGTAGTACCTCTAAGTTACTGCCTTCAAAATCGGTGGCTCTAACGTAAATAGGGTATTCATTTTCACCTTGCATTTGGCTTGAGTAATAAAAATCACCAGATTTTCTAGGAACTGAATTATCATCTTTTTTAATGCGGCCTTTGATCTCTTCAAAGATCTGCTTTTGCATGGTTTCGGTATGTTTCAATTGCGCGTTTGTGTAATCATTTTCTGCATCTAAATGCGCTAATATTTCAGGGTTTGTACGTGTATCATCACGCATCCAATAATAATCATCGACACGGGTATGGTTATGAATAACCATTTTGTGAGGGACTTTTTTAGCCACAGGAGCCGTTAAATTGGCGAGATCTTTATTTGTACCTGCCACATCGTTTTGATTACTACAGGCGGCGATAAGCAGAGCTGAAGATACCAGTAAGCTTAGTTTAGTTTTTGAGAGAGTTAGAGACATAAAAGGTCCTTTTCCTTGAGAAATCACTTACGATAACAGCTATTAATCGTTATATATTCTTAGGTGTAAATGTTAAAAAAATGTATCGCCAATAAGTTAACATGATATTAGTTATAATTAAATGTACTTAACGTGGGATATCGTTAACTCATCGCTTTTCTCTCACAAGTATCTACCTCTTTAGGAACAGAGCCCAATTTTAGTGACTCGCTTGCTTTAACTCTGCTGAGATTCGTTATCAAAGCAGAGCGAACTCTTTATTTGACTCAATCATTTCTGGCTCAGCAGCGCTTCAGGCTAATAGATTCAACCGTCTTTTGTTAACATTTTGCTAATACTTGAGATTAAGTTCTGGTTAAATTGGAGAGCTGACTTTTACCAGAATTACATGTTGTTAATAAAATTAACGCTTACAACAGGGTAATAAGGTGCTCTTTTTATGGCTGATAATTTATACTGGTACAAAGAACAACACACAGAATTAGGTTTTATATGTCTTTAGCATTAATCACTTCACAGCTTAAAAAACAAGGCAAGGGTTTACCGCCAGTTGAGTCATGGAATCCACCTTATTGTGGGAAGATTGATATTCACATTAAAGCGAATGGTGATTGGTTTCATGAAGGTAGTGCTTTTAAGCGGTTACCATTAGTTAAAATGTTTGCCTCAGTACTCATCAAAGAAGTTAACAATAATGCAGAAGAGTACTTTTTAGTCACGCCAGTTGAAAAGGTTAAAATACAAGTGGATGATGCTCCTTTTGTCCTTACGCAGTGGCACTGGCTTGATGAAAAAGAAAGTATCATGCAAGTTAGCACTAACTTAGATGATGAATTTATTCTCAATGAAGCACACCCATTAACAGTCAGTGATAATGGTGATTTGTATGTGACAGTGCGACGCAATTTAATGGCAAAAGTGCATCGAAATGTTTATTACCAGTGGGCAGATATAGCACGGGAGCAACAAACTAATAACGGCACTGATTTAGTTTTTAGCAGTGCCGAGTGTCAATTTGTTTTAGGTTCAATCTAGCGTTAAGTCGCTATTTTACCGTTAATTTAGAGCTTATTGGCTATTCTTGTGTGACAGATATCGCATAAAAGAAGCCATCATCACTGCCTAAGAATAAGGTCGTATCTTTAACAACCGGTGAACTTAAAAAGTTACTTCCCGTGTACATCCATAAGATTTCACCGCTCAGTGTTAATGCTTTTATATAACCCTCGCCAGGTGAGCTGTATGCATCTCCAGAGGTCATATAAACAATATCATCAACAATTGCAGGCTTAGAGAAAACATTTTTTCCTGAGCTAACAGACCAATTTACTTCACCTGTTTCAGCGTTAAGGGATTCAAACCTTGTATCATCTGAACTGCCAATATAAAAGTTGCCGTTATAAGCAAGAGGCTCACCACTGACCCAGCTTGTGCCATGGGAGCGTGTCCATAATACTGCTCCTGTACTTGCTGTATAACCTGTTATTAATCCTGATCGTGAGCCAACAACAAGAACCCCAGAGTCAATTGCTGGAGAGCTTGGCATATAGTTAAATACATGCCAATTTTCACTGCCATCGGTGGTGTTTATGCTATAGATCCCCGTTTCACTGCTGACATATAGAGTATTATCAATAACTAACGGAGTTCCACGTAGTTTTTCATCTAAGGTATAAGACCAGGCTTCACTGCCATCAGAAACATTCAACGCAGAAATGACACCACTTTTTGAAGCTAGGTAAAGCATACCATCTAGGTAAAAAGGACTATTGGTATGATAATCCCATTGATCAACTAAGGACTCTCCAGCGGTAGCCACACTCCATAATGTATCGCCATTTTCTGCGTTCAGTGCATGAAAAACACCATCCTTACTAAGAAACAGCACGGTATTTTCAGCAAATATAATATTACCAGATACTTTACTGCCAATATTGCGCTGCCAAGACTCTGCCCCATCAGTAGTACTTAAGGCATAAATTGTACCTGTATCCGTTGCGAAAAAAGCTGTTTTATCTGATAGCGCAGCCGTTGATCTTATGGGGGAGCCAGCATCAAACGACCAAAGGTAAGACTCTAAAGTCGCGCTTTTAGTTTCAGTTTTAGCGACTGGCTCTACTATTTCAGGGGTATTATCTTCATTGGAAGAACTTCCGCAGCCCACTAAAATAGCACTGAATAATACCGCTGCAGATATGATTGTTTTCTTCATTTTTTCTCTCTTTTTATTGTTAGTTTTACAGGTTGTCGACATTGAAAACTAACCATAATAAAAAAGCCCATAACGGGCTTTAAGAAAGGTTAAAGAAATAGTAAAGAAATAATTAAATGGAATGTTTTTGTTTTAATGTATTGTATTTTC
>Ga0105356_10005251_pt1 | contig 12310 bp, 8 predicted proteins | sample GOMGulsemesocosm_3_FD_83502 | JGI IMG/M metagenome (GOLD analysis project Ga0105356, IMG submission 83502) | Methane-oxidizing microbial communities from mesocosms in the Gulf of Mexico - GOM9D Gulf of Mexico | ecosystem: Environmental > Aquatic > Marine > Cold seeps | place: Gulf of Mexico...
AGGGTTTCCAATATTCCCTATTGAATGGAATTCACCAGAAGGAGAAACGGCTACGGGTTATAGAGAAAGTGGTTATTTCCCTGAAGCACACATTAATATGTTGGCTTTTTTAGGATGGAATCCTGGTACAGAGCAAGAGCTATTTTCATTAGAAGAATTAGTACAAGAATTTTCTTTAGAACGTGTTGGAAAGTCAGGAGCTAAATTTGATCCCGACAAAACCAAGTGGTTTAATGAACAGTATTTAAGAGTAAAATCTAACAAAGAATTGGCTGAATTAATAAAACCAAATGCCGGTGATGTTAGTGATGAGTTTTTGGCTGGAGTTTGTGGATTAATGAAAGAAAGAGTTTCATTTTCTTCAGATATTTTAGAAAAAGGAAAATACCTTTTTGAAGCACCAACAGTATATGATGCTAAAATGGTTAAGAAAAAATGGAAAGCTGATTCTCCTCAAATAGTGGCTGATTTAGTAGAGCTCTTCTCTAATACAGGATTTAAAAATGAAGTGTTAGAAACCGCATTTAAAACTTACGTAGAAGAAAAAGAATTGGGATTTGGAAAGCCAATGATTGCCATTAGATTGTCAATTACCGGAGAAGGAGGAGGACCATCATTATTCGAAATAATGGAACTGATTGGAAAAGAAGAGTCAATTAATAGGTTGAACGCAGGTATCAAAAATATTAAAAAAGAAACAGTAGCGTAAAAGTTAGTTTTAAAGAAATGTAAGTTTAGCGTTCTTTGCGAAAATTTTACACTCCTTGCGGTATAAGTTGTAGTTATAAAAAGAATCAGAATGGAAAACATAGACGAAGAAAAAAGAGCCCTCAATTTTATTGAACAAATAGTTGAAGAGGATTTAAAAGGAGATTATTCTACTGATAAGTTGAAATTTAGGTTCCCACCAGAACCAAATGGTTATTTACACATTGGTCATGCGAAAGCATTTTGTTTAAACTTCGGTTTAGGAGACAGATATGATGCTCCTGTAAACTTAAGGTTTGACGATACTAATCCTTCTAAGGAAGAACAAGAGTATGTTGATGCCATTAAGAAGGATTTGAAATGGATGGGTTTAGAATGGGCTGAAGAGTGTTATTCATCAGATTATTTCCAACAATTATATGATTGGGCTATTGTCTTAATTAAAAATGGAAAAGCTTACATCGATTCTCAGTCTTCTGTAGATATGGCAACTCAAAAAGGAACACCAACCAAACCAGGTGTAAATGGTCCTTTTAGAGATAGAAGTGTTGAAGAAAATTTAGACTTGTTTGATAAAATGAAACAAGGAGAATTTAAAGAGGGAGAACATATTTTGAGAGCCAAAATTGACATGGGCCATACCAATATGTTGATGAGAGATCCACTGATGTACAGAGTAATGCATAAATCTCACCACAGAACTGGTAACGATTGGTGTATTTATCCAATGTACGATTGGACACACGGTGAATCAGATTATATTGAACAAATTTCTCATTCATTATGTTCATTAGAATTTAAACCACATAGAGAACTTTACGATTGGTTTTTAGACCAAATTCATGACCAAAATATAAGGCCAAAACAGCGTGAATTTTCAAGACTAAACCTTACGTATACTGTAATGAGTAAGCGTAAGTTGATGCAGTTGGTTGATGAGAATATTGTAAATGGATGGGATGATCCAAGAATGCCTACACTTTCTGGATTAAGAAGAAGAGGTTATACACCTGCATCTATCCATAAATTTATTGATACTGCTGGTGTTTCTAAAAGAGATCAAATGATTGATGTGGCGTTGTTAGAGTCATGTATTCGGACAGATTTAAATAAATTCACTAACCGTATTATGGCAGTGTTGGATCCTTTAAAATTAGTATTAACCAATTACCCTGAAGGAGAAACAGAAGTGGTAATGGCGGATAACAATCCTGAAGATGAAAATGCTGGACAAAGAGAGATGATTTTCTCTAAAGAGATTTACATTGAAAAAGCAGACTTTTTAGAAGAATGCCCTAAAAAAGTATTTAAATTAGGGGTAGGAAAAGAAGTGCGTTTGAAACATGGATATATTATTAATGGAGTAGAAGCAATTAAAGATGTTGACGGGAATATTGTTGAAGTAAGATGTACTTACGATGAAAAAAGTAAGAGTGGAAGTGGATCAGAAGAAAGTAAACGTAAAGTAAAAGGTACGTTACACTGGGTTTCTGCTTCTCATAATGTTGAGGCTACAGTAAATGCTTATGATCGATTGTTTACAGTTGAAAACCCTGATGGAGACAAAGAGGTAGACTTTAAAGAGTTTGTTAACAAGGATTCTTTAACGGTTATGGATAATTGTAAAATTGAGTTAGCATTAAAAGATGCGAAACCAAATGAGCGTTATCAGTTTCAACGTTTAGGATATTTTTGTGTTGATGATGATGCTACAACAGATAACTTAATATTTAACAGGACAGCAACATTAAAAGATTTTTGGGCAAAAAAAAATAAGTAGGGAATAGTGGTCAGGAATAAGTTTTACTGGCCACTAACTACTAATTACTATTGATTTATGGGGAAAGTATTTGTAGAAGGAATTAAAATATACGCATATCACGGTTGTTTTAAAGAGGAAGCAGATATCGGAACTAATTTTCAGGTTGATGTTGTATTGGATGCAGATTTAAGCAAGCCAGCCGAAACGGATAACTTAATGGATGCGGTAAATTACCAAGCGGTATTCACCGTTATTAAGGCGCAAATGGCCATCCGATCTAATTTATTAGAGCATGTTGCCAATAGAATTTCAGAAACACTTTTTCAGGAATTTCCAGAAGTAACAAAAATAAAAGTTAAGGTATCTAAGTTAAATGTTCCTCTAGGTGGGCATATTGATAATGTTGCCATTCAGTTGGAAAATGAACGGACTTAAACCAGGAGTTAAACATAAAAAATGCTCTAAGTGTAATACACCCTTTGCTTGTAATGATGAAGGTGACTCGTGTTGGTGTAATAAATTTACGTTGAGCGAGCAGCAACTTCAGTATTTAAGGAAGAATTATGATAATTGCTTATGCGCAGCATGTATTACAGAGTTACACTTAATTAACTAGTTGGCCCCCTTAGATCTTATTGTGTAATGGTTTATTTCTCTTAGGTGTTTTCTTACTCCTTCTTTCTTTAAACGACTATAGATTCTGCACAAATGAGTAAGGTCGAATTCCGTTTATCTCCCCTTATATAGGTTTTGGTTTGTGATGATCTTTGTATTAACTAAAACATTTACTATGGAAAAGATTAAAGTGTTAATCGTAGAAGATCGAGATATTATTCGAGACAGTCTAAAACTCAGCTTACAAAAGTATGACAATATAATAATCGCAGGAGAAGCCTCTGATGGTTGGGAGGCTGTTAGCTCAGTTAAACAAATGGATTATGATGTTGTTTTAATGGATATTAATATGCCTAATATGAATGGGGTTGAAGCGACTATAGCAATTAAAAATATTAATCCAGCAGTTGAAATTTTAGCGCATTCATTTTTTCTTAATTCAGAAAGGGTATTTGATATGATTAATGCTGGGGCTAAAGGAATTATTAAAAAGGGGGAGAGTTCTTCAGTTTATGCAGAGGCACTGAAGACTGTTGCCAACGGAACAATCTATTTATCAGAAGAAATACATTATAGCGTGTATGAAAAAGTGTTAGGATACCTTAAACAGCCCGCTTAAAAAAAGGATTTAAGAAAATTAAAATATTCCTGTCTTGTTTTTTTAGATGTAAAAACGCTCCACATTATCTTCCATAAAGATGCCTTAGGTAGGGAGTCTTTTAATGTTTCTATTCCTGTTGTCTCTTCTGTAGGTTCGTTTTCCGTTTCGATGCTTTTAAGCTTGTCTTCTTTTTTATCAATTTCTTCTTGTCTTTTGTCAGGATCGTAACCAATAATTTTATTCGATTTTTTAAAGCTCTTTTTAGCAGCTTTCATTCTTCCTGCATTTTCTTGTAAAAGGCCTAAATTATTATGAGAAATTTCATCTTTAGGATCTAATTCAATTGCTTTCTCATAATCAGCCATCGCACCATCAATATCTGTTTTGGCTTTAATGTAGGCTCTACTCGAATATCTAAACGGGTTATTAGGATCTAATTCAACAGCTTTGTCCATATCTTTTAAAGCTGCTTCAATATTTTTATTTTTAAAATGAGAAATACCTCTATCGCAAAGAAGAGTTGCTTCTTCGGGTAGACGCTTTAAGATCTTGCTAAGATCGACAACAGATTTATCATACGCCTCAATTTTACGATAACAAATTGCTCTGATATAAAGGGCGTCAGCATTGTTTGGTTGCTGTACTAAAAAAGTGTTTAATTCAATAATAGCGGCATCAAATTCTTGTTTTTCAAATAATGCTTTGCCTTTTTCTAAACCTGTCATTTTCCAAAATTATGAATTATGAATTATGAAAGTTGATTTAGTTGATTTTATTCTATGAATATCCTTCTCCACGAAAGTGGGATACAGTTCTTTAAAATAAATAAGTTAACTTTTGTAAGCAGTTTAGATCAGAATATTTATAAGATAAAAAAAATCTCTAATTGATAATTAATTAAATTTGAGCCACATCAGAATAATATGACAAAAGAAGAAGCGAATAATAAAATTGAAGCCTTATCACAAACATTAAGAACACATAATCATAGCTATTATGTGCTCTCAGAGTCCACGATTTCAGATTATGATTTTGATATGTTACTGGATGAATTGCAAAAGTTGGAAGAAAAATTTCCTGAATTTGCTTTTGAGGATTCTCCAACAAAAAGGGTGGGTGGTACCATTACCAAAAACTTTACAACAGTAAAGCATAAATACCGGATGTTGTCTTTGGGCAATAGCTATAGTAAAGAGGACATGGTGGATTTTGAAACCAGAATTAAGAGGTTGGTTGAGAATGAATTAGAGTATGTTTGTGAGTTGAAATACGATGGAGTAGCCATTGGTATTACATATAAAAATGGAAAGTTAGTACAGGCTGTAACACGTGGAGATGGGGTGCAGGGAGATGATGTGACAGAAAATGTAAAAACAATTCGCTCCATACCATTACAATTAAAAGGAAACGATTACCCTGAAGAATTTGAAATAAGAGGTGAAATATTTTTTCCAAAAGATGTATTTAATGGCTTAAATAAGGATAGAGAAGAGATCGGGGAGGATTTGTATGCCAACCCTAGAAATACTGCTTCTGGAACGCTTAAAATGAAAGATTCTGGTATTGTAGCTAAGCGTCAATTAGATTGCTATTTGTATTTTGTGTTGGGAAAGAATTTGCCTTTTAAGACACATTACGAGTCTATCGTAAAAGCAGGAGAGTGGGGATTTAAAATCCCAACAGAAAAATTTAAATCCATTAAAAAGTGTAAAACAATTGAAGAGATATTTGAATTTATCAATTATTGGGATAAGGAGCGTAATAACTTAAATTTTGAAATTGATGGGATTGTTATTAAAGTAAACAACTACGCACGACAAGACGAAATTGGTTTTACAGCTAAATCGCCCAAGTGGGCAATAGCTTATAAGTTTAAGGCAGAAAAAGTAGCGACCAAATTATTAGAAATCACTTACCAAGTAGGACGAACAGGAGCAATTACGCCAGTAGCTAATTTGCACGCTGTTTTATTAGCAGGAACAACTGTAAAAAGAGCTTCTTTACACAATGCAGATCAGATAGAAAAACTAGACATAAGAGTAAACGATACTGTTTTTGTAGAAAAAGGTGGAGAGATTATTCCTAAAATTGTTGGTGTTGAAATTTCGCAAAGAGATATTTTTTCTCAACCTACGGAATACATCACAGTTTGTCCTGAGTGTGAAACAGAATTGGTAAGAAAAGAGGGTGATGCGAAGCATTTTTGTCCGAATGAATGGGGATGTGCACCACAAATAAAAGGAAAGATGCAACATTTTATTTCGCGTAAAGCCTTGAATATTGATGGCTTGGGGGAGGAAACTATTGACTTGTTGTATGAAAAAGGTTTGGCCAAGAATATAGCCGATTTGTACGCGCTTAATTTTGAGCAGTTGTTTGAGTTAGAGTCTTTTAAAGAGAAAAAATCTCAGAATATAGTTGATGGATTAATTGCATCAAAAGAGATTCCTTTTGAACGCGTATTGTATGGAATTGGAATTCGTTTTGTGGGAGAAACAGTTGCCAAGAAACTCGCCAGACAATTTAAAAATATTGATGCCATTATAGATGCATCACTAGAAGAGTTAGTTGCAGCTGATGAAATTGGTGATAAAATTGCAGAAAGTATTTTGCACTTTTTTACGGTACAAAGTAATGTCGATTTAATTAATAAATTACGAGCTTACGATTTACAGTTTGCCTTGTCTGAAGAGCAATTAGCAAATGCTACAACTAAGCTTGAGGGGTTAATATTTGTTGTTTCTGGTGTGTTTAGTAAGTTTAGTAGAGATGAGTTAAAAGTTTCCATTGAGCAAAATGGAGGTAAAGTTTCGAGTTCTATTTCAAAAAAAACAAGTTACATTGTTGCCGGAGAAAATATGGGTCCAAGTAAATTGGCTAAAGCCGAAAAACTAGAAGTCAATATCATTAATGAAAATCAGTTTTTAGAGATGCTTTAAAATAACTACATCAAATATTGAAAAAGCTAAGCCATTAGAATTTGCTTTTTCAGCTAAGAGAACTTCAGATTTTGGGAGGTTCTCTTAACGCCAATGTGTGTAATGTGCTATGTTTGTTTAAGACTTAAAAGCAATAATTTTGTGAGGAATTACCTGGGACTGCATTAACTTAATTTCTTATAGTACTGATACGTCACATTTACATAAGATGTAGCACTTCCGACATATCTAAATGGGATTACTTTAATTAGATATTTTCTTCCAAAGGAAACAATGGCTTTAATATCAGTGTCTTTAAAGCTTTCATTCTTTATTTTTCGGATCAAATGCCAATCCACTACGGAAAACATTTCTATATTTATTTCAGCCCCAGAAGAAGTTTTCGTTCCCTCTACATTTGAATAACTAAAGTGATTTATTCGAATGCCACGTGAATAGGTCCGTTTTTTGAAATTCTTATCGCCAACAACTGCTTTCCAACCTCCTGTCTGCTCAAAAATAAGTTGGTATTTAGCTACACTGTCAATTTCCTTGTCAACTAGTAGTGAGAAAATTTCCTTTTTTTACTTTTCTATTTCCTCTCGTTGGTCTATATCTCTATCAGTTTTCTTCTGTGAGAAGACAGATGAAAAGCAGAAAAGTATAAGTATGACGGAAATTGCTGATTTCATAGTTTTTAATGTTTGTTAACGTTAGTATAAGAATAGTAGCTTACTTAGGAGGTAGAAGTTTTTAGTTTACTACTGATTTTATTGTGGGTTACAGAGTTAATATTTACTGCTAATTCGACTATTGTTTTTATACTTTGTTGTAAGTAGTTCTTCCTTCAGCCTTTTCGTAAATTTAATAGCTCCTTCATAGTTTAAATGAGTAGTGTTCATAAATAAATCATCATCCATTATGTAATTTCTCATGTCAATAATTGTTACGTTTTTGAATTGAGAAAGACTGCTTAAATAGTTGTCAGCTTTTTTTATGTTGTCAAATTTGTTGAAGTAGGAGTTGTGAAGAGGTGAGACAACGAATATAATTCTTCTATTGGTAGAGCTAATTAGTCTAATTAATTTAGATGATAGTTGTTTATTTAGTTTGAATGATGATGATGATTTTTCTCTCTTCTTAATCAAATATTCAAATTTAAGTTTAATTAGTTTGTTTTTTTCAAAACTACCTCCATTGTCAGTTACTTTTGTAAGGTTAATTTTTTCATTTAAGTAGTATTTTAAGTAATTTTCATATTGTCCAAAATATTTAATTAAAGGGATGTTGTAGTAATATTCTTCTTTATAAGTAAGGATGCTTTTTGTAGCATTCCAATTGGGAATATAATTTCCAATATCTCCATCAGCAGATATTAGGCCGCTTAAATCAAAGTTTATAATTATAGGAGTTTTCTTTTTCTTTTTTAATTCTTGTTCGAGAAAGAAAAGCCAAATATTAACTTGGGTACCATCAATTCCGTAATTGAAACAATTGTTATCTATGACAGAGGGTACGAAGTTACTTTGTGCTCTTGAAGATCCAAATATTGGAATTTCACTCTTTATAGTTTTAGTTAAAATTCTATTTACTTTAGATGCACCACATATTTGACTTTTAAAAACTATAGTCTGTTCAAAAACGAAGCTAAAAGTGAATCCAATTATAGTAATAAATAGCACTATTTTTAAAACGAATTTGCTAAAATTGAAAATATATAAATTCTGCCTTTCCATTTATTCCAATTATAAATATTAGTAATAAAGTAACTACACAAAATACAATGTGTGATGACTCTTTTTTAAATGACAAATTCTTAGGTAATAAGTAACTGAGGAAAAGAAGTCCAATGACCGATATACTGATCATTAAATTTAAAGGTCCCTTATTTGCTGATATTTGTGCTAAATTAAAAGAAAAATCAAGGAGTAGTAATTTTTGAATGTAGTGTATAGCTTGATTAAAACTATTTGCTCTGAAGAAAATCCATGCAAATGTAACCAATGAATAAACCATTAAAGTATTAAAAAATTGGCTACGTTTATTTTCTGATTTTTTTGTAATTATTAGCTTTTTATACTGTAAATATACTACCTGATAGAAGCCATGTAACGCTCCCCAAATAACAAAGGTCCAATTAGCACCATGCCATAAGCCACTAACTAAAAACACAATAAAAAGGTTCGAATATTTTCTTAATGTAGATGCTCTATTCCCTCCTAGCGGAATGTATAAATAATCTCTAAACCAAGTTGACAATGATATATGCCACCGCCTCCAGAAATCAGGAATATTGCCTGCTAAATATGGTCTGTTAAAGTTAATCATTAAATCAAACCCCAATAATTTTGAGATACCTCTTGCTATTAATGAATAACCTGAGAAATCAGCATAAATTTGAAATGAAAAAAATATTATACCTAACAATAAAGAGATAGTATTTGCATAATCAATATCATTGAAGATATTATTAACATAAATTGCTAACCTATCAGCAATGACAATCTTTTTGAAAAAACCGTATAAGATTAAAGAGACACCTGTAAGAGCATTTTTATAATCAAATACTCTTTTTTTAAGAAATTGAGGTAAAAGATGACTTGCTCTTTCAATAGGTCCTGCGACTAATTGAGGGAAAAATGATACAAATACAGCAAAACTGATAAAATCATTTGTAGGTTTAATTTTTCCCTTATAAACATCTATTGTGTAGGATAATGTTTGAAAAGTATAAAATGAAATACCAACAGGTAAAATGATATTTAATGTCCAAGTATCAAAAGTGAATCCAAGTGCATGAATACTTTCTTCAAAGGATGTTATAAAGAAATTAAAATATTTAAAAAAACCTAATAAACCAAGATTGATAAATAGACTTAGTAGAAGAAAAGTTTTCTTTGTTCTTTTTGACGCGGAACTATTTATTTTTAGTCCTATAATAAAGTCTACAATTGTACTAAAAGCAATCAAACTAAGAAATCTCCAATCCCACCAACCATAAAAGGTATAGCTTGCAACTAGTAGAACTAAATTTTGATATTTAAGCGTTTTATTTCTTAACGACCAATATATTACAAATACAATTGGAAGAAAAATTAAAAAAGCTGTTGAATTAAATATCATATTTGGGTTTCTATATTTGAAAGACTTACAACATACGGATAAAGTGCACCAATACACTTTATCCCTTTTGCCTATGTTTTATTAAAAGCTCCAATCGTGCTGGTCGAGTTCTGCTAAACAATTAGTTAATAAATCTATGCTTCCTCTAATGTCTTCTTTGTGTGCCATCTCAATAGATTGGTGTATGTGTCTTGTGGGTATAGAAATAGCTCCTGCAATAGCTCCTCCAGGATTCATACGTTGTATTCCTGAAGTATCGGTTCCGCCAGCAGTTAAAATTTCTTTCTGGCTTTTAATTTCAAACTTAGTAGCAATGTTTTCCATATATTTTACCATACGGTAATCACAAATAGTTCCGCTATCCATAATTTTTATGGCTGTTCCATCACCTAATTTAGTAATCATTTCTTCGAGTTTTGCTCCCGGAACATCAAAAGCAATAGTCGTATCTAAACCAAAACCAAAATCTGGTTTAATTGCTAAAGCGGCAACATTCGCACCTCTAATTCCAACTTCTTCTTGTACCGTAAATACACCATAAATATCAAAAGGTACAGCCTTATCTTTTAAAGTTCTTAAGGTTTCAATTAAAATAAAAACGGCTAATCTGTTATCTAACGATTTGCAGTTAACACATTCTCCCATTTCAATTAAACCACGTTCTCTAGTAACAGGATTGCCAATGCTTACTATCTTTTCAACTTCAGCTTTTTTCATTCCCAGATCAATAAAATAATCTGTTGTTTTAGGCATTTTTGTTCTTTCTTCAGGGCTCATTACGTGTATAGGCTTAGAGCCCATTACACCAATAATATCTTCTGTTCCATGTACGATAACACGCTGTGCTGTTAATGTTTTCGGGTCAAACCCTCCTAAAGTATGGAATCTTAAAAATCCATTATCATCAATGTGTGTAATGATAAAACCAATTTCATCCATGTGAGCACCAACCATGACTCTTTTTTGATTTTTGCCCTTTTTTATGGCATAAACATTCCCCATGTTGTCAACATCAACCTCATCAACCAAAGGCGTTACCTCTCTTAAAACAATTTCTCTAACTCTTTGTTCATGTCCTGGTGCGCCAGCTACTTCAGTAATTTCTCTTAATAAATCTATGTTAATTGACATCTTGTGTTGGTTTTAAACTTTTAATGTGTGTATTTAAGTGAGTAGATCAAACACCCTACAGGATTTGATCATTCACTCCTACTTTTTTATTCGATAGCACTTAATTTCATCATGTTTGATTGTCCTTTCTCTGCAATCGGCATGCTCGCAACATTAATGACTAGATCATCTTTTACCAATTCATTTTCTTTTTTTAGGATGTGTTTGATGTCTGCAATGGTATGATCGGTACTTACAAATTTGGTGTAAAGGAAAACCTTAACTCCCCAAATTAAACTTAACATGTTTAAAATTTCTTCATTACCCGTAAATACATAAATGGTAGCTTTTGGTCTAAAACTAGAAATTTTAAAGGCCGTATATCCAGAAAAAGTCATGGTTACAATTCCTTTCGCATTAACTCTATTGGCTAATCTACAAGCGTTGTAACATATAGAATCGGTAATGTAACGATCTATATTATCTTCAGAGGGTAACACTTCATGATGGTATAAATCATCAACTGTTTCAACGTCTTTTATAATCTTGTCCATGGCACTAATCACTTCAACGGGGAAATTCCCTACTGAAGTTTCGGCACTTAGCATAACGGCATCAGCACCATCTAAAACAGCATTGGCAACATCATTTACCTCTGCTCTTGATGGGGTAATGTTATCAATCATACTCTCCATCATTTGAGTTGCAATAATAACTGGCTTAGATGCTTTCATTGATTTTTTCACAATCATCTTCTGAACCAATGGTACTTCTTGAAATGGAATCTCTACCCCTAAATCACCTCTAGCAACCATTATAGCGTCAGTAGCACCTATAATTTCATCAATATCTTTTATGGCCTCTGGCTTTTCTATTTTAGCAATAACCTTTGCGTTGCTATTTGCTTTTTTAATAAGACTCTTAAGCTCTTTAATGTCTGCAGCATTTCTTACAAAAGATAAACCTATCCATGCAATATTCATTTTGAGAGCAAACTCTAAATCAACAATATCTTTTGGGGTTAAGCAAGGTAAAGATATTTTAGTGTTCGGGAGGTTTACGCCTTTGTTAGAGGATAAAATACCACCATGTCTTACAATGGCAATAACTTCATCAACATTGTTAGAACTTTTTATTTCCAATTTTAACTTTCCGTCATCTAATAAAATAAACTCTCCTGCAGAAACATCTTTTGGAAAGTTCTGGTAGCTGATGTAAACTTTTGATGCATCCCCGACACATTCCTCTGAAGTGATAATAATTTCATCACCATTTTTAATTTCTACACCATTGTCCTTAATTTTTCCGACTCTAATTTTAGGCCCCTGTAAATCGGCTAAAATTGCGGTAAAAAGTCCTTTTTCTTTATTTATTTGACGGATGTTGTCAATTACTTTCTTGTGATTTTCATGTGAGCCGTGCGAAAAATTAATTCTACAAACATTAACACCAGTGTCAATAATTTTAGAAAGC
>Ga0105356_10005252_pt1 | contig 12309 bp, 8 predicted proteins | sample GOMGulsemesocosm_3_FD_83502 | JGI IMG/M metagenome (GOLD analysis project Ga0105356, IMG submission 83502) | Methane-oxidizing microbial communities from mesocosms in the Gulf of Mexico - GOM9D Gulf of Mexico | ecosystem: Environmental > Aquatic > Marine > Cold seeps | place: Gulf of Mexico...
TAGCGCCGATGCAGATAGCGATAACGACGGTATCCCCGATGCGATTGAGTATCGAGGCGTCAGCGCTGCGGATGCCGATGGGGATGGCCGGTTGGATAGCTTTGTCGATGGGAATGCGGATGGTCTGTCAGACACAGTTTCTGGTCAAGCCCCCGTGGACACCGACGGTGACGGCCTGCCTGACTACCGCGACACGGATAGCGACGGCGATGGCAAGAGTGACTTATTAGAAACCGCAGGACCGATATTAACCGCTGTATTGGATAAAGACGGTGACGGTGTGATCGACAATACCACCGATGCGGACAAAGATGGCCAGCCGGATGTGGTTGACCCTGAAAACAGTAATGCTGCGCCAGGTAATAAGCTAACGCCCTTGGATACGGATGGCGACGGCATCGCTGATCAGCTGGATAAGGACAGCGACAATGACGGTACGCCGGACTCTACGGACCAGCGCACCAGCACTAGCCCTGATGTGTTGTCCTCAGATACGGGTACGTCAGCGAACGGCATCTTTATGTTGTTGAGCTTACTGGGCCTGTCGTTATTGCGTCTGCGCCGCAGTGTAGTTGCAGTAATAGGGCTTTTTCTGAGCGGCATGGCGGGAGCGGGTGATTTGCCGATTGAGTTAGAAATAGGCATGGGTCATACACACTTTGACCCCGAGCTACAAACGCCGTTTCAAGCAACGGATGATGTTGACCCTAGTTACGCGATTGCCCTGGGCTATCGCTTTCACAGCAACTGGCTGGCCCAGTTGCGCTACAACGACCTAGGCCGTGTTGAAGTAGGTAGGGCACATATTGACTACGAGGCACTGTCTTTAAATGTACAGGGCGAACTGGGGGTTACTGAAAGCGGCAACGTTAAGTTATTTGGACTAGTCGGTGTTGCTAGCTTGAAGCAGAAAGCTAGGGGTTTATCGGTGGAGGAAGAGAACACCACCGAGGCGCATTTAGCGGGTGGTATTAAAGTCTATGACGGAGATGCACACTGGGGTTTGGAGCTGGGCAGCTACAATGAAGGCGTAGGGCAATGGCAGTTTGTGGTGGGAACGGACTTTTAGAAAAATCTTTACCTTAGTGGGAAATGAATGCGGGAGGTCTGTTACAGACCATCCGCATTTTTTATGGGAGCTTGTATGTTGAGCCAACAATCGTAAAAACACCTTCTTGTCGGGTAATTACCTGACAGACAGTCGCTTTGAATAAAGCTAAATTGTATACAGATGGACTCGTATGGCTAATAGACGCCGATGCTGCCCAAATAGGTTATTATTACGCCTTTAATGAACTAAGCCACTATGTAGGGCTTGGTCGCCACTAATAATAAAACTTGGGTAGTAGAATGCTGAAAGCAAATAATGGGCACAAGCCTCGTAATATCGTAATAACAGGAGTCGTGCTAAGTACAATGGTGTATTTAAGTGCAGCGCAAGCTAGCAATGTATTGGACTCTGCAGAGGGTCAGAATGACTTGCTCGCCCAATTTAATATGCAAACGGATATCGCCACAAAAACGCGCTTGAATGTTAAGCACGTACCTGGAGTGGTGGACGTAATGTATGGTAGCACGCTTAGAAAGCGCGGCTACCAAACGGTACTCGAGGCCTTGACGCGCTTGCCCGGTTTTCAGACCTTGAACAATGGCTATAAGACCAATCCAAATATTCGAGGCAATATTTCAGATACCTTTCAGGGGGATATACAAATTTTATTGAATGGTGTCTCGCAGGTGTCGGGTAATGACCTGCAGCCGTTTATGGTGCTGGATATGCCCTTGGCCGCGATAGACCGCATAGAGGTAATCAAAGGGCCGGGCAGTGCTTTGTACGGAGAATATGCTTTAAACGGGGTGGTTAATATTGTCACGGTGAGTGATGCCGAAGGTGGCTCTGCACATGTGGGGGGCGGCTCTTTTAATACTCACTCCGCTTCGGCTAGTCAGCGTTTAGAGGGTGATGACTGGCACGCCTCGATTACTGCAATGACACGGCGAACTGATGGGCCACAGCACTTTGTAGAGGGGGATTTACTCACTGCGATTGGAATGGGTTTTGCTAGTAGTGCTCCAGGAAAAGCCGACACCAGAAATTACTTTGACTCAGTAGTGCTGCAAGCAAAATATAAAGAAACTCAAATTGATGCGAGCTTTATGTCGTCCTTGCAAGGCAACCAGTTTGGCCATTTTGACTGGCTAAGTGGCAACGAAGAGTATCAAGATGAGCTGCGCAGTGAAGCGCTACAAATAACCCAGGGCTTAGGGCGCCATGGTGGGGGGGAACTGAAGGTGTTTGCAGGTATTCAGCGTTATCACTTTGATCGCCGAACACAAGCAGTGCCAAAAGGGTTTTGTCATCCTAAAGCTCAATGGGACAGAGATATTTTCAATCCGTTTTCTACTCCCATTCCTAGCCGGTGCTTATCCGTCATCGATCTTGATGCGCTGACAAAAGCTGACGACCCTTTTGACCTGATTCCTGCTGGAACAACTGTTGTAGAGTTCCCCGAAGATGCTTATTTAGATTTGGAGAGTACAGTTCAAAGGGGGCATGGGCGAGTGCAATGGATATCTGACTTCTCTGATACGCATCGTATACTAGTTGAGGCAGCTATTCAGCATATCGACGTAACTAAAACGCGAGATACGACTAATTTTGATTTTGTGAGTTTAGAGGCCAACCCAGGGGCCCCTCTTCCTTTTTATCCCCAAGAGCAATCTTCTGAACGCAATCCAGCAAACAGTTGGAGTTTATTTGGCGTTGAAAAAGAGAGTTATTCGATAGTCCTTCAGGATGAAATCACAGTAAGTGATAGTACGCGTGTGACCGCAGGTGTGCGCTGGGACGACTTTGAAGGTGGTGATGATATTTACTCCCCACGCCTAGCCTTGGCTCATCAGATTTCTGATAACAAGCTAGTGAAGCTCCAATGGGCTAGCGCCTTCCGCCCACCTAGCTTGCATCAGGAAGTCAGTAGTCTGAATACGGCAGACTACGAAAAAATGGATACCTTAGATGTACAGTTCTCACATAACTATGAACGTTGGATGCTCAACCATGTTGCCTATGTGAGTTGGGTGGATAAAAAAATTGTGCCTTATTTTGCATTGGATGGCATTGTAATAGTGAAAGCTGAGGACCAGCCTGATCGGCCAACTTACATTAATAGCCCTGAGCAACATCGTTATTATGGTTTGGAAAATACGATTCAGTTTCAAGCTACAGAATCTATGGGCTTTGAAGCAAATATAGCCTATGGACGAGGGGATGGGCTCAAGTATCAAAAATCTGAGTTTTTTATCTCCCCTATAACAGTTGACTTCAATGTCACTTGGGATATGACGCAGTCGCTGCAATGGTTTTTGGAGCATCGTTACTGGGGGCCGACGAAACGCAGGCCTAGACATAGCGAAGCGATATATAACGAAACTAGGTCAGGGTTGGGTAGTCAATTTATGACTAACTTGAGCCTGAATATATCTCCGCTATCAGATGATCGATTGACTGTTATTGTCGCGGTAGAAAACATCTTTGATGAAGATGTAAAAGCGCCTTCTGGCTGGGGTTTGACGACCTCATTCCCTAATGATTTACCCCAGAACTCTAGGCGTATTAACGCAGCAGTCGAATACCGTTGGTAAGATAGGTGTAGATGCAAAGGAATGCTCACCCTCTATTAAGCCGCTTGCGATGGGCGCTGCTAGCCCTGTTGTTAGTCGTGCCCTGCGCGTATTGTTGGGAGCGAGATGACCGCCTAGCCATCATGGCCTCAGATCTATTGCCGGTTGTCCTGTCGGCGCAAGACTCTTTTCCAGGCTATTACTTCCCCCCTTCAGCTGAACCTGTCCCTGTACTTAGGGTAAACGTTGTTTACCGAAAAAAACGCTATTTAGCCGAACGCACCGTTAAGCGTATTAATGGCTTAAAACCCGTTAAGGGCGTACAGTTACAAGCCCTAGCGGTCAGCCTGAATACCTTTATTGCTGATAGGGCTGAACCCAAAGCTAATGGCACACCACAAATCACCTTTATCATTGAAGATATGGGCAAGCAGCTGAAGCGCGTGCTGGCCCATACCCATCAAGATCTTACTTACTCATCTAGCATCGACGATGTCGAGGCCGGGGTGGCGGTAGGCCTGTCGGTCACCGAGCGGGTCTTACCCGCGGTGAATACCTCGGTACTGTTAAAAATGCAGATAAAATTTTCCTCGCTATTTATGCGTATAGCCAAGAGGGTGGAATAAACATGGCTAAAACAGCAAATTTCAAAGTGGCCTGCCTAGCGATTGGCTTTGTGGTGTTGCTGCTGTTATCCAGTGGCTGGTACTGGTCTAGTATTGTAAAACCAGTACTCGAAGATGATATGCAGTCCTTGGCTAGCTCTATGGCCAGTGCGAGAGCGAATGAACTAGCCTCTATCTTGGGCCAAGGTGAGCCAACGAAGGCTACGGTGATAGATGCCCTAGACGCAATGCTGGCCTATACCTATGAACGCACACAGAAGCAGTTTTTTGTTTCGGTCGATCTAGAATTTAGCGAAGACTTTCAACTCGACTACGGCTTGCCAGTGAAAATATTTCAAGGTGGTAAGCATTGTAAACATTGCTTCTTCCGAGACTACCCGCTGTATTCACCGAGCAACTACCGCTTAATTGGTGTCTTGACCATTGCTATGTCGAATAGTCAGACCGATGCTTATATACAGTCTGTACAGCGTTTGTTTGTCACCGGGGCGGCCATTGTATTGATCTCGTCTATCATCATCTTGGTGTTGATTTGGAATATGACGGCTGCCATGGATCGTCTAAATACTGGTTTAGAATATGAAGTGTTTCAGCGCACACGCTCTTTAAGAAATGAAGTAGAAGAGCATGCCAAAACGCAGGGGCGCTTAAATGTCGCTAGAGACGAAATGCAGAGAATTGAGCGCAGCCGCATTGCCAAAACCTTACACGATGGTGTGGGCCAGGTATTACAGGCTCTACGCTTGGGCTTGCAGCGCTTGTCTGTACAAATAGACGGAGATAATAAGCAACTAGTGCAAGATCTGGTCGGAGATACCGGAGAGGCAATTGGCATTATTCGCGATTTTTGTTCTGAACTGCGCCCCTTGCACCTAGAAAAAATGAGCTTAGATGAGGCGCTGTTTTCACATGTAGAGCGCTTAGATCGACGTGTAGGCAATGTTAATATAGAGATGAGCGAGCTGGGTGAGTGCCAGATAGAGCTGTCGATGCTGGTCAAAGAACAGTTGTTTTTAATTGCCGTTGAGTTGCTTAACAACGCCGTTAAGCACAGTGAGGCCCGTACTATACAGCTCAGCCTAGAATACTTACCCTCCTATGTCGTATTAGTTGTTAAAGATAATGGCATAGGAATAGACAGCGCTAAGCCTAGCGAAGGCTTGGGCCTGTCTTTGTTGAATGAGCGCTGTGAACGAATAGGGGCAAGCTTAAAACTAAGTCCGTCCCCAGGCCAAGGCTTAAAAGCCCGCTGTGAACTACCCATTAAAACCAATAAAGATATGCAATGAAAAAAATCACCTTATTAATCGCTGACGACCACGATATGTTTCGCCAGGGACTGTGTGGCTTGCTAAGTAGCAACCAAAATTTAGACATTATTGCCCAGGCCAGTAATGGAACTGAAGCCTTAGCATTAATACAGGAGCATAAACCCGATGTGGCTGTTCTGGATATGACTATGCCTGGCTTAAGTGGTGTGGAGTTGTGTCGTAAAATTAAACAGCAGGGCCTATCTACGCGCACCATTATTTTGACCATGCACGACGATCTACTGTTAGTACAGGAGGTGATGCAGTCGGGAGCCTGTGGTTTTGTCTTGAAAGACAATACCTTTGATGAAGTGGTGACGGCGATTGAATGCGCGAATAAAAGCGAGGACTATATCTCTCCCTCTATTCAAGCAAGAATGGACCAAGGTGATGACAAGGTTTCACCACTATCTTTTCGTGAGCAGGAAGTTCTACGCATGCTGGCAGAAGGGGTGACGGTGAAGGTGATCGCGGCTAAGCTGGATGTTAGCACCAAGTCGATTGATACCTATCGCCAGCGCTTGATGAGAAAGCTGGGAGCGGAAAACTCTGCTCAGTTGATTCAGTATGCGGTTAAACGCTCACTGGTTTAGGGTTAAATTTAAATAGCTTGAAAGTGATTGAAAAAAGCCCCTTCCTTAAATGAAAGAGGCTTTATTAACGAGTGCTTGTTTAGGCTGCTGTCTCACTTGTTAGCGGTATTTCTGGCTCGGTCTTAGCGTCTTCTTTCGCTATAGAAGTAACTACTGAAATTGTAGGGATTTTGAGTGAGCCGTTCGTAATGATACAAGTATTGCCCTGTCCTCCGTCAGTTCCAAGAGATAACACTGAATTGAATTTTTCTAGGATAGGTTCTACAGGGTTTTCTTTTTCTCCAGCAGTAAATACCAAGATATACATTACGGGTATGTAGTAAAAATCTTTGACAGTATTTCCATTGTAAGTGATTTCACAGTCTCCATTGACAGCTAATGTTTCAACTGTTTTTTCGTCCTTTATCTTTTTCATGGTGACGCCTTCGAAGGCTGATAATGGTACTGGGTTTAAAGGAGTATAGGATGGTGATTCAGTGGAGATAGTATTCCCCATAAACGTTCCAGTCATTGTAACTAAAGAGCCAAAGCTTTCACTGTGCGCGGTATATTCACGCTTAAATGTTAACTTCAATAGTGATTTTTCTGGAGTCCCTTGGACATTAATAGCTAAGGTATTGTTAGTAAAGGTCATGGTGTCATCAATGGTGTATACCTTTGATGTTTTACCATCTATTGATATGCCGACTTTTACTTCATGTTGAAGCGCAAGGCCTTCTGTAACAGTATACTTTCCTGCGATTGAAACAAAGGCGCCAGCCGCAATGGAGTTTAATGGGTAGTAACCACTGAAAAATGCGAGTTCTTCACTGTTTTTATTCAAAGGTTTATTTGTGCTGATATTACTCTGGGACGTTGTCGTTTGTATGCTTCGATGGGACGTAATGTCATGCTTTTCATTGTTGACAGTCATGTTGTTACATACTAACCCTCCACCTACAGACGTTCCCATGATGAGTCGCGTGGATGAAGTAGTGTCATTGGGGTTCCCAAAGGAGAAAAAATACATATTTAAGTTATATGTATAAGTTGGAACTGCGGTTAATGTGTTGGGGTTAATGATTGGGTTAGTGTCAAAGTTGTATGAAAGTTGGTAGTCAGGTCCTATATCCAATACTTTTGTCCACTCGAGTTTTTCAAATATTTCTACGTGGTACTCTCCTTGATACATGGTGTAGGGAATAGGGTTGTTGTAGGTTTCGCCAGATACTTTGTAAGATGTACCTTCTGTTGTAATGGTTCCAGTGAATGAGGCTGTTACTAAGCTGTCTGTTTCATTGCGGAAGATTTCAAGTATGATTGAAGTGCAGCCAGGTCTTTCATCAGGGTAAAACAGTTTCAAATTTCTTCCGTCAAAAGTGGCATCTCCCTTTGTGAAATCGTAGGTTTCAGATGACGTTCCGTCCATTGAGACAATCAGGGAAACATCATATATGGGGGTAGTCGATCCATTTTTAATGTGCATATTGGTGTCTATTGTAAAAAAGGCACCATTAGCGCTATCAGGGGTCTTCATTGAATAATAGCCGTTAAAAGCAATTAATTTTAATGTGTCCTGTTTGGGTTCATATTGCTCAGGGTCTATATTTTTATACTTTTTCGTGATTTCTTCATGACGCTTAGCTAGGTCGTTCATTGGGTTTTTGTAGGCGTTTTTTAATAATTGTTCTTGAGTACTCATGTTTTACCTTTTTTATTATAAATTGGCGTGAAGCCCATTGCTGTTCTTCACTTATTAAAAGCTATTTTGTAATGTAATTTAGCTGAAAAAGAAGACTAATCTATGGTTGTTACTTAGTCTAGTTGGGTAATTACCCGACAAGACAAGGGGGCTAAGGTATGCGGATAGCGTGCCGTAGCCTATCCGCATAGGGGCTTCTATATTTATACCTCGTATTGCAACGGGTATACATTGCCGCGGGCTATATTGTCGACAACTGCTGTTATCGGTGGGTTGCACTCAGAAGCAGGGTTGCCGGATAAAATTCTTTTACCTCCGGGCTGTACTAGTATGTTGATGTCACAGTTTGAGTAGCTAACGTCTTTCCACTCTGAATCGATGTGGCACCAGGTGTCAAAACCCACCTGGCAGTTGAGGGCTTGGCAGTTGTCATAGGTAACGAAATTGGCCCCCATCGTGTTTAAGGATTTTCTAGAGTCTGGAGCCCATGCGAAGCCCATGCCATAACCTATGCCGGTATCGTAGTCCCCTTTGTGGTCACAAACTAAGATATTGCTTGCTGTACAGTTTGTTACCGTTATACCCACTCCCCAGAAGCTGAAGCCAGCGCACTGTTTATCTTGTGGGTTTATGGCTTTTACACTGTCAACGGAGCAGTTAATGAGTGTGGCACCTACGCCATAAATCTCAAGTCCTGTAGCCTTGGCTCCGGTGTTTTCAGGGCACACTCCATCTGTAATATACTGTGCCTTGAAGTGGCTAACGGTAATGTCTAAACAGATAAAGGCAGACATTCCGTGGCAGTCGTCATTGCAACCAGTGAGGTGGCTGGAGGAGCAGTTATCGTACTCAATATCAATGCAAAACATAGGTAAAAAACCAATCACTGTATGTCCTACTGCACGAATATTCCCACCAAAGTGGGATTGAAAATTACTTGAGTGGCAGTGTGATGTTTTGACGAAGTTAGACTGTACATAGCTAAAACCTTGTACTGAGCCTGCGTAATTAACCATGTGGTTAACATTACAGTTTTTAACTATAGCTGCTTCGGTATGGGATAGCTGTATGCCTGCACATGAGTCAGCAGTTACATAGGCATATTGCACGGTGCAGTCATCGATGATGATGTTAGAGCTATCGCTTACCTTTATGCCAGAGGGGCACGCCCCTCGTATATTTAGGTTGTTATAAACTAGGCCACTGATGCATAACTGACTAACAATTAAATCGGTCACGTTGTTCGCCTGAACCCCGTGCAGACACATATTAATTAAAGTACCGTTTGTAATAATAATATTATTTTGATCCTGGGTGTATATACCAATGATTTGTTGGCTGCTGTCACCTACCTTGGCGGACAGATTGTGGCCACACAGGTCAATAACTACATCATCAGCTGCGATAGTAATGGCTGTGCAGGCGGCATTGTGTGGTTCCCAAACTATATTTTGCGAAAGTGTATAGCTTCCCTTTTCAGTGATGATAATGCCGCCTGGGGGGATTTTATTGATAATGTTTCCCGTTGGCTCGGTCGGAGTCGTCGAAGGGGAAAATTCAGAACATATATTTTTACTACTGCTTGCAGCCCCAAACTGTTGAATAAGGACGTCTTGGTCTATGCCTTTAAAGGCTTCGTGAGAAAGGATTTTCTCAACAGTGGGTTTAAGTTTATTCATTTTTTTCCTTTTTTTAATTATTCGTGATGAGTGTTTAGCTTGAATAGACTTTATAGCTAAATTTATAATCGGTCTGTCGGGTAATTACCTGACAGATTAGCGCGACCAAGAGTAGTAGCATCTTTTCGCTGCGCAGGCTAAGCCAAATGGACGCAGTGAATATAACAATAATCACACAAAGAGAAACTAATGAAATTACTTAAATATATTTTGAGCGCAGCTGTGCTCTTGGTCTTGTTTTCAGGCTGTAAACCATCTGTCTTTAAACCTAGCTCGGTAGATAAAATATACCAAATTGCACCTTCAGCCGGTGTGAAAGTAACCGTCACAGTCACTGGTGGCACACTTTCAGGGGCTAGCCAGCAGCACTTTAGCTATGGCAATACTACGGGGGCTAAGGCGCTGCCTGCCAAGCCTTTTACCATCAGTAGCAAAAATGACTATGCCCAGCTGTTATTGGAGATTAAAGATAAAAAGCACACCAACTATATTCACGTTGACTTACAGCTTGCCGAATCTAAGCATGCTAAAACCCCCTGGCAGTGGATGCAGGTTTCACAGGCAGGAGACAATGGCTCGGCATTGGCCTTAGGCAAGCAAAACACTAATGTTATTGGTGTAGGAGTGCCTACCTCCACACCTCCTGGCCCTAAGCCTTCGCGCTATCAAGTGCTAAATGATGAGGTGGTTTACTTGGTGGACTATGACAAGACGACGGGCAATATGTTATTTCGTGGCAACAATCCCTTTAAGCAGGGTACGACGCCTACCTCGCGTGACCAACGCGTGGATTTTTCTGGTTTACATGAGGCTATGAAAAGCCATTTTGAGAAGCAAGTGACAAAGGCCAGCCCGTCTACCACTTTTCCCGATAAGGGTGATTATGTGTTGGTAGATGTAAGCGTTATCAGCAACACTTCAGAAGGACAGCAGTTGCAGCAGGAATATCAATCCTTTGGCGGTACGGCTGGGCAGTTCCCCCCCTCTCAAGCACTTTACCCATCCGCTGCACCCTACACATCAAATGGCTATAGCTCACAATTATTGTGGTGGCAGCTGCAGCCCAATGGCGAAGATGGTGCCTTAGATCTGGTGAAAAAAATAGACAGCCTATGGAAACCTAAAGCTACCAGTGTTGATGCAAAGAAAAAGTCTAAACCGAAAATTTTCTATATCCATTGCACTAGTGGTCACGATCGCACTGATATTGCGGCGGTAAGCTATTTGATGAAGCGAAGAGGGAAGGCTTTATCTGAGGCTTATATTCGAGGAACCACCGTAGCTAAACTACCTTCTGCAATGAAAAATAATCAGATCATCCCCAAGGCCGACAATCTGGGAACAGCAACACTTAATCCTCATAAGTCGCGCATATTTCCAATCAGCCACTCATACAATACAACGATTGAAGCCGATTGCAGTGCTATTTACCCCAATAGGTCTTGTAATTTGACGGCAAGTGATAAAAGCAAAGCACCAGCCTATGTCTACAATAGCTATGTATGGGCTAATGATTAACTTTGTTTAAGTAATGCGGATAGGCTGTGGTGGCCTATCCGCATTATTTTCATTCATTCTATTTCACCTGTTTCACTAGCGCAGCCGTTAATAAAACAATTCCTTGTCAGGTAATTGCCTAACAGACAGCTATTTTTTTAACTGAAATAATTCATCTTCTTTAATAACTATAAAGCTGCTGTATAGGCATTTTTTACAGGGAATAATATATGAACTATTTTAAGTCACCGCCCTTGCTCAAGGGGGCTTGCAGCTGCCTTTTACTTGCTGCTACATCTTTGGTTCAGGCAGAGCCAGGTCATAACCTTGAGGCTCGAAACAGAGTGGTGGGCGAGATTGTCTGGATGGCATCTTATGATTGTGATGGTGCCACCATGCTACATGCTGACGGCGCGTTACTAATGCAAAGCCAGTACCCACAGCTATTTTCTGTCTTGGGAAAAACCTATGGCGGAAGTGATTCTGAGGGGACTTTTGGCCTGCCGGATTTACGCGGTTCTATAGCGGTTGGAGTGGGGCAGGGGTCGGGCTTGGCTAAGTATTCATTGGGTGATAGTGGCGGCAAGGTGAACCGTCCGGTTGCCCCTGAGAATACACCGGCTCATAGTCATGGCTTGAGTACGGTTACGGCATCTATGCAAGCCAGCAAGGCGGCGGGCAACCGCAAGCAGGCCGTTGGCCACTACTTTGCTAAGTCGGAGGATGAGGTCTATGCAAAGTCTTCACACTCACCCAGTGGCGGGGTAATGGCTGTTGTTTCTGGCGCCAGCGCCAGCAACCCATCTTCAGACCCTCTGGCTATCACTGGGCAAACACCATTTTTGGCACTGACCCCCTGTGTGGTGGTTGCCGGTCAAGGGGAATAACGATGAATAAAAAATTAATATTAGCCACAGGCTTGCTCGCAGGCTGCCTGTCTTCTGCGCCGAGCTTAGCTTCCGAGCGTTTTATTGGAGAGGTGTTTTTTCCCGGCGGGAATTTTTGTCCCAGGGGGAGTATGCCTGCGGATGGGTCTAGCCTTTCAACTGCTAGCTATACTAGCCTTTTTGAGCTTATTGGAGCGACCTATGGAGGTAATGGTACGACTACCTTTGCCCTGCCCAGTTTGGCGGGGCGAGCTTTGCTGGGGCAGGGGCAAAGACTTGACGGTGGGCAGTACAGCTTAGCTCAGAGTAGTGATAATACTACTTATACGGTGACCGGAGACGACTGTCCATCCCATAGCCACAGCATCCACGAGGCAATAAAAATAGGCGATTCCTCTGTGGCCGCAGACCA
>Ga0105356_10005253_pt1 | contig 12308 bp, 7 predicted proteins | sample GOMGulsemesocosm_3_FD_83502 | JGI IMG/M metagenome (GOLD analysis project Ga0105356, IMG submission 83502) | Methane-oxidizing microbial communities from mesocosms in the Gulf of Mexico - GOM9D Gulf of Mexico | ecosystem: Environmental > Aquatic > Marine > Cold seeps | place: Gulf of Mexico...
GATGGCAATATTCCGACAACTCTCATAGCACTAATGACATTACCAGTAATAAATGACAACCACGCTAACGTAAAATATTTTGCTTCCAGCACCCCTCTGCGCCACAAACTTATTGAATAACTAATAAAGGTAATGGTTAAGATTATTTGTGCCAGTGATATTATTTTAAGGCTAGCCGAGTAGCTAAAAATCAGTGTTGATAAAACAACAAGTAGAGAAATAATTACCCCTATATTAAATACTCTTACGCCCCACTTCCCACGATGGCGCATTTGTAAAAAACTACTCATAAATAGAGTTGCTGCTAAAAAGCCTGTGGCGGCTGAGAACGGGGCAATAAATGAGTTTAATTCACTATTATGAGGCCATAACCAATAAAAGCCATGTCCGGTATAGCTGATCGCACTGACAAAAATAACAAAGACAAAGAAGCAGTAATATAAATAGCTAGGATCTCTCAAATAAAAATATAGCATTAGGTTATAGAGAAACATAGCAATGGTAATACCAAAATAAATACCATAAGCAATATTTTCTATTGATTCTTCTTCCGCATAAGATCCGATGTCAACAGAAGACAAGGGCAATACCATAGTCCCTTCAGTTTTTGCTTTGATTAAAAGAGTAAGCACTTTCTTGTCACTCTGAAAGTGAGAAATAACAAAGTCTTTATCATCTATCTCTCGAGAATCAAAAGGAAGCGCATCTCCCATTGCCACATGTTTAATTAGTTTATTTTTCTGCACAAGATAAAAATCAACATAATCTAGCAACGGGTAATGGACTTGGAAAATTCGCACCTGTGCTTCTGCATAGCTGACCTCCACTCGAAACCAATAAGAACTATCAGTAATTCCTAAATTCAAGTTATTCGTCTTAATTGCTACCCATGATTCTGAGTTCAGAGCCTGCTGCCAGCTTAGTTCACCATTAATATCTTCTAATAGTTGGGCATATTGTAATAATTGGAGCTCTTCCCCACGGTGCAACTCAACCACGTTCGAGTGACGGACGTCATCATCGCTGTGAGCAAAAAACGACAGCAACAGAAAAACCATCAGAGGGGCGACACTGATTCTCCATTGTTGCGGCATATGCGCCCTCTCAAATTAATGATACTTATATAAGGTTAGCCACCTGAGCTTATATGGCCTTAAAAAAGAAGCGCATACCTTTAATGCGCTAACTGACTTTCATACGAGGGAGGTGGAATTCAAATCTTATTCAAGTATTACTTAACAGTTATTCAACTAAGCTTTTCGTATATAAGAGGAGCTGATTATGATTCAACGTCTATTTTCTTTAAGCCTACTAAGCCTGAGCCTGTTATTCACTTCCCCGTTGGTATACTCAGACAATACGCTTGTTTCTGCGGTCTGTGAGCCTTGGCTTACATTCACTGACCCCGATAGTAATAAACAGGGATTAGTCATTGAGTTAGTACGAGAGGCATTATTAACCCAGGACTTTGAAATTGAAGTCGACTTCATCCCTTCGTCTGATGGATTAATGTCCCTGCAACAAGGGCAAACGGATGTCTTAATTGGTGCTTGGAGAGCGGAAGAACGTGATGATTATTTACTTTATAGCGACTCGGTTTACAGTGCTGTTAATGAGCCATTAGTAGGAAAGGATATTTATTTAGCGACAAATCGCGCGAGTCCCGAGTATTTAAAGCTGATTACAGCCTTTAATACCGGTCTCGCACAATTAAAAAGAAATGGGCAATATTCTAAGATTGTTAACAGTTACTATCTAGACTGAAGATCTAGCCACACTACTTGCTTCGGCCTGATTTGCTTCGTCCAGTGCTTGAATGCCATCCATCATAGCAAGGTGGGTATCCAGCATCAGCTGATCGACATCATCTAGAGTTAGATCTTTGGTTTCGATCGGGTCTAAGACTCGCACACGTGCAGTACCATTATTTAATCGATCTAGGCTAAAACCTTCTAGATAACTACTGGTACACACCGGAATAATTGGCACGCCCGCATTGACCGCTGTCACAAACGCTCCCTTCTTAAACGGCAACATATTCTTACCGTGGTTACGAGTACCTTCAGCAAAAAACCAAATTGACGTATCTTTTGTGGTCAACGCTTTCTTGGTCGTTTCCATCGCTTTCATCGCTTTTTTACGATTGCCGCGATCGACTAGAATGTTACCGCCTAACCAATAGACTTGGCCAAAGAACGGTACCCACTTCAGACTCTTCTTACCAAGACTAACCATACGCTTAGGTACAATTGAACCGACTACAAATAAGTCCCAGTTACTTTGATGGTTGGCAACTACGACACAAGGTTCGTGGTTCGCCATCGCCTCTGCATTTTCATGGATCATCTTCATTCCCATGATACGGCAACCAATTGGCGAATAAATTCTGGTAATAATATAACTATTACTATGATTAAAGGGGCGGAAAATAATAATACAAATACAAGCTAAGGAGCTGAAAGTGAAATGACAAGCAAGCAGTAAATAACGGAAAAAAGATAACATAATATTGGCTAGACCTCTTAAATTTCAAACGTCAGCATACAGGTGTTTACTCAATAAGCCTAGACCCAGATCAACAAAGGTATGTCTGACACGGACTTAATGTTCAGTACTTTAGCATTACTACGGATAAGTCCCTATATTCGACCTAAAATTAATAGTACTTGTTAATAGCTTCAGGAATCGGGACATGCATTTAGAAACCGGTTTATTGGTCTTATTATTTGTTATTTTGGCTCTTATTATTGGTGCTCTCGTTCGGCACCTCTTAAAAGGCAGCCAAATCCCCTATACCGTGGCGTTATTGATATTGGGCATTGGCATTGGCTTGTTGCACCGATATGAAGTATTCCAGCAACCAAGCCTCAGCTTTCTAGGCCAAACCCTAGACCTCGTCGCCGATATTAGCCCTCACTTGATTTTATTTGTCTTTTTACCGACCTTAATTTTTGAAAGTGCCTTTGCCATGGAAGTGCATCTGTTTCGCCGCATGTTTTTACAAATTGCCATTCTGGCAGTGCCTGGCCTTATTCTGGCTACCACGCTCACCGCGGGGCTGGCGAAGTGGGCATTCCCTTGGGAATGGGGTTGGGCCTTATGTTTTATGTTTGGCGCTTTAATCAGCGCCACCGACCCCGTCGCGGTCGTTGCTTTGCTTAAGGAGGTCAGCTCACGTAAACGCTTAGAGACGTTAATTGAGGGGGAATCACTGCTTAATGATGGCACCGCTATTGTTTTCTTCACGCTATTTTATAGCTGGGTAGTGTCCGGTACCGTGCTATCTAGCTCTTTTTCCATTAGTGCTATGAGCATTAGTGGCCAATTTCTGTACGTCGTGAGCTCGGGTTTAATGATTGGACTGGTTACCGCCCTACTGTGTATTTTGTGGCTGGACAAAATTTTTAACGATCCGATGATCGAGATCACCCTCACCATCGCATGCGCTTATGCGGTGTTCTTTATTGCCGAAAGTCTTCATGTTTCTGGGGTGGTTGCTGTGGTTGTATTTGCTTTAGTGATGGCCAGCATTGGTCGGACTCGCATCAGCCCAGAAGTTGCAGGTTTTTTACACCATTTTTGGGAAATGATGGCCCATATTGCTAATACCTTAATTTTTCTCTTGGTAGGCATCTTAGTCGCTATTCGGGTCCCCCTTAATGACCTGAATGCTTGGCAAGCGTTAGCCACCTTATATATCGGCATCCTATTAATACGGGGCTTTAGCATCATTGTATTTATTCCCGTTCTAAAACGCATTGGCATCGGCATTAACCGCGAAAAAGCTATCGTACTGTGGTGGGGAGGATTACGCGGTGCAGTTTCTTTAGCATTGGCTTTAACCGTGGCGGCGGATGATTTAATACCCAAAGCTTTAGGGGATCATATTTTATTCCTCTGCGCAGGCATCGTAGTACTCACTATCTTAATCAATGGCAGCACTATGGGCTTAGTATTACGGCTATTAGGACTGGATTCTTTACCACCGGCAAAACAAGCAACGGTCGATAAAGCGCAAAATAAAATCAGCATTGAACTCAATGCGTTATTACCCAGCATGATGGCTAACCAGTTCTTAAAAGGAGCCGATTGGCATGAGGTAAAACAACAGAGTCAATTGCAGGGAGTCAACGAAGTTCACCAACAAGCAGAAATAACCGAGCAAGACTTAGCAACCGCCTTCCAGCGGCGTTTATTAGAAACAGAGCGTAAAGATTACTGGAGTCAGTTTGAGCAAGGCACCTTAGGCAAACATGCAACCAAGCGTTTAGTCGAAGCGGTTGAACATGCCCTTGATGGTGAGCCTTGTATCGGTCCTAGACCTGAGTTATTTAAAAGCTGGAAAATCCCCGCCTTACTGGAATATTTACGGCGCTACCCCAAGATTAATCAGTTGTTAATTCGTCTTTATTTTAACCGCTTAGCCTTAGGTTATGATATCGCCCGCGGTTTCATCCAAGCCCAAGAAGCCTTAGATAGTCACATAGAAGCCCTTGCCCCCAATAAAGAAGCGGCGCAGCTGGTGCATCAATTAGTCGAGCAGAATAAGCAACTCACCCAACAGCGCATTGAATCGCTACGGGAGAGTTTTCCTGAAATTATTCAGCAACTGCAATCTCAAGCGGCGATACGTTTATTACTGAACCGCGAACGCAGTATTATTCACCAACAGTTAAAGCAAGCGGTATTAGATTCCCCTGAAGCTCAGCGTTTATTAGACGATGTTGAGGAGCGCATGCAGGCATTACAAAATATTTCGCTATTCGAAACTGACCAACAACAAAAAACAATTAGCCAGATTCCTTGGGCCAAAACATTAGCCACAAATACTCAAGAAAAACTGGTCGCGATGATTGAGTACGATTTATTTGAACAAGGGCAAACCATTAAGCAGCAAGGGCAATTATTGAATAAACTCGGCATCATCAGCCGGGGCAGCATTAAGAGTACGAAAACAGATCAAGCCAGCGCTCAGCACCATAAAAAAGGCCCTGGAGAAACCTTTGCTAGTTTGTCATTATTGAACGGATTAAGTCCTGCCAGCTACCAAGCAGAAACAGTGGTTGAGGTTATGTGGCTACCCAATGACAGGCTAAAGTCATTGATGGCGCAAGACTCTGAACTTGCGTTAAAAATTGCACAATTATTAATACCTTAAACTATTGGCCAAATATTGCTAATACTTGGCCCCCAAATACAATCTTTCACTATTTTTATTGCGTAAATTGAAGCTCGCCTTTTGGCTTAACTCACTACGCATGGATAAAAATAATGAAAAAACTGCGCATTCCCCTAACTGCTGGATTACTACTTTTATGTCTAATTCCTGGCGCTAATGCTGGCTTCTTTGACCGCTGGAAAAAAGAACCTACCTACGCAAAAACACAGTACCCGATTGTAATGGTGCCTGGTGCTTTTGCCTTTGATAATGCCTTTGGCATTCTAGATTATTGGCACGGTATCACCGATGAACTTCGTGACGAAGGTGCTGATGTGTATGTAACTAACCTTAGTTCGCTAGCACTGCATGAAACCCGAGGTGAAGAATTATTAAACAGTGTTGAAGAAATCATGGCCATCACTGGGGCTAGTAAGGTTAACTTGATTGCCCATAGCCAAGGCGCTACGGCCGCACGTTATGTAGCTGCTCTTCATCCTGAGTGGGTTGCATCGGTAAGCTGTACCCACTGCATGAATGAAGGCACTCACTTTGCAAAAAATCTGGATGAAGCGGTTGAAGATGGTACTTTCTTGAAGACCGCCGGCGTCGCATTAATTAGTGGCTTATTTAATGTTATTGAGTCAGGCTCTGCTGATCCAAGCGATGGTGAATACAATAGTCCAGAAAACGGCGAGCAAGATGCCAAAGCGCTATTAATTTCTGCCAGCCGTGAAGATTACGATCGCTTCAATGTTTTATACCCTCAAGCGATGCCAACTGTCGATTGCAGCATCATCAACAGCGGTATTGATGGTCATACTGGTGGTGGTGAGCATATCGTTAATGGTGTGCGTTATTATTCATGGGGTGGTAAAAAAGCAGCTACTCGCGTACTTGATCCACTAGATGCTCTTTTGATTCCTATCGTTAAAATGTTTATGCCAGAGAATGTCGTCTGGGATGGTCTTGTACCTTCTTGTGGTCAGGCACTAGGTGAGTTCTTACGTGATGACTACCGCACCAATCATTATGATGCAATTAATCAGACTGCGGGGATGACGGCAGCATTTGTTGATGTACCTTCAATTTTTGTAACTCAAGCCAATCGTTTAAAGAAAGCGGGTTTGTAATAAGACTCTCATTTAGGGGAGTGCAGTATTGCTCCCCTATTCTTAAACTGGCTTATTTGAGGCGAATTAAACGATGAATACTCACTATAAATGGTCAATAGCTACCGGCACCTGCTTTCTGCTCGTTGTGCTTTGGTATAATGTTGGTAGTCCTCTACCAACAAATTCTCTGGCAACTGGCACGCTATCGACATTAAAAGTAACTAAAGCCCTGGCACCGACTAATCAAACTCAGGGCCAAGAATCAGTCCCAGGTTCTGCGCAGCCAAACAGCCCGTTTCAGGACTTTAATACTACCCCTCCAAAATATTTAAGCGATACTGAACTAAGAGGCCAGCTAACCACATTAGCAGATGGTTCATTATTAATTAGTGACGAAATCAGAAAACGCTTTGATTATTTTTATATGATGACAGGTGACCGCTCTCAACAAGAGATTAATGCAATTATTGTTGATCATATTCGCCAAAACCTTTCCGATCCTGCTTTAACTCAAGCATTGAATTTATTACAGCAGTACACCGATTATTTGAATGAATACAATACGTTTAGTCAGGGGCTTGATATTCAAATAATGCAAGATGATCCGCAATGGGTCGCCAGTGAAATTAGTAATATGCGTAATTTCCATTTAGGGGAGGAAACCAGCGAACTATTTTTTGGTCAACAAGAAATACTCAGAAGTAACTATTTGCAACAAGAAAACACTCCTCTATCCACTCAGATGCTGGCGAATCAAGAGAAAACATTACGCTTAACCAATTTACAGCAGAAAACCGCAGTATTAATAGCGGATAACGCAGACGAGAAAATGATTCATGATATGCGAGTCGAACAGGTCGGTGAAGAAGCTGCTAATAGACTGTCACAGCTCGATGATAACCGTCAAAAATGGCAAGAAAAACAACAAGCCTACCTTGCTTTAAAAGCTCAATGGAGTGATGTGTCAGGTTTAAGTAGCGTCGATGAAATAAGCGCATTTGAAAAGCAGGCCATAGAAAATTTAGCTTTGACAGAGGGTGAATTAAAACGCCTTAAAGCCCTTGACTATATACAATCAAAATCTAGCTAGCGAATAAAATAATTGATCATTAATAATCCGTAAGGGGGTCTTTACAAGAGTTGTCTTTAATACACTGCTGGTTTATTTTAGCTTGCTGCTTAATTTCTTTTATATTAGGTAGCGCTTCTAAGAATAGCTTAAATACTTCTGCTCTAAGCCCATCGTTTAGCATTCGATTAATCTCAGCAATAATCGCCCTACCCTGTTGGGTGTCTGGGCAGCTCGCTCTAATAGGTGCGAAACTACTGCCCTCTGATAGCATTAAGTACTCTAGAGAGTGTTTGGGGTAGGTATTATCAAATATTTGATATTCTTCAGGAAATAGTAAAACGCTGCCAACATTCCTACTATCGACATCCGCCATTTTTAATAAGGTTATAGAACCTTCCGAAGCTGTGATATAACCGATTTCCGTATCAGAATTTAACCTGCCTTTCTCAAGCAATTCATTCATTTCTCCGAATACTGGGCGACCATCTAACATAATCATACGCCCGAATACTTTGCTTGCTTCTATCGCTTTGCTAATTGAAACGACTCTATGCTCACCATTGTTTGATAAATACTTATACAGTTTAGGCCGTACAGCGATGCCATAATCAACTGTATTAAGAATAGAATTTGAATATATCCGATGATCTGTTTTAGGTAATTTCCAGCTGCCTGTCGTGCAAAATTCATTATTATTAGAATCTTGCATATCATGAAACCAACGGGCGGGAGTTGTCAGAATGACTTCATTTTTAAATCCAGCATCAATATAGGCATTGGCCAAAACATAACCGATTCCACGCTCGGATTCTGAACCAAATGGGGGAATATTAAATGTGTACCAAGTATATGAGGAATCAGCAAAGGATACCGAAAGAACAGAAGAGAAAAATAGAGCAGTAATTAAGCATAAAGCTTTCTTTTTGGGCATTATCAACCTGAAAACAACATGTAACGAGAGTCCACCACTCAACTAGAGGTATGTATCTACTTACATTAGACGATTTAAAGGCATTTTTCCATAGTTATCCCTCTCGATACTGCCTAGGTGTAATGCCAACCCAGCGCTTAAATGATTTAGAAAAATAGGATGCATCATTAAAATCTAACTGGGAAGATATTTGAGTTATGCTTAGCTGGGTTTCTGTTAAATAGCGCAAGGCTAACTTCTTTCGTATTTCATCGACTAGGTCTTGTAAGCAGGTACCTTCTAGCTTTAAACGGCGCCTTAATGTTCTTGGACTCATATTCAAATTAGCCGCTATTTTTTCCATCTGAGGAAAAGTAAAGTTTAATAATTCATGCTCATCACAATTTAGCAGCATGCGTATTTTTTCAGCAATACTGGATTGCTGTGAGAAATCCTCCAGTACTTTTTCACAGCTCTTTTCCGCGAGTTCTCGAGTTAAGGGCTCGGCCATTTTCAGCATCATGAATTTAACAGCCTTGGGTACAATCATCCTATTCGCAGGCTGATCGAAATTAATATTATTACCAAGAATCTTTATATATTCTTTTCCATAACCAGGATCAGAAAAATCAAATTCAAACTTTATTTTTTCGTAATGGTCACTAATCAACAGCTTAGATACATCCCTTAAACTGGTGAAAATACTTTCAATTAAAAAAGGTTTCACTCCTTCTATTGAAATGCACTCTTGTAGCTCTAAATAGATATGTTCATCCGTTTCTTTATAAATACATTCAATGACGGGAAATCGACATTTAAAAAAACGGGAAGTGAGAGTAATCGCGTCGCCATAGGTTAGGCTGGCCAATGCTGCAATGCCCAGCATACCATGGGTGGTAAGGCCTAATTCTGAGCCCAATAGTAAACCTAAATGCTTCTGTTTGAATTCACCAGATGCATTGAGAATCATCTGTTTATACTGTTCAAAGGCAATAAAACCTTTGGCGGACTCCAAGGTCTCTACACAGTAATCAGTATTGTCTAATATAACTTGGCTGCTGATACCTTCGCGCTGACATAAACGCAGTAATGCTGCGGGATAATTCACCGCAATCAGACTATTTGCATCAGCATTTTTTTGTCCAATTGTCATGCTATGAAGACCTTTTTATTATTTTTTGTGGGTCATTCCATACCAATAATAATACACCTACCTATACATATTACCGTCACCTAAAAGCGCCAAAACTAGCCCAAACAAGCCATTTACAATATGCATAGATAAGTTGCCTTCTCTTCATGTTATTAGTGCTGCAACCAATACTCTTTACGTAATAAATCACAACGACTCACTTCTCCACCTAAGTTCTGAGTACCGCTTAAAATAACCGAACCGTTGGTATCACAGCTATCCAATTCACAATCGTCACCTTCACAGGGCTTACAGCTTTCATGGCTAGGATTTTCAGCGCAGAACTCTTCATCCCCTTTGGTCGTTGTACGCACCTCAATAGGCTCCGCAGGTATGCCAATATTGCCCAATGGGACTTTGCCAACAATAGGTAAGCTACCACTATTATCGGGATCATTATCCGCTTTTATATCAATGGTATAAGCTGATGAGGTACCCACATCAGCAACACAAGAGCTGGGGTTTTCGTCCTGTACAGTAGGAGAGAAAGTAGTGAAATATATATCACCTTGAGATGTTAGCGCCTTTGATAATACTTTCTCCCCCTCTGTTAATTCAAGACTCCAGCCATGATCTTTTAGTGAATCACTGCCCATCTGTAAATCAATTAAATCATTCCGGGTTAACGTTTCATAATGAGTCGGCGCCTTTACTAAATCCCTATTTTTAATAATGTAGAAAGTATCAAGGCTAGAGGCCATTAATGGATGTGCGCGAAAACCACTACCAATAGCTAATGATAAATACTCGTCATCTTTTTCCTGATCTCTAAAGTAAGAAATACTCGGAGCATTATAAAAACGTTGATAGGGCTGATTACCTGCCTTGTTATCATTGGCATCAAATACCATCCCTGCTTGAGCAAAATTAGATTTACCTTGATTGCCTTTATTAATATCAAAGCGCCATAAACGGCCACCGACATCACTGACAAAGAAATAATCGGTAATGCTATCGCCATCAAAATCAACGGTTGTGACATCACTGGTGATAGCGCTGGTCATCTTTGTTAGATTTAAACTACTTGACGTTTTGCTTGCATGCCATAGTCGCTCACCTGTTTCAGGATCGATCATATAAACAGCATTCCCCATACTGTGTTCCGTGCGGCTCACTTGATTATCTTCGCTAGGATCGTAGCCTCCCCCCGCTAACAATACGACTTTGGGCTTACCATTCCACTGTACTTTGGCTAATACTAGATTCGACCATGTTTGCCCTAGTTGCTTGTAATCCCCTTCCCCACCGTTTATTTGCCATGCATATTTAGGTTTATCGGGGTCAGTAATATCTAGCGCATAATAATGGCGACCACCGCGGCGCAAGCCAAAGAATAATAAAACCTTTTCGCCATCTTGAGCATCGACTTCGCCATTATAATTTTTATCCATGTGCCAATAGTTAATAGTGCCATCGACACCATAGGTTTTATCGATTAAATCTTCGCCATCGACATAGGTTGGGATGTTCTTTAACAGTTCTTTAGGAATATAAGAAAAGTATTCTTTAAATTCTTTTTTATCCGCTTTAAAGGCATGTAAATAGCCACTATTAGTACCCACAAAGACAACCCCTTGCTGGATCTTTTCGCCATTGCTGTCAGTCGAATTATAAGCAACGACTAATGGCCGACTATGAATCGGGTCTTCCATTTCACGACGAATACCATCATCGCTGGTTGAAGATTTTCTATTTGCCCAATCAACCATTTGCTGATGTATCTGGTCTGAGGTATTCGCATCTAAACCGAGGAGTTCTTTGCTCACCGTCGAGGTAGTTAGCTCTGTATTTAGCTGGCTTTGAGAGCCATTAAGGTGGGTATAAATTTTATAATCTGCACTCAAGCGACTGGCAGCACCACCGATTACGACGTCTTCACCGTCGTTAATACCGTCATCCGTCCAATAGCTACGAGATTCTTTAGCAAAAATACCGCTATCTAAAATGGCAGGGTTACCATTGGCATCGATCACTTCTCCAGCTGCATTTAACCGATAAGATTTTAAGTTACCGTTCCAGTTATTACCTGGTTGCGGTACAAACATCGCATAATAGAGCTGATCTAAATGCTCTAAACTATTATACGAATTTGCAGCAACCGCAGGGGCAACAAAGGTCACAGGCACATCGGAGGTTTCTTGCAAGGTACGCTCTAATGCATCAACAATACTTTGGTAATCACTGGCCGAATAATATTTACCACCACCATGATGAGCAATGGATTCCATATATTTGATATCACTATTATCCCCACTGCCATCAAAGAACCCTCCAATAACAAAAGTGCGTATTATTTGCTTACCTGCTAGTTCTGAATTTTGATCAAAATTATTTAAATAATACGCCAGCTCATCGGCACAACCACCACTGCCAGAACAGGAATGAGATAACCCCGAGCCCGAAGGGAAATTGATTCCCGAGATCATCTTCTTAATTTTACTATTTGCTTGATCATCATAAGATGGTGCACCATCGGTAAATAGAATAATGGTACTGGATGTTTGGCAGGCGCTGTTTAACGGCGATAGATATTGGTTATTGTTACGGGATAAACTCACACTTGGAGTATCAACTCGCTTCGTTGTATATTTATTTTTACCCTGATCGATAAAACCATCACTATCACGAACCAAGGTTTTACCAGGTATCAATATTTGTGACGAAGAGTTATCACCATAAGTTACACCATCGCCACGAAAGTATAACGCTGCTTCATAATAACTTTCACTTAATGGCGTACCATTCCAAGGAATGTAACTATTCGCTTTGGTTTCAAATTCAGCACTGATGTTTTCTACGTCATCAATGGCGATATCGACAAAACCACCCGCCATTTCAGAGTCAAAACGCATTAAGCCTAA
>Ga0105356_10005254_pt1 | contig 12308 bp, 8 predicted proteins | sample GOMGulsemesocosm_3_FD_83502 | JGI IMG/M metagenome (GOLD analysis project Ga0105356, IMG submission 83502) | Methane-oxidizing microbial communities from mesocosms in the Gulf of Mexico - GOM9D Gulf of Mexico | ecosystem: Environmental > Aquatic > Marine > Cold seeps | place: Gulf of Mexico...
AGTTTTTACCTTGTTACCCATCCAGAAAGTAAACGCTTATCGCAAGTGAATACGGTTTGGGAGTATTTAAAACAATTAGCACAACAAAAAACGCACTTACTCATGCCAAAATAACATAGGCATGAATGTAATAATAAAATTAAAAATGAATAGGCAAAAATGGATAACTTAAATCAATCATTAGAAAAACGTGATCAGATTAATCAAAATAAAGTGTCGTGGTCATTAATAGCTTTTATTATTTTAGTCATTATTGCTATTGGCGTAGCATGGCAATTTACCGGTGATAAGACAGAGCCAGTGGTAATTGGTGAGCCTGTATTAATAGTTGAAGAAATTCCTGAAATAGTAGAAGTACTTCCTGAGCCTATTATTGATACACCTGAAGTAGTCGCTGTTGTTGAAGAAGTCATTGAGCCAGTAGAAAATATTTTGCCTTTATTAGATGAGAGTGATGACTGGTTAAAGATAAAATTACCTGAAATTACTTGGCGCAAAGAATTACTCAAACTTATCATTGATGAAGACATGATTAGACGGTTTGTCGTTTTTATTGATAACTTTGCTCAAGGAATTATTGCTTATGAACATAGTCCCTTTATTTTACCCAACGCTAAGTTCTCTCCTGATATAGATAGTGTTAGTCTTCAAGAAAATCCGTTACAAACAAGCTCTTCAGATAGCTCCTTACAAGGTACACAACGGGTTAAACAAAATGTCTGGCAATGGAATGAAAACTCAAGTCGACGTTTTAGCTTATACGTAGATTTATTAAGATCAATGGACAGTGAAAGTTTGGTTCAATGGTACGGTGAAATTAAGCCTTTAATTGATGAAGCCTACAGTGAACTTGGTTATGAAGATGATTTTACTAATACCTTACAAGATGCCATCACTCGTGTATTAGATATGGAACTACCTAAATCGTCGATGACATTAATACGCCCTAGTGTTATGTATCAATTCGCAGATCCTGAACTTGAAGCGTTACCTGATACTGATAAGCTATTACTTCGTCTAGGAAGGGATAACCTATTAGTGATGAAGTCAGTACTGTTAGAATTACATGAGAAGTTAGCCCAGCAAAAAAATGGGGTTCATTAATACCGTTAGATTGCCCCACTTAATTTATGATGACAAATAAGGTCAACTTACTTTTTAAAGTACTTTCAGTTAAGTAATAATTTTTCGTTCTTTATGGGCTTAGCTGTTCACAAGCTTTTAGGTTTGGGAGTTGGGAGTTGGCAGTTAAAGTATAAAAACCAAACGTTAACAATAATTCACCTCTAGAGAGCTAATAAGGCAAATTATTGTTTCACTAGTAGCTTATATAGAGTTAGTTAATGGATAAGAGTTTTATTGCTATTATGTTAAGTAGCCCACCTTCTAGACCTGCAAGTTGTTATTCTGGTATAACAATATGAACTACTCAAGAATTTGAAATATAATAATATTAAAATTTATTTGGTATTAATTATAGACGCGTTGATAAAATCCTGCGCAAAAAATCCTCAAGTAGTACAGTGATATCCGAAAATAGCTAACTAGTGCTTGCATCCTATCGTTTGATTAGCGATAATTCGCGCCGCTAACCAATAAAGATATTTTATGCTTTGGTTAGGCTCATTATGGTGGCCTTTTCGGTCCCCTCGCAATGATACTCTGTGAACTCGGCCAGGTCCGGAAGGAAGCAACCGCAGCAGACGACTCATGTGCCGAGGTGTGGCTGATTTGGCCGCCACCCAATCTTTATTTTTCAATGACTTACACCATAATAAGCTTAACTGCTACAATTGGTGCTACAATGCTGTCAGCAAATATTCCCCATTTATACACTCGAAATGGTATTTATTACTATCGTAATAACTCTGTTTGGAAGTCTTTAAGAACTCGTTGCAAGAGAGAAGCTTTTAGGAAGTTACGACATTATTGTATACATAGAATGTCATATCATCATGGGTTTATAATATATTTCTCTGTGAAAAAAGAGTGTAAATGTAGGACCATTGTTGATATTAATTTAGTAAATTAAAATCCCCAAAAATAATTTATTTTAACTGAAATTAAGAAGGATTCTTCTTTTTCAGCAACAAACCTAACCTCCCAGTCTGGTGAAAGTTGATAGTTAACCTCAGATAAATATTTAAATTTATTATTACTATCCCGTTCGAATCCTATACTTTCTTTTAGCTCTAATTTAATTTTTATGCTTTTATTAATAGAAGTGATATACCCCAATTTTAACGATAAAGATATATCATCTTGTTTACCAGCATAGATTTTTCCGCCGACCAGTGAATACACTAAGCTATCAGTATTAATACGAAATGAACGGCCTAAACTACCTTCAGCAAAATATATCCCACAATCAAAGCAGTTGTTATATAGCTGTTCGTATCCAGCGCGAACAGACCACGCTGAAGAGAGGTTTTCATTCCAGGGTAATGGCGCTTGATACAACGAATTAATATGAATTAAATCAATGTTTAAAATATCTAACTGCTCGTCAATTGCAATAAGTGTAATATCAATCATTTCTAAATTTGAAAATGGTGCTCTGGCTATGTTTGAAGATAAATCATCAAAGTAAGTCATGCGAAAACCAGCCGTAAGGTAGTTTTTTTCGTGTTCGATATTCGTAAAACCTAATGAGAACTTTGAAGGTGCAGTGCTGAAATGAGGAGCGGCTTTGTTAGGTTCATTTTTGGCCCATTTAGTTCGCCCTACAGGTAGATTAATACGCTCATTCATGAGTAGCTTTAAGTTTTTTCGTACTGAAAGTGTCAGATCATTTTTGTGTTTTATAACATTGTTATATTCAAACAGTGCTTCTATTACTGTTTTTCTCTCTGAAGGACTAAGTTTGTGATACTCAGTGTCAGAAAAATCAAAATCGTTATCAATTAAATTCTGTGCTGCATTTACTTCAGTAGGTGATAATTGGGTGTACACCTGCTGAAGTTTCGTTTCTCTAGAAGGAATGAACACTATCTCAGAGAGTAGACTTTTTTGATTGTGATTTACTTCAGCAAGCCCTTTAGCAACTGAACCTGGAAGGACCCATAAACTATCATCTGCAATAAGAGAGTCTTTTAAAATGATTTCAAGAAACTTGGCAATATGAAAAGCACAGTTTTCATCAACAAAAAAATAGTCAAAATTAACACCTAATATTTCCCATAAATGAGCCATGAGAAAATCAACTTCACTGAAAGATAATGCTAATTTATATTCCCACATATCGCGCAATTCAATATCACCATAATTATGGTGATGACGATAAAAATCTTGATCCGAAAATCCAGCGTCGTAACCACCAAAAATACCACGTAATACATAGATAATAGGGTTTTCATCTTTAGGTACAATTGCACCGTAGTTAATACTAGTATTTAACAAGTCTGTTGAATGTTCTGCACTATTTAATTTTAAAAATAAATGACCGTACATTGAGGCCGGGTTACTCATATAACCAGATGCGAAAACAACACTTATAGATTTTACATTTAGCTGATTACGCCACTTGTTATATTCGACGCACTCCACCGATTTTAGCTCGCCAAATCGCTTAAGCTCAACATTTTTAGTAATCAGGCTAAATCTTGCAGGAAATCGGCATTGTGGGTGTTTTCTTTCGGAATAGTTTTCATTTGAGTGATAAAAAGCTGTGATGGTTGCAAGTAATTCTGCGTATGGATCCTGAGATCCATTTTTATCTAGAAAAAAGCTATTACTTGTAACATAACTTTGGTTTGTTTTTTTTTGCTTGTAGTGGAGTAAGTTATGCCATAGTTTGTTTTGAGAAAAGCTTTCAATAGATTGCTTTTCCACTGCGTAAACACTTAACGAACTTGTGTAAAAGATCACAAAAAAAAGAAAAATAAAATGCTGACACAGCTTATTCACTGTTAAAACTCATTAATATTATTTGTATAAAACAAAAGTGGACCAATTAAGGCCCACTTAAATATTTAAAAACTTTATTATGCACTAACACAAACGTTAGAGAAGCTTTCACTAACGCGTGATTCCAATGCGTTATACAATGCTTCTGCATTTTCACTTGGTTTATTTTTATAATCTTCACGAATTGCTATTACAATTTCTTCATGACTTGTTACTTCGCAACCACGTAATTCAAGCATAGCAGTTACGTACTCGCCTTCACCCATTACAATGTCTTGCTCAAGTACAGGCATAGTTGCTTTAATAAACATTGCTGTTTTAGCTTTTCCGCCAGAGCATGACTCTTGTGATGAAATATTTGAGCTTACCGCTGTTGTACCTAAATCCCAAATAATGTTAGAAATTGCCGCAGCAATACCGTGTGATGGGAAAATCATTGCGCCAATACCACACTCTTGCCATGGATTAAGGTTCTTTTTTATTGTAGCTTCATCAGCCAGAGATGGCATTGATGTAGTGGCAGCGAATAAACCGACTATTACTGCAGATAAAATTGTATTTTTCATTGTGTCAACTTCCTTGAATATTATTACTAAAACTAGGTATAAATTACCAAAAAAAAGAATATAAAGGTTAAAACCATAAAAAGCTACTTTAATAACTTTAAGTTTATATTTTAATGATATTTATATAGAAACTAAATTTCGATTTTCGAGCCTATTGGCAAGATTTTGCTAAGTTAAAAAACGACAATAAATCGATTTTCAGCGAGTTAATATGAATTGAATAATTTAAATTTCCCCTTTATTGATGTAATCAATCAGATAGTTCTTGAACTTCAAATTGTTAACTCATGCTTAGAATGCTGGAACATTTAATAATTATGATAAATTAATGAGGGAGTAAAAGGGTTAATTATAAGCTAAATAAAAGCGTATGATTTGATAAAACGCGCTAAGTTGAGTGCAAATATCTGACATAAATTATCATTCTAGGGAGATATTGATTGCTTGGTCAGCCCATCAATTTCGGATGTGTTTTACTATTGTGCGAAATAGATTTGTTGATGATATGAAACAAAACCCTCTAATTGAGGGTTGTTTTGTGATAATTTTTACTTGGGAAGTGTGATACGTGATTACAGGTTTATGTTTATTATTATGGGCAACATAAGTATTTTTTAAACTTGATCATTTTTCGCTCTATGAATTTTCATGAAATCTAAGGCCTTGCTAATTGCTTTTTTTACTTTTGCTTCCATTTCAAAACGCTCTGAAGCTGGTAGGTAAAAAGCCATATCTACTTCGTGACGAATATAACGAGTTGGTAGTTGGTTGAGTACTACACAGGTTAAATCAGCTAAAAAATCTTCATCATATTTTTCGTCAAACTTACCTAAAGCAAAGTAATGCATGACTAGTTTTTCATAATAATTATGAATGTCATCAGAAATTTTCATATATATCCTTCAAAATAAGTATTTATTATCCCAGTAAATGTTAAGCCGGAACCTAGGGCGTTTAGTAAAATAATCTCGGTTCTAGCACCAAAATGATGATAACTGAGAATATGAACATTAAATAAAATAGTAACGTTAGTATAGGTAAAATGCGAATATTTATATAGTATTAGCGCTTTTCTACTAGCTCAATATCACGTTCAATAATGGAAATTGCTTTACGACAACGGCCAAGGCGTTGATGCAGCGTTAAAACGTCAGCAGACAATTTTGCATTTTCATGTGTTTTACATTTAAGTCTCAGTTGTTCTTTCTCCATGAGCATATCCATTAAGCGTCGTTCAAATTCATGATGTTCTGATAATTTTTGATAAAGCTGGTGGCTATTCAGTACGACCTTTTTGGCTAGATCTCGATATTTATTTACCTGTTTAGTTTTAGCTACTTTAATTCTTACTTTTTTATTTGCAGTAAAGCTTAACTTTGCTGCTTGATGCATAGTTGAGTTTGCGTGTAAAGCTGTCGATATTGCGGATACTTGTTGTTCTAAGTGTTCTAATAATGCTTTTGATAACTCAATTTTATTGCTTGCTACCAATCGTTTAAATTCAGTTACTTTATGCTCAACTTCCTCTACATAAGGTAAATAACGATCACTTTGACTAAAGAATAAAGAAGGGGAAAATAAATTGTTATTTTCAATTAATCGGTGGGATTTGTCCTGAGAATTTATGGCATCAATTTGTTTTGCTTCTCTAGCTAAACGCATTAATATTTCAGTTAAACGCTCGATTGAATTCACTTAATATCCTACATGGCTCAATAGCAAATATGAGCGCTATTTTAACGTTATTATCAGAAAATATCTGTAAAACTTGTATTATTTTAACTATAAATATACCTATATTTGTTAAAAGTTACAAAATATTAACATTTAAAACAAGTGAATCGTAACCTTATCTTTACGTTGTGGGTTTGGTTCACTTTAAGGTTATGATAATTATTGTATTTTTATAATTGTTATTTTAAATCAAGCTAATACCTATTAAATACATAGTTTTATTGGGTTACTTTAACTTGTTGTTTATTAAGGTTTATTTTGTTTGTTGTTTTATGTTGTATAATTGTAAATATAATTAATGTTAATTGTTAACATAAAAACAATATAAACATCAGCTGATATTTTGTATTAAATTTATTGCCTATAAATCAGTCGCTTATCATTTATTGTGACGCTTTGTTGTTAATTTTAAAATGTTACTTTGTATGTCTATTTGTTAAATTATTTTACAATTGGTTATCAATGGTGTTGACGATCTACTCTGATTCCGTCTAATATTGATATCGACAGATCAGGTCTAATGACCGTTAAAAAAAGTTTACGAGGCAATATAGTCTTGAAACAAAAGTATATAAATAATAACCAATCACAAATGTGATCCAGGGAGTAAACATGTATAACAATAGTAAAGTAGCTAAGTCTATTCGCCTAGCCCTTATGATAGGTGCTGCTGCGACGGCATCAATAGCAACCTCAGCTTTTTCAGCAGAAGATGTTGTTGATGAAGTCGAGCGTATTCAAGTAACAGGTTCAAGTATCAAAAGAACAGATATGGAAGGTGCATTACCTATCGTAACTGTTTCTGCAGAAGATATAGCAAGATCTGGGGTAACTTCAGTTCCAGACCTAATTGCAACACTTCCAGCAATGCAAGGTTTTACTACATCATCTGATTCAGTAGGCGGCGATGGCGGCGGTGTGAGTTCTGCAGCTTTACGTGGTTTAGGTGACCAATATACCTTGGTGTTATTAAATGGTCGTCGTATGGCATCTTCAGACACAGGTGGTGTAATCGATCTGAACCAAATACCTCTTGCTGCGATAAAACGCGTTGAAGTATTAATGGATGGTGCGTCTGCATTATACGGTTCAGATGCAATCGCTGGTGTTGTTAACTTTATATTAAAAGATGATGCACAAGAAACAACCTTTGATTTTCGTATGGATAGACCTACGGAAAAAGGTGGTGAAGGTTTCAACTTTAGCATCAGTACAGGATATGGCGATTTAGGCTCTGATGGTTTTAATATCATGTTTGCTTATAGTCATGATGAGCAAAAAGCGCTTAAATCAGTAGACCGTGACTTTGCTAGCACAGGTATTTTAGATTTTACTCATAATGATAATGACTATACTCTTGTGCAAGGTTCACCAAATGCTGGTCCAGCTAACGCATACCTGAAGTTCTTAAAATATAATGATGACGGTTCAATCAAAAAACTTGATATTTTAGATGATGATGGTGAGCCAACAGGTGAATTTCAACCTGTTTTGGATGCTGATGGCAATCCAACAGGTGAATTTGTAAATGACCTTAGAAGTCGTTCTTTTAACCCTATACGTGAAACTACAGGAGTTTGTGGCGCAGATAGTGCACCATCGGAATCAACGTGTATATTCGATTACACAAGCACCTTAGAAATCTTCCCAGAAACAAGCCGTGATAACGTTTTTTTACAGGGTATTGCTGAAATATCTGATTCAGTAGAGCTTTATTCAAGCGTTGCTTGGTCTTCATTTCAGATGACTACTAAAATTGCACCATATCCAACTGGCGGGTTTCCTCTTGGTCTTGACTCTCAACTTGTTGCCGATGAAGTATTACCTCATTTAACTGATGACGAAGTAGCCGCAATGGCAGCTGATCCTGATTATTTACAGAGTGTTGAAGGTCGCTGGCGCATATTACCTGGTGGTAACCGTACCTCAGAATGGGATACTGAAACGATTAACTTTACTACCGGATTACGCGGTGATATTAGTGATATTACTTACGATGTAGCTGTTACTTATGCAAGTGCAACACGTGATGAAAACCGTTTAACTGGTTATCCAATTGAAGCAACATTTTTACCTTTGATTCAATCTGGCGAGATTAATGTATTTAAAGAATTTGCAGACTTGACTGCTGAACAAAATCAAATGGTTAAAGACACCATGTATAACGGTGCTTGGGAATCAACTGATACAAGTTTATTCTCAATAGAAGGTACAGCATCGACTTTAGTTGCTGAATTACCTGCTGGTGATATGTATATTGGTGTGGGTGCAGATTACCGAGAGCAAGAGTTTACTCGTCGTCGCTCTCAAGCTAATGATGATGCTATTATCTTATTCGAAGCCCCTACTGCAGAATTTGATTTATCTCGTGAAACATACGGTATGTTCATAGAAGCTATTGTACCTGTATGGGATACTTTAGAAGTAACTGCAGCAATGCGTTATGATAATGTTGGTGCTGTTACAGATCATGATCGTGCTGATTTAGTCGTTAACAAAGACGCTAATGATACCACTTACAAGTTAAGTGCAACTTATAGACCAAATGACGAATGGTTATTAAGAGCTTCAATAGGTACTGGTTTTAAAGCCGCGACTATGAAAGAAATTGGTTCACCACGTGAAGATTTTGGTGTTACATCGGGTACATTTGATTGTCCAGATGGTTTAAGAAGTGAGCTGGTACCTCTTTGTCAACCTGAGTCTTTCCAATACGAAGTATGGTTAGAAGGAAACGCAGACTTAAAACCTGAAACATCAGAACAAATGTCAGCAGGTTTTGTGTATGCTCCTTCGAATGACTTCAGCTTTGGTATGGATTATTGGAGTGTTGATCTAGAAGATCAGGTTACTCGTTTAACAGAAGCACAAATTTTCGGTGATGCGGTTAAATATGATCGATTCTTTACAACTAAAGAGAATTTAGGCACAGGTGGTAATGATTTAGCCATTATCCAAGCAGCAATTAATATCGGTAAGTCTGAGAATAGCGGTATTGATTGGGCATTGAATATGAACACTGAGTTCAGCTTTGGTACTTTAGCGACTTCTTTCAGAGGTACATATATTACTGAAAGTAGAAGCTTACGCTCTGGAACAACAGATCAATGGGATAGTAGTTTAGGTCGCTTTGGCTCAGACGATGATGTTGTATTTGATGTTCAAGCACAACTTAATAACACGTTAACTATGGGTGATTTTGAACATTCATTAAACATTAGTTATAGAAGTGGTTATGAAGATCAACTTCAAACTAATGCTTCTTGTGATATTCGTTTAGGTAGTGATATTGAAGCATGTGCTCCTGATATTCAGCTTTACGTAGAATCGTATTGGAAAGTTGATTATCTAACGCGTTATAACATCAATGAGAGTGGTCAAGTGTTCTTCGGTATTACTAACTTGTTAGATAAAGAGCCGCCATTATCATTACGTACATCAGGTGCAGGTCATCAGGTTGGTTATGACCCTCGTTATACAGATGTTAAAGGTCGTACACTTTACTTAGGTGGTAGTTATACTTTCTAGAAAGTATTTTTATAATTGTTAATTAAGTAAATTAAATGTAATAAAACCACACTCTCTTTAAAGTGTGGTTTTTTTTTACAGTTTAGAGCCTTTTTAGAGCATGAAATTAGTACTTGCAAAAATTAATTGTTACTAAATATCCAAATAAATTTGACTTAGTACGAAAGAATTAGTAAAACATAAGGTAACAGAATATATAAGTCATTATCTGGCTATTTTGTACAAGTAATAATCAAAAAAGATCATGGTGAAATTTTGAAATGTTTTGTATTTAGCTGTTTCAATTTTTAACATGATATTTTTTATTTATTACTGAAAAATAAACAAAACAACTTTAATACTCTCAACTTGACAGCTTGTTTGCCATTTGGGATTATTAATTAGTTGTATTGATAAAAAGTTACACATAATAAAGTTACACATAAAAAAACGATAGATTTTTATATTTGCGGTAACAAAAAGTTTGTTATCAAAATTTAAATAGCAATGGTTGGGAACTATGTCCAAAGTAAGTAAGAAAAGCCTCATCGCCACGGCAATGGTCGGCGCACTAGCATTAGCAAGTAGTAATATAGCTGCTGCAAATGCATTAACGGATCTTCAAAAAGCTGAAGCGAAAATATTTAAGCAAGCAGCTAAATCACAAAACAAAGTCAATACGATTTACGAGCAAACGCAAGATCTTCTTGCAGAGTATCGTAATACCGTAGATGAAGGCGATGTTCTTCGTGGTTATAACGATCATGTTCAACGCATGGTTGACGATCAAAAAGAAAACATCGCATCATTGCAAAAGCTAATTGATGGTATCGATAAAATCAAACAAGGTGTTGTACCGCTAATGTACAAAATGATAGACACCTTAGAAACGTTTATCGACTTAGATGTGCCAATGAATATTGAACGTCGTAAAGAGCGTGTAGCTAATTTACGTGAAGTGATGACTAGTTCAAATGTTACAACTTCTGAGCAATTTCGCTTAGTACTTGAAGCATATGAAATTGAAGCTGGCTACGGAACTATTTTTGATGCTTATCAAGCTGAAATTGATTTTGGTGGCACTACACTAACTGCTGATTTCGTTCACATGGGACGTATTGCATTTGTTGCTCAATCATTAGACGGAAAGCACTCTTGGTTATGGAACAACGAAAACCGTGCATGGGAAGAGTTAGGTGATGAGTACTTAAAGCCTATCAAAGACGCTATCGCTATGGCGCGTAAGCAACTTCCAATGGACCTAACTAAATTACCAGTATTTGCAGCAGGAGCAAAATAATGAAGAAAATTATTAATTTTGTAACGCTAGCCGCAATAATGACTGCTGGCTTAGTAGCAACAACACAAGCAAATCAATTAGATGATTTACTTAAACAAGTGAAAGCTGATCGTGTATCAGAAGCTAAACTTGATAAAAAACGCGAAGCTGAATTTAAAAGCGCTCGTGCTGATAAACAAGCATTATTAAATAAAGCGAAAAAAGAATTAGCTAATCAAGAAGCTCGTAACAAACGTTTAACTAAAGAATATGCATCTAATGAAATTAAGTTAGCGCAAAAAGAAGTAGAACTAGACAATGCTACCGGTACTTTAGGTGAAATGTTTGGTGTTTCTCGTGCCGCAGCAGCTGGTGCTTACGGTCAAATAGCTACTTCAATTGTAAGTGCTGAATTTCCTGGTCGTGGTGAAGCGTTAAATCGTATTGCTAACGCTAAAGCTATTCCTGCATTAGAAGATCTTGAAGAGTTATGGTTTGCACTTCAAACAGAAATGACTCAATCAGGTAAAATTTCTAAATTTAGTGTTGAAGTGACTAACTTAGATGGTGCTAAATCAACTGAAACAATTACCCGTGTAGGTACATTTAACTTAGTATCAACAAATGGTTACTTAACTTACAACGATGAAGTAGGTCAAGTTCAACCATTACCTAAGCAACCTGCAGGTTATATTGCAGAAACTGCATCAGGCTTCTTCAACAGTGGCTCTGGTTATAGTGCTCTTTATGTGGATCCTTCTCGTGGTGGTATTTTATCACTTGAAACACGTAAGAAAACAGTTGAAGAATTCTTCCATGAAGGTAAAGAAGTTGGTTATGCTATTACGGTTCTGTTAATTATTGGTTGTATCATTGCTCTTGAACGTTTAATCGTTTTAGGTAGCATGAGCGCTAAGATTAAAGCACAAGAGAAAAACCTTGATACACCAAATGCAAATAACCCTCTTGGTCGTTTACTTCAAATTTACCATGACAACAAATCTGTTGATGCTGAAACATTAGAGTTGAAACTTGATGAAGGTATCTTACGTGAAACACCTAAAGTAGACCGTGGCGTTAACTTAATCAAAATGTTTGCTGCTATAGCCCCATTAATGGGTCTATTAGGTACAGTTATCGGTATGATTATGACTTTCCAAACTATTACCTTATTTGGTACTGGTGACCCGAAAATTATGGCTGGTAATATCTCATTAGCACTAGTTACAACTGCATTAGGTTTAATTTGTGCGTTGCCACTTATTCTTATCCACTCAGTTGTTGCCGGTAAAGCGAAAAGCGTTTTACAAAAACTA
>Ga0105356_10005255_pt1 | contig 12307 bp, 10 predicted proteins | sample GOMGulsemesocosm_3_FD_83502 | JGI IMG/M metagenome (GOLD analysis project Ga0105356, IMG submission 83502) | Methane-oxidizing microbial communities from mesocosms in the Gulf of Mexico - GOM9D Gulf of Mexico | ecosystem: Environmental > Aquatic > Marine > Cold seeps | place: Gulf of Mexico...
AGATAATACTGATTTCCCATTGACCAAAACTAGCGCCTGTTAATACGAGCGCAGCTACACAGCCGACACCAAAAAAGATTAACAGTCCAGTACCAATAAACTCAGCTAGGCATTCGCCCATCAGAGTATGCTGTTTATTGTTAGCCATGATTCATTCCTTTGTTTTATTTTTATGTAGGGTGTACACGGTGTTCGTGTGTCAGTAAATTTACACTTTTAATACATAATTAAAACAAACAAACAATAAAAATGAGCGTTCGAACACAAAAATACGTTCAAATAAGACACGTTGAGTTATATTTACATACAAAATACGCAATATCGCGCTGGTGTGACCAGATTAATTTTAATTTAAGACAGGATTCCAGCGCACACTTGTAACAGAAATTAACACTTTATTGGTAATAATAACGGTTAAGTAAGTCGATATACGATGAATGTGAATGTAAAATTCAAAACAAGAGTGAAATGTAGTAAAACGAAAATGCTTATAATCATCAGAAAATCGAACATTATGCGTTTAGGCCACGATTGCCAATACCACGCAGGCAACATCAAAGGCTGTAGCGCTAAACATCCAGCGGTTCATTGCTATTAAAATCACCGTATAACACACGGTTTTTACCTGCAATCTTAGCCGCATATAAAAGTTCATCCGCCTGCTTTATAATGCTTTTGATTGATTTAATTTGATCAATCGAAGACGTAGTAACAGCACCTCCAGACATAGTGACATGAAATTCAATCTCTTCGCTATAATGCGGTAAGTTAGCCACGGTCTCACAGATGCGCTCAAAAATATCAATTTGTTTATTGTCTTTGTTATAAGCAATCAACAAACCAAACTCTTCACCACCGAGACGGAAAAACATATCTTTTTCACGGGTCATATACTGAATTGCAGTGGTCACACGAATAAGTACTTCATCACCGATAGGATGGCCATAAGTATCGTTAACATGCTTGAAATTATCGAGGTCTATGATCATAAACGAATAAAACTGGTGCCTTTGGATACCTTCTAATTCAGCCATGAATCCACGGCGGTTAAGTAAACCTGTCAATGGGTCATGATGTGACTCTTTCGCTAACGTTTGCGATACCAGACGTAATTTAAGCGTATACAACACCCAACCAGCAAGGACAATCGCAACAAAATAAAACGCAATATCAACAAGACTATTTTTAATTAAATACGTAAACTTATCAGTCATCGCATTAGGCATCACTAAGCGTAAATCAGTCGCCTGACCGTCAAACTTTAAGGGTTCACTCACTAAGTTGCCTAGCGGCGGAAGCACTGTGGTATTGCTTATATAAAAATCAGCATCAATCCCCGAGACGAGATCTCGCCACAACACATCCATGTTCAGCACACCATAAAATGACTTATCCATGAAAATTGCAATCGAAAAGGTAATAACATCCTGGTTAAGGCTTAGATCTGCATAAGGCCCAGTAACAAAAATCTGGTTACCCAATTTTTCAACATCCGCACTCAATGCTTTTTGCATATATGGACGCGTAAATAACTTACTTTCGAATTCATCCGGTTTGAGTACCAGCGCATTATATTTTGGCGAGGTAATAACCAATTTATCCGTAGAAATGAAATACAAACTAATCACATCATCTGCGCGGCCAGCAAGAAACGTCATCATGGGTGCAATCTTTATCGTTTCTTTAATCTTGTTGTTCAGGACAGAGCCTTTCTCGCAACCACTCTTACCACTAACAACTAAAAAGTTAGTTTCAAAGTCATACATCTGTTCTTTACTTGGACGTTTAGAAACTTGGCAAATATCATCATCTTTATATTCAAAGCTTAACTGCTTATCATCCATTACTTCAGAGTTTGAAGCACTTAATTGAGACATTCCATATTGAATTGCTTGCAGTTGATAAAATAATTCGCCTAAACGAGTCTCTACGATCTGATATGATTGTTGGAATTTTTCTAACTGCTTAATCTCAGAACGATTAATCTGATAACTGATGATAATACCAATAATAATAACTAAATAAATAGTAATTCTAGCTTTCACAATAGACCTATTTTACCGCATCTTTTTATGCCTAATAATTGGCTGGGAATAATATACCGATTCATGAGTAATTACCATGACTGATAATATAAAGATATGTAATAAAAACATTATGTTACTTAAATAGTAAGGCCTCTACGAATAGAGGCCTTACATGCACATTGTGATTAAGCTTAATACGCTAACGCTATGACCAGAATAACCACGCGATGCTCGATAAGATAAAGATACAAATCAAGTTCAAATAGATACCAACACGCATCATTTCTGACTGCTTAATATGCCCGGTGCTAAATACAATCGCATTCGGTGGCGTTGCAACAGGTAACATAAATGCGCAAGATGCCGCAATGGCAATAAGTGTAGATAGAATAACAGGTGACATTCCAAGCGCTTCCGCTACCCCTGCAAACACAGGAATTAGCAGTGCAGCACTGGCTGTATTACTCGCAAACTCCGTCAGCATCACAACAAATGCAACAATGGTTAAAATGATAATAACCATACCAGCCTGGGCGAGAACACCACTTAAGCTTTCCGCTAAAAATACACTGGTACCCGTGGCTTTTAAGATGTTGCTTAAACAAATACCACCACCAAATAATAGCAGTACACCCCAGTCTGTCGTCTTCTCAATGTCTTTCCAATTAACCACGCGTGCGACACCGACAAGTACAATCGCCATCAATGCCACTAATGTATCAAACTTAGAGAAACCACCAAGCATTGCATTAATCGGTTTACTGAATATCCATAAAAATACCGTTAACGAGAAAATGGCAAGCGTAACAATTTTACCTTTATCCCACTCAATAGGTTTATGGTCTAGCTCAAATATTTCATTTAGATTTGGTTTAAGCAACATATACAGCACACCGACTGTCACAGGCAATAAGACCAACGTAATTGGCACGCCATATGACATCCATTCCGTAAAACTTAAATTTAGTTGTGCCGCCGCAATCGCATTCGGTGGGCTACCAACGATTGTTGCAATACCACCAATACTGGCGCAATAAGCAATACCAAGCAGTACAAAGACATAAGTATTGTGGCCTGTTTTGGTATTCACTTTATTCAATACACCTAAGACCAGAGGTAGCATCATCGCGGTTGTTGCCGTGTTACTTATCCACATAGATAGACCAGCTGTTACACCAAACAGCATAAACACAGCAACATCCATTCTGCCTTTAGCCAGCACGAGTACCTTATCCGCAATCACTTTATCTAATTCTTGTCTGTGTAAAGCCGCTGCCAGTGCAAAACCACCAAGAAACAAAAAGATAATAGGGTTAGAAAAGTTATTAAGCGCTGTTTGAGTATTAAAGACTTCAAACACCACTGCAAGAATAGGTACTAATATAGCAGTAATGCTGACATGTAGCGCTTCCGTCAACCATAAAATAGCAATAAAACTAAGGATACTGAGCCCTAATACGACGTCTTTTTCAAACGGTAAAAAATTATATAACAAGGCAAATAAAACAACATCTAATATGATAATAATACTGTTTTTATTGGTTAGCCACTCCATCGTGTTGGTGGGTAGCGGTAGGCTTTCATTTTTGTTCATGTGAGTTCCATCCTCCTAAAGAATATACATTTATAAGTACTCCAATAGGGCTATTTTACATATAATGGAAATCGACACTTTAATATAAAGAGGATTATGGCGAGTTACACCAAAGCAATATCTAATAAATTGAGTTCACTCACATTTTACATGGTCATTGCTATTTTTTAACCAGGTAACACCAATCAAAACACAAATACTTAACATCCATCCCAGTATTGAACCGATATCTTGTTTATTCAAACGACAAACAAAAATGCCTATATAAAAGTTACTACGCAGGTTTGGTCATAGTTTACATTATGATTTAACCTGCATTATTAAGGTATTTTACAGCCAATAATTTCCTTAAAAAATATAAGGTTGTTAAGTAATTGTAATACCTGCATTTACCCATTAATTAGCATACGCTAATGCTTTACATCATTGAAAAAACAACCATAAAGTGTTAATTTAACACTGTATTTTAATGATGCTCTACTCCAGAGCACACGACACTTTTGGATACTGTCACTTTTAATGAATTTATCTTTATTACGTCAAATAGCCATTATTAGCATGGTGTTTACCTCTTACTTCGCTCAAGCGCTTGATACAGTTAATTTAGATTTAAGATGGAATCACCAATTTCAATTTGCGGGTTATTATGCCGCAATCGAAAAAGGCTATTACCAAGAAGAAGGCATCAGTGTTAACTTACGCGCGGGCTCTGCTGGTAAAGATAATATTGAAGAGGTCCTAAGTGGACGTGCTGATTTCTCGATTAGTAACAGTGAATTAATTCAAGCCCGCCTTGAAGGAAAACCCGTTGTAGCGCTGTCTGCCCTATTTCAATATTCCCCTGAAGTATTACTCAGCTTAAAAAGCAGTGACATTAACACGCCTAAAGATCTAACAAACAAAATTATTGCGACAAACAGCGGTCGACTCGAAGCAAACCTACTGGCAATGTTGGAACTAGAAAATATGAAGCCTAATATGCTTCCTACGATTACGAAGAAGAACGAATTCTCATTGGTGCCGCTTATTTCAGGTGAAGTGGATATCATCACCGGTTACTTAACCAACCAGCCTTACATATTAAGTAAAATGGGCGTCGACTATAAGCTCATGGATCCTCAAGTTTATGGTATTAATTTTTATAGTGACTACCTATTTACCAGTGAAAAGTTCCTGTCAAAAAACTATCGATTAGTAGAGCGCTTTAAACGCGCATCTTTACGCGGTTGGGAGTATGCGCTTGCCAACCAACAAGAAATCGTGACATTAATTAAGAATAAATACCAAACCACGAAAGACACTGACGCGCTTAGCTCTGAAGCTAAAATGATGACAACATTGATGAAAAATGATCTAGTTGAATTAGGCTATATTAATCCTGCACGTATCAAAGCTATTGCTGAAGCGACAGCAAAATACAGTGAACAAGATTATGATCTCACCAACATGGATGGCTTTCTCACATCAACTGAAGACAAAAGCATTTTACAATTTCAATGGCGGTTACGTTTTCTCTTATTATTTTTTATCATAGCCGCAGGTGTGATCCTCTTATATTTTAATTTACATAAAAAACTCCGCTACGACATTAAACAATACAAAATTTTAGAGCGTTCATTAAAGTCAGCCGTCAACACAGATCCACTCAGCGGTATTTATAACCGCCGTAAGTTTGCTAAATGCTACAAACATGAAACAGAGCGTTCGCTACGTTATGGTGGGAAATTTAGTATTGTCATGATTGATATTGACAATTTTAAGCAAACTAACGATTTATATGGTCATGAATTTGGTGACGAAGTAATCAAAGGCGTGGCGCAAATATTATCTGGTGGTGTGCGTGATATCGATACCTGTGCTCGTTATGGTGGTGAAGAATTTATTTTATTATTACCCAGTACTGACGAATATGCAGCTGGTATCTTAGCAGAACGTTTACGTGAGCTTATTCAGCAATGTATATTTACTGCACCAAATAACGATGCTGTTTCTATCACCTGTTCATTTGGTGTTGCGCAATTTCAAGGTAACCTTAACCCTATGTCACGCTTTGCACCTCAGCATAGCCAACATGAAGGGACGATTGCTTGCGCAGACAAAGCCCTTTATGTGGCAAAAAAGAACAGCCGTAACCGTGTCTGTTATTGGTCTGTGATCTCGTCAACACTTGAAGAAAGTGCGTAGTACGTTCCTTGAATAATACGCTATCATTAATCGTTAATCGTTAATGAACAAATTTAAAAAACAGTATTGCTGTAATTTACGCTAAAACATTGAGTTAAGACGTCAAATAAGAGTGAACACTCTAACAAACCCATGTATTATACTGCACTTAGGCATCATGAAGAATGTCATACATAATAGGTTAGTAACTGTATTTAATAAGGGATAGTAAGTTTGAATTTAATGTTCATGGAAATGGGTATTCTACTCTTTGTATTTTCAATGATTGCGGTTGCAATTTTTGTACAAGCAAGAAAAATGATATTAACCAAAAGACGTCAAGTTTTAACTGCTCAACGTCGCTGCATAGAAGAAACTGAAATGGTGCTAAACTACGCAACATCGCTTGCATTTAGCTCAAAATTGACGGTTTTATTACATCAACGTATTATCTCTGCGCTCAGAAATATTTTAACCGTTGAACCTCTGCACGAAAAAATTAAACATCATATTACCCAACAAAAAATGCATATCGCCACAGCCAAGATAGCAGCACCATCAAACGTATTTGTTGAGCCTGTCGATGAGCGAACCGCGATTGACTTAGCGCGCAGTATTTCACGCCTCAAAGTGATTTTGCGTCACGAGCTAGACAAAAGAAACATTTCATTAGAAGATTGCATAGCTGAAGAATCGAAGCTGGAAAAAATTCGTTTAAAACTTAGATTGAGTAATTGTTTAATCAAAGCCACCCTATTCTTTGAGCATGAGAAATACGATACGACTGCAAAAATGTTAAGTGATAATTTAGCATTAATAGAAGCTATCGATATCAAGGATGAGTTTTTAATTGATAAACAAAATAAGATGATTCTATTATTCAATAAATCAAATTTTGAATTAGCTGAAATTGAAGCGCAAAGTAAATTAGCTGATACACCAGAAGATACTTCATCATTGGAAACGTTATTTGACCAACAGCAGCCACGTTAGTGAATAAGAGTTGAGTTGGCTATCTTACCAATTCAACTCCGCTTAACCACATTTAAAACCCTGAATAAAAATGATTAGTTAAGTAATTGATCAACTGAATCTTTCACTTTATCGTCAGCCTGTTTTTCTACATCATCGATGGCTTTATTCGCGGATTCATTCGAGTCAGATGCCGTTTCTGATACAGCATTAACCGTAGTATCTATCGTGCTATTAGTGCTGCTTTTTACATTATCATAGGTATCAACGGCAGTTGCCGATACAGACTCAATAGCAGTGTTCGCTTTCTCTTTCGTTTTATTATAAGTATCAGCGGCCGTTTCTGACGCCGTATCTATTGCATTCGCTGTACTTTGTTTTGTACTTTCCCAAGCATCTGCAGACACATCTTTAACATCATCAGCCATGTCTTTAGCATCATCCACAGCGCTTGCCGCGGCGGCTTTAGTTGTATCTAACATATCCTCAGCAGTACTTTTTGCATCATCATAACTCTGCTCTATAGCACTCTTGTTCGATTTGTCTTGTTCGGTGGCTTGTTCACTACTATCGCAAGCAATGAGTAAACCCAAAGGTAATAACATAATTGCAAGGTTACGCATCATAACATTCACTCCTAACAGGATCACATGAGATGCTTAAATTAATCTTAAGCCCTATGAGCGTAGCAGCAAATGGTCATTCGTCCATTATCATGCCTAAGTAATAAAAACAAAAAAGGCGCGTTATCTGCTTAAGATAACGCGCCTTTATTTAATAGACAATGCTATTATTTATCTGCACGACTCATGAACTTTTGGTCAGTCGTATTGATCTTGATTTTTTCGCCGCTTGCGATGTATTCAGGTACTTGTACCGTAAGGCCAGTAGAAAGAATCGCAGGTTTAGTACGCGCACTTGCCGACGCACCTTTAATTGATGGGTCAGTTTCTACAATTACCATTTCAACAGCAGAAGGTAGCTCGATAGATACAGGCTTGCCATCAACGATAAGCACTTGAAGACCTTGTGTGTCTTCTGTGATGAACAATAACTCATCCGCAATTGTTGCTTTATCTAGGCTGTAAGGCGTGTAGTCTTCTGTATCCATGAATACATATTCTTCACCGTCAGCGTAAGAAAACATAACTTGGTTACGTGTAAGATCAGCTAAGTTAAGGTTATCACTGTCTTTGAATACTTCGTCAATTTTTGAACCAGTAACTACATCGTACATACGCATACGGTAGATACTACCACCAGCACGGCCTTGTGGTACTGAGCGTTCGATATCACGGATAATGTATACGCTGTTATTATATTCAACAGCGGTATTCTTTTTAACGTCACTTGCCTTTGGCATTTTAGGTATTCCCAATAGTAAATTGTGTATAGAAAATAACATAAAGGCTAAATCAGACCAAGTGCTGCAACTAGGAAGCGCCGACTTATTCACCATTTTTAACGACTTTATTGTATTACTAAACAAATATCTATTTAAGTAGGCCCTGGTTCACCGCCTTTTCAAGCTTCTGCTCTAACGACGTCCACAATTGCTTACTACCTTTACCTATTCTGCTGTTAACCGAAAACACTTGCTCTTTCGAGATATTATGTGCTTTCCAACTGTGCCCTTCACCATGAATGTTATGCAATAACGGGGGCACACGATCAATGGCTTTTGCATAAACAGAATCGGCAGTCACCCCAAGTTCAAACTCATGCCACAGTTCGATATACTCGCTTGCTTGTTCACGCGGTAATATGCTCAATAATCGGTTAATACCCGATGCTTCCTTCGCCTTGTTCTCTGGCGTTTCGGCAGCATAAACTATCGTATCACCAGCATCTATTTCACCAAGATCATGCAGCAACAGCATTTTAATTACACGGTCAATATTAATCTCATCATCCGCATAGTCTTTTAACATCAATGCAGATATACAAACGTGCCAACTGTGTTCTGCAGAGTTCTCATAACGCTCTAACCCAACAGGCCTTGTCTTACGTAATACACCTTTGAGTTTTTCAATTTCGACAATAAAATTTAATACCTTTTCAATGTTTTCCACACCAACTCCTTGGTCATGATACGTTTAGCTCTTAATGAGTACACTTTGTAATCTATCATCACTCATGCCGCAATACACTTACAAACTCATACCTATATGTGAATACATAAAAATACATATACAAGCACATTGATATGATATTTTATTATTCTTTATTACAGCGCATCTCATTGTTTAAAATACCATTTACATAATTAATATATTAACTTAAAGTGCTGTTAACAGTTCAAATGATAGATAATATCAAGTCGCTCTTCTAGGTTATGTAATGAAAAAAAATGTAATAAGTAAAAAATGGATGTACTTCCCAATTGTTTGCATGCTGATGTCGACAGTCATTGGGTTATTTATCTTTAATTTAACACTATCAAATTGGATAGAAGAAAAAATTGAAGCGGGTTTATTAACGGAAATAACCCGAATTACGCATAAACTACAAGCATCAGACTTACAGTTTGATGATCTTGAAAAACTCGATATTTACATCAAAACAGACATCGAATTAAACCGTCAAAATCATATAACGCTAATCTCATTTGATGGTACCGTTTTAGCCGACAGTGATATTTCATTAATTGAAGTGCTGCAAATTGAAAATCACCTCAATCGTAAAGAAGTCATCGACGCAAAAAACACTGGCCATGGCACAACGACACGCTTTAGTACCAGTCGCTTTAGAGACTTACTTTACTCTGCAAAATCATTTTCTTACCAAGGTAAAGATTACATCCTACGTGTTGCTACGCCGCTAACGCGTATTGAAGCAATGGCAAACGAATTAATGGCTATTCTAAGTTTGCTGATGACCATTAGTTTAGGCTTGGTGGCGGCATCAACACTGCTCAGCAGCAAGTTAATGAACCAACAGGTACAACATGAAAAAGACTTACAAGAAAGTAAAATTGAACAACGTACCCTAGAGATTGAATTATTACGCCGTCTTACCAATATGCTTGCAGCCTGTAATTCAATTGATGAAGCCCAAATGATCGTAGAAGATATCATTCCGCGTATTTTAGGTGAGGTAAACGGTGTGGTTTCGCTCATTCGTTCGTCTCGAAATCAACTACTGGTAAAACTGGACTGGGGTGGCGCTTGGCCTGGCAGTAAAACTTATGCACCCGAGGAATGTTGGGCGCTGCGTAAAGGTAAATACCACCTGGCAAATGATAAATATACCACCTTACCTTGTTCGCACATGGCGGAAATACAAACCGAGCACCCAGAAGCAAACCAAACCCTGTGCATCCCACTTGTCGCGCATGGTAATACCATAGGTATGATGCACCTGTACTCGGGTGATCAAGACTTGAGTAATGAGACACAGCAATTAGCGTTTACGGTTGCAGAGCATTTAGGTTTAGCCCTTGCTAATCTAAACATTCAAGAGAAGTTACGTGAACAGGCTATTAGCGACCCATTAACAGGTCTCTATAACCGTCGTTACTACGAAGAAACGATCAACCAAGAATTAATGAGAGCCAAGCGTTATAAACAAGAGTTGTCATTGTTAATGTTAGATCTGGATCACTTCAAACTGTTTAATGATAACTACGGTCATGATGCCGGTGATTACGTGCTTAAAACAATTGGTTCGCTGCTACTTGAGTCAATGCGTGGTGAAGATACTATCTGTCGCCGTGGTGGCGAAGAGTTCATCATCGTATTACCGGGCACGGGTATCGAAGCGGCAAGACAAATTGCCAATGGCTTGTGTAAATCAATCAATGAATTACACCTCGCAATGAAAGATTTATCATTAGGTAAATTAAGTGTATCGATTGGTATTTCGACTTATCCGATTAATGGTATGCAGAAGGATGAATTAACCAAGCTCTCCGATATTGCCTTATACGAAGCAAAAGAGCGTGGTCGAAATCAATCTTGCCATTACAGTGATTTGATTATCAGAGGGGATGAACTCGTTATACCAACTGAAAAACTCATTCCTGAAGATAACAATAATCTAGATTCAAACGTTATCAATATCTAATTTTGAGTTTAAGGGCCTTCGGGTCCTTATATCTCACTTCGCAGCTTATCCACAAGCGCATCTCGCAGTAATTGAATGGTTCCGACAAGACTATCCTCTAAATCTGTCGCGTCTATGTTGTCTGGCGATATACTGTTAAGAAACGATAACGCGTTATGCTCCCCACCTATCATCTCGACAATATTGTTTTGCACCTCCAGCTCCGTCAATGCTTTCTTCGTACTACTGGATTGCACATGGGCAATATAATCATTACGTAATGCTTTAATAGCGGTATTGTTATTGATTAAAGCGATATATCTGTTTTTCTGCTCTTGATACTCAGGAATAATAGCGTTAAGTATTTGCCCATATTTTGCCGTAAATTCAACATACTTACGGCAATTAATCACAATCGAAGAAAAACACAGACGATAAACACACTGACGGAACGCTTTCTTAGATTCAAGATGAAATGAAGGTTGCTTTTCATAGTCTTTAATTACTTCAACCGCCACACTTAAATCACCGATTAAGCTGGTTAGTATACTGATGCATTCTTCAATCTTTTTACGCATATGTGTCCTTAGCGTGATGAGTACACGGCAACTCATTTTACATTAGACAGCGAGTCCGACCGCAGTAGCTTGCATGGGCACAAAGCCTTTAAGTTCCTCAACGCGAGATAACCAACGTCTAACATGCGGGTAGTCTTGTAACGATACCCCTCCTTCCGGCGCATGGGCTATATAGGTATAGTTAGCAATATCTGCGATAGTAGGTTTATGTCCAACTAACCAAGGGTTGTGTTCTAAATGCGGATCGAGTTGTTTTAAAATAGCATGTGCGATATCTAACGCTTTTTGGTGGTCAAGTTTTGCGTGAAAGATGTTAATTAAACGCGCAGTCGCGGGGCCATAAGCAACACTACTCGCAGCGATGGTAAGAAAACCTTGTACTTTAGCGGCGATTACGGGCTCTACTGGCAACCAAGTATGCCCATTGTCGTATTTACTGGCGAGGTAAATCAAAATAGCATTAGAGTCTGATAAGGTCACATCACCGTCTTCAATAACGGGCACTTGCCCTGCGCTATTTTTATTCAAAAATTCAGGCTGCTTGTGCTCACCGTTCAACAAGTCGACATCAATAAGTTCGGTTTCTAATCCAAGCAACGATAACAGCAATTCGACTCTGTGGGCATGCCCAGACAGTGGGTGACGGTATAGTTTGATTGCTGACATGAGGTATCCCCTATTATTGTTGGATACCCAAGCTACCTTCATTCGGTTGCCCTACGGGAGGCGGTCAGAAATAGCATTTTGAAGTAACTTCGGTATCTATTTATTTATATCTCTATCAATAATAGCTGGTGCTGAGATAACCACCCTCAGTAACGCATACTTATTTGTAGTTATTACCTTGTATACCTTCGCGTATTTTACATTTGATGTTAATCTTTTGACTGCTAGCCCAAGGATTAGAGGCTTCATATAAGAACAAGGAC
>Ga0105356_10005263_pt1 | contig 12295 bp, 7 predicted proteins | sample GOMGulsemesocosm_3_FD_83502 | JGI IMG/M metagenome (GOLD analysis project Ga0105356, IMG submission 83502) | Methane-oxidizing microbial communities from mesocosms in the Gulf of Mexico - GOM9D Gulf of Mexico | ecosystem: Environmental > Aquatic > Marine > Cold seeps | place: Gulf of Mexico...
AGAAAGAGGAGGGGCATTGGTTACGGCAGATATTGCGAATTCTTATTCAAGAGAAGTATTAGCTTTGCCCGGTAGAAGTACAGATAATTATAGCAAAGGATGTAATGAATTGATCCGCCAAAATAAGGCAGCTTTAATAACTTCAGCGGAGGATGTGGTAGCAATGCTTGGGTGGGAAGAAAAAAAGACAAGAACAAAGGTTATACAGCCTCAGTTGTTTGTAAATCTAAATATTGAAGAACAGAAAGTATTCGATTATTTAAAAATAAAAGAGAAAGAATTGTTAGATATTATTTCTTTGGAGTGTGGTATTCCTGTTTATAAAGTCGCTTCTGTTTTGTTTCAATTAGAGATGAAAGGTTTGGTGCAGCCTTTACCAGGGAAATTGTTTGAAATGATTTAATAGAAGTATGCTAAAACAAAGGAGGAATTAGAAAATTTTTTTCAAAAAATCATTTTCAAAGATTCTATTCGGGTCTAATTCATTTTTGATTTTACTGAACTCTTTCCATTTAGGATATAAATTTTTTAGTTCTGTTGATGTATAAAAATGTTTTTTTGCCCAGTGAGGTCTTCCTTGGTATTTCTTAAAAATATTGTGAACTTTTTCAAAATATACATCATGTGGAATGTTTTTTCCGAAGGGTTTATAAGAAATGATTCCAATATAACAAGTTTCCGTATCATGTGCCATACTTAACAAAGCATCGTTTTTTGGAGTGAACCGAAGTTCTATAGGCATATGAACTTTTAAGTTTTCTTTTATAAGAAGTTGTTTGATTTCTGTAATTGCGGCAGTGGTGTGTTCAAGAGGGATTCCATATTCCATAACCGATTGTTTTAGGTGAATTGGTAGCGTGAATTCTTCATGAGAATTACCAATCTGATGTATTTCTTTTTTGAATAAAATATGATACATGAATTTATTTAGCATCGGAATTTTATTGGGGATAAAGGAGGTTATCCACAATCCAATTTCATGAACGATATTTCCTTTGAAAATTCCTTGGAGCCAGTTTAAGAAAGCGTTGGTTTTTGTGCTGGTTTTTTTAGTTCTATTTGCTTTCCAGAGTTGTACTTTATCTGTATGTGGTACCCACCAAAAACGTAAATAATCTGTTTTACGGATTAGATGGATGTTTTTAAGCATCTCATCAAAACTTAGGTTTTGAGTATTGACTTCTAGATTGTAACTGTTTTCAATTTTTAATGTGACAGATGATATGATACCAAATGCGCCTAGGCCAACTTTTGCTGCCTTGAAAATTAGGAGGTTTTTAGTGTCAGAAACTGTCAAAATTTCTCCAGAAGCAATGATAATTCCCATAGACTGGATTTGCTGGTCTAGTGCTCCAAAATCAATGCCAGTTCCATGAGTTCCTGTACTAACTGCACCTGCAATGGACTGTTCGTCTATTGTGCCCATATTAGATAAAGCGACATTGTTTTGTGTTAAATATGTGCACAGGTCTTTTAAACGAATTCCTGCTTCTACGGTAATTAGGTTTTTTTCTTTATTTATAGAGATTATTTTTTTGTAGTTGTCTAAAGATATAAGAGTTCCTTTGTTGGTTTCAGCAATTAAAGAACAGGAATGTCCCGAGCCAATAATCTTAATTTTTGAGTTTTTTGAATTTGCTTTTTTGACAATAGAAACTAATTCTGTTTCTGAAGTAGGATATAAAATAGAGGTTGGATAGGAACTAAAGGATTTTGACCAATTGGTCCATTTTAAGTTTTTTTTAGTCATGGTATAAAGGGCACATGTTTGCTGTGTAAAAGTAACACCAATTTGATTATAAAGTATTGCTAAGAATATAAAACCACCTTATCTTAAAGTGGATAAGGTGGTTTGTTTAGGTGTTGTTGGTAAATTTTTTCTATTCCATTAAGTTTAGAAACAGAAATAAAGTTAACAAAATTTTTATTTCTTTATCAAATTATTTCAATTCAATTTTTTGAATTTTACCTTTCTTTTTTCCTCGAATAGCTTCAAAACCAGCAATCATTTCGGTCAATTTTTCTTTATTAGATGTTGCCAAGTTGTTTTGTTGACCAATGTCTTCTTTAAGATTGTAAAGTTGATATTCTTTAGAGTTTCCTATTTCAATATTTACAGATTTTATTTTTGCAGGTCCTTTGTACGGAGGAATCATAGCCCAGTCTCCTTTGCGGAATGCCGTTCTTGATGTAGCTTCAATAACCAACTCATCTCTACCTTTTTTTGTTTCTCCTAAAAATGCACCTAATAAATCTTCACTGTCATTGGTGCGAATATCAGATCCAACTAAGTTTGCAATAGAAGATAGTAAATCCATTTGACAAACCATTGCGTCAGAAACTCCTGGTTGAATTTTACCTTTCCATGATGTAATAAATGGGACATGAGTTCCAGCTTCAAACAAACTGTATTTACCACCTCTTAGCTTGCCAGAAGGCGTATGTTTTCCTAGTTTTTCAACTGCATCATCGTAATAACCATCATTTAATACGGGGCCGTTGTCGCTAGAGAATACGATTAATGTGTTTTCTAACAATCCTTCTTTTTCTAATGTTTTGATAAATTCACCAATACACCAGTCTGCTTCTAAAATTACATCTCCTCTTGGTCCCATTCCAGATTTCCCTACAAATCGAGGGTGTGGAGTTCTAGGTACGTGTGGTTGTTGCATTGCGTAATACAAGAAGAAAGGTTCGTCTTTATGTTTTTTAACATAGTCTTGAGCACCTTTTAAAAAGTGATCTGCCATATCAACATCACTCCATTTGGCAGTTTCACCACCTTTCATAAAACCGATACGTGGAATTCTATTTATAATGCTGCTGTTATGTCCTGTGTGCCACTTCATGTCCAGTAATTCTGGATTTTTTTTACCAGTAGGTTGGCCTTCAAAGTTCTTCTTGTAATTGATTTCGATTGGGTCATTCGGGTCTAACCCAACAACATCTCCATTTTTAATGTAAACGGTTGGTACACGATCTTGTGTTGCAGCCATAATATAAGAATAGTCGAATCCTACTTCATTTGGACCTGGAGTAATTGTTTTGTTCCAGTCAACATTTCCTGTTCCAAGACCTAAATGCCATTTACCTACAATACCGGTGTGGTATCCTTTTGTTTTTAACATTTTGGGTAATGTCATTTGAGCTGTGGTAATGATTAATGGAGCAGTACCAGGTAGAATACGTGCTCTTTTATTTTTCCAAGGATATTCTCCAGTAAGTAATGCGTAACGACTAGGTGTACAGGTCGCTGAACTTGCATATCCATTTGTGAAACGAAGTCCTCCGTTAGCTAATTTGTCAATATTAGGAGTTTTGATTTCTGTAGCTCCGTTTGCTCCAATATCTCCATATCCTAAATCATCCGTATAGATAACAACAATATTTGGTTGTTTGGCTTGAGTAGGTGCATTTTCTTGAGCAGGTTTGTTAGTTTTACATCCTATACAAATGCTCAATGTTAGTAATAAAATCCATTGTATTCTGTTCATGGTATTTTTGTTTTTAAGTGTACTATGTACGTTTGTTAAGTTAAATGTAAAACTACAAAATAATAATGAAAAAATAAATCAGAGATTATCATGTAAGCAGCATCTTTATATATTGCAAATATGTGTTTTTTTTAGTTAGTATAGGTGGTAAAATAAATCATAATATGGGGGGAAATTGGTTTTTAGGTGTTTTTGGAGCTGAAGCTTTCAATAAAAACAGTTGAAAGTATTATGATCCCTCCAATTACAGTTGGGTATTTGGGGATTTCATTTAAGAAAATAAATCCCAATAGTATTCCAAATACAGGTTGTGAGCTGGCAATGATACTTGCTGTTGAGACATTAAAGTTTTTAAAACTTCTGATAAAAATAGTATGTCCCATCGCCGTTGTAAAAAGACTAAGTATTAATAGATACGGGAAAAAGCTAAAAGTTTTGCTCGTGTCACTTGTAACTAGGAAAGGAGAGAATACAATTGCAACGAATAAAAATTGGTAAAACATTAAAATAGAGCTGTCATACTTTTTACTATTAGATTTCATTGTTAAATTTCTTAGAGAATAAAGAAGAGCAGAAAGTACTCCAGATGCTATTCCTTTGGTAGCATTGTTCGAGAAATCTATTTCTGGAGCCATAATATACAAACCGATAAGAACAATAGAAGCAAGTAGTAAATGACGCTTATTGAATTTTGTTTTAAAGTATAAAGGTTCTATTAAGGTAGTGATAGCGGGAAAGGTAAATAATGAAAGCATGCCAATGGCGACACTTGATATTTGCAAGGCGTAGAAATAGGTAATCCAATGTGCGGAAAAAAATAAGGAAGAAAGCAAAAGCCTTTTTCTATCTTTTTTGTCATTTATCTTAAACGATGCTTTGTTGAAATAAGAAAAAACACCTAGTATAAGAACAGCGAGTCCTCCTCTCCAGAATGAGATAAGAACAGGGTCCAATTCAATATAACGAACCAATACTCCAGCACTGCTGATAAGTACTATTGATAGGTTTAGTTCGATTAAATTTTTAAGATGATTCGATTGCATGGATTATTTTATAGATTGAAGGGTTTGTAAAGCTTTTTTTACAGAATCAATTCTGATAAATGTAACCAATAGACGCAATCCGTTTTTAGTTTCTTTTTCTTTCATAACGCACATTTTCGAGTTCTTTTGAACGAATTGAAGCATGTTTGCAAAGCTTGAAGTATTGTAATATTCACTTTGTTGGTCAGAAACAAAGTATCCAATCATACGTTTTTGTTTGAGAATTAATTTTTCAATTCCTAATTTTTTAGCAAACCACTTGATGCGTACGCTGTCAAGTAAATCTTCTACCTGAGTAGGAATTTCTCCAAATCGATCTTTTAACTTTTTTTCAAATTTTTGAAGTTCGTCTTCATTGGTTAGTTCTCCTAGCTCAGTGTATAATAGTAATCTTTCAGATACAATATTGATATAGTCATCTGGGAATAAGATTTCAAAATCAGTATCGATTTGAATTTCTTTAACGAATTCTTTAGGTTTTTTATCTTCGGATTTGTAGAGTTCTTTAAATTCGTTTTCTTTCAATTCTTCAATGGCTTCTTTTAATATTTTTTGATAGGTGTCGAATCCAATATCATTGATAAATCCACTTTGTTCTCCTCCTAATAAATCACCAGCACCTCGAATTTCTAAATCTTTCATTGCGATGTTTATTCCGCTTCCTAAATCAGAAAACAATTCCAATGCTTCAATTCTTTTTCTAGCTTCGTCTGTCATCATATGGTGTGGAGGTGTAATAAAATAGCAAAAAGCTTTTTTATTTGATCTTCCTACTCTTCCTCGCATTTGATGCAAGTCTGACAATCCAAAATTATTCGCATTGTTGATGAAAATTGTATTGGCATTTGGAACGTCCAGTCCACTTTCTATGATTGTAGTTGCGACAAGAATATCAAAATCACCACGCATAAAAGACAACATCAATTCCTCTAATTTTTTTCCATCCATTTGTCCGTGGCCAATTCCTATTTTAGCATTTGGCAACAAACGTTGTAACATGCCTGCAACTTCTTTGATATTCTCTACGCGATTGTGTACAAAGAAAATTTGACCTCCTCTAGAAATCTCGTAAGTCATGGCATCTCTAATGGCTTCTTCATTAAACCGTATAACGTTGGTTTCAATAGGGTGTCTATTAGGTGGAGGAGTATTGATTACAGATAAATCCCTAGCTGCCATTAAAGAAAATTGCAAAGTTCTAGGAATCGGGGTTGCGGTAAGCGTTAAGGTATCTACGTTTTCTTTAATTGTTTTTAATTTGTCTTTTACGCCAACGCCAAATTTTTGCTCTTCATCAATAATTAACAAGCCTAAATCTCTAAATTGTACTTTTTTGTTAACCAATTGATGCGTTCCAATGACAATATCTATTTTACCTTCATGTAATTCTTTGATAACTTGGGTTCGTTGTTTGGCTGTTCTAAAACGATTCAAATAGTCAACAGTAATAGGGAAATCTTTTAAGCGTTCCGTAAAGGTTTTGAAATGTTGAAAAGCTAAAATAGTAGTAGGTACGAGTATAGCTACTTGTTTGCCGTTGTCTGCAGCTTTAAAGGCGGCTCGAATAGCAACTTCTGTTTTGCCAAATCCAACATCACCACAAACCAAGCGATCCATAGGTTGCTCGTTTTCCATGTCTTTTTTAACATCCTGGGTGGCTGTAAACTGATCTGGTGTATCTTCATACATAAAACTAGCCTCTAGTTCGTGTTGTAATGAGCTATCAGGGTTGTATCGAAAACCTTTCTCTAATTTTCTCTTGGCATACAGTTTTATTAGGTTGAAAGCAATTTCTTTAACTCGAGTTTTTGTTTTTTGTTTTATTTTTTTCCAAGCTCCAGATCCTAATTTGTATATTTTTGGAGGAGTTCCATCTTTGCCGTTGAATTTGGAAATCTTATGTAAGGAATGAATGCTTATATATAAGATATCTCTATCCCCATATACGAGTTTAATAGCTTCTTGCTTGTTTCCTTCTACGTCTATTTTTTGCAAGCCTCCAAATTTTCCAACACCATGGTCCATGTGTGTTACATAGTCCCCAACCTCTAAGTTGGTAAGTTCTTTTAAGGTTATAGTTTGTTTTTTTGCGGTATTGTTTTTTAAATTGAATTTATGATAGCGTTCAAAAATTTGATGATCACTATAACAAGCTATGTTGGAGTCTAAATCTATAAATCCTTCATAAATCGGAAATATGATAGCTTTGTATTGTATTTCTCGTGTATTATTTTCTTCGTCTACTGAAGAGAAAATGTCATGAAACCTTTGGGTTTGCTTTTCATTGGTACAACACAAGTAGTTGGTGATTCCATTTTTTGTGTTTTCATGTAGATTCTCAATTAGTAAATCAAATTGTTTATTGAATGAAGGTTGTGGTTTTGTACTGAAAATATGTGCATATTCCGAATTAATAGCTTTTTTTTCATTAGAAATGGAAGCTCTACTAAATTCTAGTAATTCTTGTTTGATAAGGTTTCCGTCTGAGAATAGCTCAGAAGGTGTTGCGTGTTTGATGTTTTTGGAAAGCAACTCAAAAGCTTCTTCTGATTTTTGAAAAAGTGTATCCAACTTACCAAAAAGTAAATCTGTGTTTTTTGTGAAGATTACTGTTTTTTTGGAGATGTATTTTAAAAAGCTTTCTCGATTTTCTTGCAATAATTTATTTTCAACATTGGGCATAATGCTGATTTTTTGTAAAGTGCTTGTCGAGAGTTGTGTTTCTATGTCAAAAGTTCTAATACTATCTACGTCATCTCCAAAAAACTCAATTCTATAAGGTTCGTCATTTGAAAAAGAAAAAACATCAATTATTCCGCCTCTTACTGCAAATTCTCCTGGCTCAGAGACAAAATCGACTCTGTTGAATTCGTACTCAAAGAGAACTTCATTTACAAAGTCTAAAGAAAGTTGATCGTTAAGAGAAACTTTTAATGTGTTTTTTTCAAGTTCTTTTTTTGTAACTACTTTTTCAAATAAAGCAGTAGGGTAGCTAACTATTAAGGCAGGTTTTTTTTGAGAGTTGATGCGATTTAAGACTTCGGCGCGCAATAAAACATTCGCATTGTCCGTTTCATCTATCTGATATGGTCTCCTATAGGATCCAGGATAGAAAAAAACATTTTTATCTCCTAGTAGATGCTCTAAATCATTTAAAAAATAGGCTGCTTCTTCTTTGTCATTTAAGATGAGTAGAAAAGGTTTTTCAGTTTTTTTAAAGATTTCAGCAATGCTAAAAGAGAGTGAAGATCCAATTAAATTTGAGATTTGGACATGTGTTTTTTCTTTAGAGAGCTGTTGCGCAATCTTTTTTATAGACGCTGATTGAGCAATAAGGTTGATTATGGTTTGCTTACTCAAAATAAAATTTATTTTTTGGCAAAGATAATTTTTTTATAGAGAAAGTAGTTAGTGTAGGTTTTTGTTTTTAGGGATGAAAATAGTCTAGTAGATGCGTTGTTAATAAATTTGTGGGTAAGCAGCTTAATATTATATTTGTTGGCAGTAAAAAATAATTGAATCGTATGAGTTTTAAAAAAATCTTTGTTAGTGTTGTAGTGTGTCTTTTTAGTGTTGGGGTGAGTGCTCAGAGTGAAAGTAGCAAATGGGCTATTGGGTTTGGAGGAAGTTTTATAAGGTTTTCGGAAAAAAGTGCAGTTTTTCAAAAAGAAGGGATCAATTTTCAAATACCAAATGTAAATTTAACACGGTATGTTTATAAAGGAGTTTCTATAGGTGGAGGGCTTTCCGTTACAGGTCTTTCTAAAGTTAAAGGGGTTTTTAATAATAAGTATGATATATTGTCTTTCGACGGTTATGCTCGTTATGATTTTAACAGATCTAACGAATTGTTAGTGCCTTATATTTTAGGTGGTGGGAGTTTTTTGATAAAAGATTGGATAGGGAAGAGTATTTCTGCGAATTTGGGCGTTGGGTTGACTTATTGGATTTTGCCACAAATTGGAATCAATGCTCAGGTTGTATATAAATATGTTCCAGTAGCATTTAAAGCAATCTTTACTCCGCACACTCAGTTTTCAGGAGGTTTGGTCTTTGCTTTTGGGCAAAGATCTGGTAGGAAAGGTGGTAGAAGATTAGGGTCTGGTTTTTGTAATTATTAGGTGAATATTTGATATAAATAAGGTCGTTTTCAGAGATGAGAACGACCTTATTTTGTATCAATGTGTTTATAAGTTGGATCCAATTTTAAGTCCTATAAATATAGTTCTTGGGTTAGATGGACCATAAACATAATTACTGTCTCTGTTTTTTCCGGAATCAAAATCATTTTGGTAAGCGTCAAAAATATTTTTGACACCTGCATATAATTCCATTTTTGATTTTTTCTTTTTTAAATCGAATGTATACCCTGATTTTATTCCTAATTCTGTAAACGAAGGAGATTTTAAATATTTCCCAATCGTTTCATTCGCATTTGTGGGATTTGGAATTAGGTGCATCAATTCCATTTTTCCAGTTTGAATAAAATTTAAAGAAGTTTTAAATTTGTCATTTGGTCTGTATGTTAGTGTAGCATATCCATAATTATTAGGAGTTCTTAAAAATTCTTTTTTGGGAGCTAGGTTTTCGAAATTTTCTACGGCAGTATCAAACAGACTTGATTGTATTGTATATCCTGCTTCAAATTGTAGGATTTGATCGAGGTTAAGTCTCGCTTCGATAGTGATTCCTTTTACGGTAGCACCATCACCATTGCGTTTTTCAAATAATTCTCCATGATCATCTTCTCCAATAGGATGTAAGTAGAACGCATCATTTAAATGTGTGTAAAAACCTTCAATAGTGAAACCGTATATGTAATGTTCTGTTGGTTTGTCATAGTTTAGAGATAAGTTAAAGCTATTCGAACGTTCTTCTTTTAGGTCGTCAGAAAGTGAAACTCTAGAAACTCCCCCGCCTGCAAATGCAATATGCAAATCGGTATCAAAAGCTTGTGGTGCTCTAAACCCAGTTCCCCAAGTGGCTCTTAATTGTGTTTTTTCAAATGGGGTGTATAAAAATGAAACTCTTGGACTGGCAATTGCATTGTTAACCAAGTTGTGTTTGTCGATTCTTACTCCAGTAAGTAAATTTGATTTCTCTGTAATTTCCCAGTCACTTTGAAAAAAAACGCCTACATTTTTTGTCAACTGATCTACGATATATTCATAAGCTTTTATTTCATCTAAGACATCGTCTTGTACATATTCTCCTCCAAAAGTAAGAACCATATTGCCTTTTAAGAAATTTTCAATTTTATGATTCAATTGAATTCCACCTTGCAAGGTTGTTGTCTTAGAAGTTCCGTACGGAGGTGTTGCTAAATGGTTGTCTATATCAATTTGGGTATCTGGAAAAATACCAGTGTAATGGTCTCTTCCGGTATATTGTGAAGCTAGGTAAGTGATTAATGAGCTTCTGTCGTCATTGAAATTTATTTGGTAATCAATGTTTCCTACGTATACATGATGAGTCCGTTCTTCAGATTGAGCTGTTAAATGGGGGGCCAAATCTACCATTTCTCCACCATAACGGTATTCATTCATGTTACTGAAGTTGATTTCTATTTTTTGATTTTCGGTAGGTAAAAAGAAAATATTTGTACCAAAAGAAGTGTTTTTTAGTTCAGGTAATTCTGAAAAGTTATCTCCGTTGGCATCGTATAAATCACGATTTCTTTTATTAAAGAAAAATGAAATTCCTTTATCGGCATTTTTATTTACAACGGTAGCGTTTCCTGCAAAAATATGATCATCAGTTCCCTTGGTATTCAAATAAGTGTATCCAAAAGAATAATCATTTTTTTTAGGAATTTTGGTAATTACATTTACAGTACCACCAATGGCACTTGATCCGTATAATGCAGATCCACCTCCTCTAACGACCTCGATTCTGTCAATCATATTGGTAGGGATTTGTTCCAGTCCATACAAAGCAGTAAGAGGGCTGAATATAGGGCGTCCATTGATTAATATTTGTGAATAACCACCACCAAGTCCATTCATCCTTAGTTGTGTGTAGTTACAGGTTTGACAATCTGTTTCAACTCGTAGGCCTGTTTGAAATTTTAAACCTTCGGATAAGTTGCATGCTTGTACATTGTCCAAAGTTACACTGTTGATAATGTTTACAATTACAGGGCTTTTGGTTCTTCTTTTGTCTGTTCTTGTACCTGTTACTGTAACTTGATCAAGCAATTTAGAATGTTCAATTAGGTTAAAATTGATTTCGATTTCTTTGGAAGAGTCAGAAGGTGTTATTGTTTTTTTGTTTGACAAATAACCTGTAAAAGAAGCTACAAGTGTAATTTTTTCTTTTGAGTTAACTTTAATAGAATAATTTCCGTCAATATCACAACTGGTTCCATTTGAGGTTCCTTTGACTTGGATTGTGGCAAAAGCTAAGTTTTCATTTCCATTTTTGATTTTTCCTTTAATAATGGTTTGGCTATTTAGAATAGAAAAACTACTAATGAATAGAAATTGTATAAGATATTTCATGATTTGTTATATTTATTTTTTGCAAATATATAACTAATTTTTAGACTTGTCTAAAAATTAGTTTTCGTAATTAAAAATAATGTATATATATTTGCATATTATGAATTTAGATTTATCACAAACCGAAGAAAATTATCTAAAAGCTATTTTTAGTTTGTCTATAACTGTTTCAAAAGCAGTTAGTACAAATTCAATAGCCGAAAAGTTGGAAACCAAGGCGTCTTCTGTAACAGATATGATTAAGAAATTATCTGATAAAAAACTTGTGGATTACAAGAAATATCAGGGTGTTTCATTGACTTCAGAAGGAAAAACAATTGCTGTTAGAGTTATTAGGAAGCACAGATTATGGGAGGTGTTTTTAGTCAAGCATTTAGACTTTAGTTGGGATGAGGTGCATGAGGTAGCTGAACAGTTAGAGCATGTGAAGTCGACTAAATTGACACTGCAACTGGATGCATATTTGGAGTTTCCAACGCACGATCCTCATGGCGATCCTATTCCGGATGAAAACGGAAATATAGCACATCATATGGACGTTATGTTGTCTTCAATTGATGAAAAAGAAAAGTGTATTGTTATGGGGGTGAAAGATTCTTCAGCAACCTTTTTAAAATATTTGGACAGTTCAGGAATTAAATTGGGAAGTATTGTTTTTGTTTTAAGTAAGGAGGTCTTCGATAATTCAATGCAAATCCAAATAGAAAATCGAAAAATGTCAATTTCACATCAAATATCAAAAAATTTATTTGTTAAAAAACACCAAATATGATAGATCAGGTAATAGTATATTTTGAATCCATAAACCCAATATTAGCAGCCTTGTATGCTACATTGTTTACTTGGTTTTTAACGGCTTTAGGAGCCTCGTTGGTTTTCTTTTTTAAAACAATGAATAGGGCTGTTTTAGACGGGATGCTTGGTTTTACGGGTGGAGTAATGGTTGCGGCTAGTTTTTGGAGTTTGTTAGCGCCGGCAATTGAAATGAGCGAAGGAGAAGGGTTTGCCAAAGTGATGCCAGCTGCTGTTGGTTTTTTCTTTGGAGCGCTTTTTTTGTTTGGATTAGACAAAGTATTGCCTCATATTCATATTAATTTTAAGGAAGCAGAAGGTATTAAAACACCATGGCATAAAACAACATTGTTAGTTTTGGCAATTACGCTTCACAATATTCCAGAAGGGTTGGCAGTAGGTGTTTTGTTTGGTGGTGTTGCAGCAGGGTTTGATGGAGCTACGATTGGTGGAGCTGTGGCTTTGG
>Ga0105356_10005265_pt1 | contig 12293 bp, 12 predicted proteins | sample GOMGulsemesocosm_3_FD_83502 | JGI IMG/M metagenome (GOLD analysis project Ga0105356, IMG submission 83502) | Methane-oxidizing microbial communities from mesocosms in the Gulf of Mexico - GOM9D Gulf of Mexico | ecosystem: Environmental > Aquatic > Marine > Cold seeps | place: Gulf of Mexico...
ACATCCTTCAATACAACATCACCAACATCGTGCCCATACTTATCGTTATAACCCTTAAAATGATCAACATCGATCATCAGCAGTGAAAGGCATTCATTGTTTCTCTTGGCCGTCGCGACGTTTTCACCCAGGCGCCGATCGAAGGCCAGGCGGTTAGGTATATTCGTGAGGCAGTCTGTCTCGCTGTCGTGGTGTAACTGCTGATTCATTCTTTCAAGTTCTCGTGTGCGCCGGTGAACCTTAACTTCTAGCTCATCGTTCAGTTGCTCTAGCGCCTTTCTCGATTTATTTTGTTCGGTGGTGTCAATGGATACGACCATGAAATGATCTATTTCGGCGCCCGCCTCACTCACAGGAACGATCGTTGAATGAAACCACTTTTCATTGCCATCGACGCCTATCACCGCCCCCTCCTGCTTGACCACCTCACCCGTGTCCCGGACTTTTATGAGATTTTTAGTCATCTCATCACAAAAATCTTGAGGGTAGAAATCAAAAGGATAGGGTTTGCCGTAATACTCTGTGACGTCATCAAGACCAAGACTTTCAATACCGGCGGCACTCATAAATTGCAGATTAAAGTTAAGATCCACTATTTTTGTACAGACAGATAGGCAAGCATTCGATCCATGCACGGCTCTGCTCTTGGGTGAAACGTAACCGATCTTCATGTGTTGTGAGATACATAAGTGTCATGGCTACCTGCTCACTTGTTGCAGTTTGGATCCGTGAAGAATAATACAAAAAACGCCCAGCCCACCGCTAACCTCAGCCGCACCGCAGGATAAACCTTTGATTTATGGACGACAGTTTTTCTAAAAGATGGAGGTAACGAGCCTGTGTTTCTGGCACTTGGCTTTCTCGGCCAATATGGCCGTAAAACTGCTCTCCTGAGTAAGCCAATATTCGGCGTTTCTGCTAACCTAAACGTATGACCTCTGTCCCGCCCCACCTACACTGCGGGCACTCAGTCGGAGTTTGCTGCCATGTTTCACTCTGCCGCCGTTTCAACTCACAAGATACGCACTGCCCTGGTTACTCTAACCAGCTTTGGGGCACTGTCCGCCTCCTTACCTGCCAGTGCGAGCGCCAGGTTCGAAGTTGATGACACTCGCTGGCTCAGCCTTGGCGCTGGGGTGCGACTGGTCTACAGCTCGACGGAGAATGGCGCGCCGGATGGCCGCTCGCGCAGCAATGATTTTGATGTCAACAGCATCCGCCTCTACCTCAACGGACAAGTTCACGAGAATGTTCAATTCACCATCAACACCGAAGAAATCGACGATTCCATTGATATATTGGACGCGGTTCTGCGCTTCGAATTTAGCTCTGGCCTGAATCTTTGGGCGGGAAAGATGTTGGCCCCTGCCGACCGCATAGGTATGAACGGCCCCTACTATGGCCTGAGCTGGAATCAATACAGCCAGCCACTCTACCCCTCGGGTCAGGGTGGCGAAGCTGGCCGCCTCGGGCGCGACGAGGGCGTCACCGCCTGGGGCAGTTCAGGTAAGTTTCAGTATGCGCTGGGTATTTTTGATGGCCTTGATGGCCTGTCAAACACAGGTGACGATCTACTCTTTGCCGGCCGCTTCGCCTATAACCTTCTCAACATGGAAAAGAGCCCTGGCTACTACACCAGCAGCTCTTACCATGGCAGACTCGGCGATATTCTGACCCTGGGTGTGTCCTTTCAGAGTCAGTCGGGAGGCAGTGGCACTGCCACCAGCAGCGGTGACTTTAGCGGTTACGCCGTCGACTTATTCTATGAGAACGTCCTCAGTAGAGGCAGTGTTTTTAACCTGGAGGCCAAGTACACGGATTTTGATGCCGATTACACCCGTTCGACGTCTCCGGCTGATACCTCGGCCGCCAACCCCTGCTTTTGCCTGTTTAAGGGGACCTCCTATTTTCTCAGCGCTGGCTACCTGATGAGCGACAAGGTCGGCCCCGGCAAACTGCAGCCCTATCTACGTTATGTCAGTAATTCCCCCGCTGACGGTGACGACAGCGTCCTCACCGAAATAGGCATTAACTATGTCGTCGACGGCCACAACTTACGTTTCAACGCCAACTACGCTTCAGGGGGTGCGAACTTGAGTGGTTACTCGGGTGCGGATGTCGACCGGATTTCATTGGGTGCCCAATGGCAGTTCTAGACTGAACTACAGTTAACACAAGCCCTTAAGTCTTCTAAAGGAGCCTTCCGAACGGAAGCGCGGGGTCACCCATTAGGAAGCCCTAAAGGTAGATAGTTCTAAATGTAGATAACCCAAGATGTAGATAACCACTAACGACCATTTTAAAACGGTAACACCTCGACCCCAATCCCCCGTCTTACTAAGCTGCCGGAAACACCTGCGCCGCTCTTGGACGTTGCTCAGACCCTACGCCGGTATGGCCGCGAAGTCAGAATAAACGAGAACGAGGGCGCCCCGCGTTATTTCCCACCTGCGGTGGCAAGCAGCTGATCACAAAGTTGCTTCAGTAACACCGCATCGTCGCGACAAAAATCCAACTGGCAAGCGAGCTGTTCGGGTATCCGTCGAGCTCGGTCGTGCAACGCCTGCCCCTCATCGGTGAGGGATATTTGCCGCACTCGCTCGTCCTTCTCATCTCGGCGACGTAAGACCAACCCTTTCTCCTGTAAGCGTTTGAGCAACGGCGTCAAGGTGCCTGAATCTAGGTTCAGATGCTCACCCATTTGCTTCACCGTTAGTGGACTGCGCTGCCACAGCACCATCATCGCCATGTACTGCAGATACGTTATGCCTAAGGGTTCCAGCAGCGGCCGATACGCCCGAATCACCGCGTTGCTGGCACTGTACAGGGAGAAGCACACCTGATTCTCTAACTTTAGTTGATCCAGCATCACAGCCTCTTTGCCCGTCATCACAATCACCCTAGGGCCAACCGAAGTCGGGTCCCCAGAGCGTAAAAATAGAAGGGTTCATTATACGCCCAACAAAAAGATTGCGCACAATTTATTTAACCCGTAACCTTCAAACTTATATTGCGCACAATTTAATTTAACTCGGAGCATACACATGACCCTGCCAACAACCCTCTCAAGCTTACTGCTCGATCAATACGTCTGGTCTCTCTGGGCGCTGCTGTTGATCACCGCCACCGCCAGTGTGCAGCACTTGGTGGCAATGATTGCTCACCGTAAACAATCTCAATACATTCCGGGCATCGTCAGTGAGCAACTTGGGCACGACTCGTTTGTATTTCGCAGCAATCGCACGTTCCTTAATTCCCTTGAGAACTTGCCGTTGATGGTTGGTCCTGCGGTAATTGCTCTGTTGGTCGGGATGGATGCCCAGTGGCTCGCCGGCCTGCTGTGGGTTTTTGCCATCGCCCGTATTGTGCACATGGCGCTCTACTACGCGATCGCCACCGAAGCCAACCCTAGCCCCCGCAGTCATTTTTTCGCCATCGGCCTGATCAGTAATCTGACGTTATTGGTTATGTTGGCCCGGCACATCGCGGGCTAGCGCTAACGAGTCATTAAGAGGAGGGGCAAGCTGAAGGGAAAGAAAGGGGTGCCCCCTTTTAGAAGTTTAAGCCTGCACCTGCTCACTCATGGCGCTTAACAGCGCCGAATTGAGAATGGCTATTTTGTCCTGAAGCATCTTTTTCTGCTCCCCGACGCCGTCCTTGCCCGCTAGGGCTTCCAGCTGCTGCTTAACGGCCGCTATTTGCTCTTTTAGTTTGGCGATAACCGCATCAGCCAGACTTCCGCCGCCTTGTGGCTCGGCGCCACCGGCTTCTTCCGCTTGTTTTTCCATGCCCTCAGGGGAAAGGCTGACTTTGTCAGCGTCGCCTTTATTATCCGGTGCCCTGCGGCCTGGCCCCTGCGCTTCAGCTCCGCTCGGGGCCGCGCTTTGTACAGCCTGTTGCGAGGGTGATTTTTGAGCAGAAGCAGGTTTAATCCCCTCTTGAGGGCTCGTTGGAATCTGCACTCGAATATAACCCGGTTCAATGTTCATGTTCTGCTTCCATACAGTGATACCCATCGGTATCGGCGCCATTGACGGAAACTGGATAACATATTTTTTGATAACGGGTTGCTTGGGCCAAGTAGGCACAGCAGTGAATTGAAATTAAGCGGGGTTACGTTATTGAGCTATAACGTCAAGCCCCCCTCACCCGATAGGCCTCAGGTGTTTAGCCTTTCAACGTACCGCCGAACAGGCTAGTCTAAGATTTACGCTCACATGGACACGCTTCACCATGCAGACTGCATTACCCATACCCAGCACCGTGAAAAACAACGAGCAACAATGAATACAACATGCCGCAACGTTTTCAGCGCCGCCCATCCCCTGACGGCCTTGTTGTTTGTTTTGAGCAGCCTACTAGCCCCCCAGCTATTGGCCAGCGACGTCATAAAAGTGAACGCGCCCTTATCGGCTTCCGACACACGCTACGATTACACCCATGAATTGCTGCGGAAAATCATCGAGGTCACGACTGACGATTTTGGCCCAGCCGAGATAGAGGTGTCGTACCGTAAAGAAAGCCGCCAACGGGCTCTTAGCAGCCTCACCCAAGGCGTTGACCTACATGTTATGGCGGAGGCCCCTAAGCCGTCTTGGAATGCGCAGCTTTTGAGCGTTAAGATTCCTATTCGCAAAGGCCTGCAGGGCTACCGAATATTTTTGATTCACAGCGACAGCCAAGTTGCGCTCAAGCAGGTAAAAACGCTCGGGCAGCTCACCGCACTGTCGACGGGTTCAGGCACACAGTGGTCCACACTCATCGCCCTGCAGCATGCGGGTTTTAATGTCGTCACCAGCAGCAGCTATGACGGCCTGTTTAAGATGCTGGGTAGCAAACGTTTCACCACCTTTGCGCGCGGTATTAACGAGGTCTATCAAGAACTCGAGGACCAAGCCGATCAAAAGCTCAACCTAACGGCCGATCAATCCCTGCTGTTGTACCTGCCACTGCCCACCTATTTTTATGTCACCCCCACGCAACCTGTACTGCAAAAAAGAATCGAAGTGGGGCTGCGGCGGCTCATCAACAGCGGTGAGTTTGATCGCTATTTTTTCAGCCAGCACTGCCCAGACCTGCTGCGGGCGGCCATTCAAAAACGCCGATTATTTACTATCAACAACCCCAACATTCGCAACAGCCAACTGTCGCAAGACCCCAAACACTGGCTCAACATCACGCAAGATTTTTCGGCCACCTGCGCTGAGTACACTGTCAGCCAGTCGCAGTAAAGCCACCTACCCCCCGCTCTCTTACGGTAAACTGCAACACAAACGCCCCTAAATTTTCGCTCCGCAAACGGAGCCACTGCCCACGGGAAACAACACCTTGCCCATAGAGCTCACACTGGGGATTGCCTCGCTGCTTACCTCCGCTGTCGCCGGTGTATTCGGCTTTGGCGGCGGCATGTTACTGATCGCGATTTTGCCGCTCTACCTCAGCCCAACGTTGATCATCCCTATCCACGGTATTACCCAGCTGGCCAGTAACGCCTCGCGTGCGGTCTTCTCCCTGAAGCATGTGCAGTGGGCACTGTTGCCGCGTTTTCTCGCGGGCTCATTAATAGGTACGGTGTTGTTTGGTGTGTTGCTGGTGAACATGCCGATGGCGTACATTCCAGTCGCCATTGGTGTCTACATTATTCTGAATTTGTGGAGCCAGCGATTCTCCAACGCCATCAGTAAGTACGAGAGTTATACGGTGATAGGCGCACTGCAAACAGGCTTGGGCTTAATCGTGGGGGCAACAGGACCGCTGGCAACCAGCGTACTGACCAAACAGCTGAGCTGTAAAAACGAGATCATCGCCACCGCCTCGCTGTTTATGAGCATTAGCCATCTGGCGAAAATTGTGGTGTTTGGGGTGATTGGCTTTTCATTTTTCGAGCACCTGCCCCTGCTGGGTTGCATGGTGGCCGGCTCGATCAGCGGGTCTTATTTAGGCACGCAACTGCGCGGCCTGATTGGCAACAAGAAGATGATACTGATCATTAAGGTTTTGCTGAGCGCGCTGGCGTTGAGAATGATTTGGGCGGCGCTCGCCCCAATCGTTTAAACGACAATAGCCGCACCTTTATTCTCGATACACTCACTCATCATTCAAGCTCTTTTGACGATCCAGATACACTTGAAGATTGATCTGTTCGGTGGTCTGAAAGTGGCGGTCGCCTAACCGCAAAGACTGAATGCGGTCGAGCCGAAACATACGGTAGTCTTGCCGCAACTCGCACCAGGCAACCAACGTCCAGACCCGCCCCCAAAACACCAAACCTAACGGCCAGAGCAAACGCTGCGAGCGACCACCGGCCTCATCCTGATAACCAACGTCTAGAACCTGACGGGCTTTTATCGATTCGCGGATTTGATCGCTGTGCGGGCTACTTTGGTCACGGTAATAGTCCGGCACCAACAACCATTCAGGTTGTTGTACATAACTGTGGTGCAGTGATTCTGGCAACACCGCCTGTATTTTTTGCAGCGCACGATCCGCCGCCGCGCCTAATTGTGGGCCACTCCAGCCTTGCACCATACGCACGCCGAGCATTAAGGCTTCTAGCTCGTCGGCGTCAAACATTAAGGGTGGTATGGAGAAACCAGGTTTGAGCCGATAGCCCACTCCCGCTTCCGACTCAATAGGTACCCCAGATAAAGACAGCGACTGCATATCCCGATAGACCGTGCGCTCGGAAACCTGCAACTGCTGCGCAATGTGCGCAGCGGTGATGACACTGCGACGACTGCGCAACAGGGTCATTATTTGGAACAGACGCTCTGCTTTTCTCACTGAGGTTCACCGCCGTTATGCATTAAAGAACCCTTTATCAATCCATGATTAAGCAGCGTCGCTGCAACCTGCCTCACCTGCCGCTTCAGTATCGGCCAGCATATGGCGCATGATAATAGAGCTCTCATCGGTCAATGCAACCAGTGCCTGACCCGCGCCGTGCGCCATAAACGCCTCGCCCGCAGCCTGTGCCAACGCCAGTGTTTGCCAGTAGACAATGTCGTACACCAAACCACTGTCATCGGTAGAGCTGGAACGATACAGAAAACCAGGCTGCGTCTGTAAAAACTGATTCACCGCCGTATGGGTCGCAGCAAGGTCGGCTGCGGTTTTATCGGCTTTAAGGCGGTAGGTAACCATTTCAATGGTGGAGTTCATCATGATGTCCTTTCATTTATATAATTAACGAGTGACTCAGCGCGCTTTGCGGTGAGCGAGGAGCAGTATATGAGGCCCCTACTGACAGCGTTGTGTCAGTAGGGTTTTAACGGGTCGGCAAAACCTTGGGTGTGAGAAAAGAAGCGAGGTGTGAGGCGAGGAGCGAGAGGCGAGATGAGGCGAGAAACGAGGTGTGAGGCGAGGTGTGAGGCGAGGTGTGAGGCGAGGTGTGAGGAGTGAGGAGTGAGGCGAGATGCTAGATGCTAGATGCTAGATGCTAGATGCTAGATGCTAGATAAGGAGTGAGGAGTAGCGAGCTTCGTGTGTCTACCGCTACGGGCTGACGCATTCACCACCTGCTATCACCGTTCGGCATGCCGCGGCGCCCGATTTAAAAGCACATTCGGCCCTGTGGATAGATTTATCCACAGGGCTAAAAGGAGTCTTCGACCTAGCCGGCTGTTAGGCATCCACGAACTTAGGCGTCTACGAACAAGACCTCGCCATTTAAGAAGCCGTCCACCGAGCGCTCAAACGCTTTGCCGACTAAGCGAGCCGGTACCGGCTCAAAGCCCGGCATCATCTCGCAGTAGACGTCCCAGGCCTCTTCCAGCACGGTTGGGTTAATGGCATTGACGCGAATACCGCGGGGCATCTCCAGCGCGACGCACTTGACGAAGGTATCGATGGCGCCGCTGGTGGTGGCATCGGCAATGGCTATAGGAATAGGCTTGACGTTAAGTATGCCGCTGATCAAGGTAAATGAACCTTTATCCGCTATGTATTCCTGGCCGATGCGCACCAGGTTGATCTGCCCCATCATCTTGCTCATCACCGTGCTCATCCACTGCGCTTCGCTCATATCAACAAAGTCAGCGTACTCGCAGGCGCCCACGGTATTGACCACCGCATCAAACGGTCCCACCCGCTCAAAGAGCGCACGCATAGACGCCTCGTTGGTGATATCGACTTGATGATCGCAGCCCTTGCCCGAGCGGCTGGCGGTGATCACCCGATGCTTGCCCAGTCCTGTCAACGCGGCCTTTCCGATATTGCCCTGCGCACCCATTACGATAACTGTCTTCATCTGCATTCTCCTTACGGTTAGATCCCCAGCGCCACGTGTTCGCCGCGTTGGTTAATGTGTGCGAGCTATACCAGGGTCACCTTGATACAAGTAGAAACAGATACTACTTGTTAGAGATACAAGTCAAAGCCCCGCACGAAATAGAGCAGCACGACATAAAATCGATCAGCACCGACGTGCAGTCGACCAACACCATCCCAGAGTGATTAGCCATGACCATAGACAGCCGATTGAAAATCAAACAGCTGCGTTTGCTGCAGGCACTGCTGCGCGAGCGCAACGTATCGCGCGTGGCCACTCAGGTGGGGTTAACCCAACAGGCCGTCAGCGACCAACTGAAAAAATGCGAGGGATCTTCGATAACCCGTTATTTGTGCGTAAAAGTAACGGGTTGGTACCCACACCCTTGGCCGAAGACTTAAGCGAGAAAATTGACGTGACTCTGCTGCAGGTTGAATCGCTGGTGGTCGACGAGCACTTTGATCCCGCTAAAGTGGATACAAGTTATGTGATTGCCGCCACCGATTACGCACAGCTGATTGTGCTGCCGACGCTGCTGGCCAAACTCCGACAACTGGCGCCAAAGCTGAAGATCATCATTCGCGACCTAAACCTCGACAACCGGCACGAGCACATGGCGTCGGGGGCGGTACACTTGGCGCTGGCCTTCCCCGACTTCACCCCTAGGTCCTACCCGTTTGAAACCCTATTCAGCGAACACTATGTCTGCGTCGCGACCAGCGACTCACCGCTGAAGAATAAAACCCTGAGTTTGAAAGCCCTGGCCAAGCAACCACAGATTATCGCCTCGCCGTCACGACCAAATTTCAAAGGTTCCATCGACGACTGGTTGGAAAGCAGTGGCGCCAAACGTAACGTCGTGATTTCAGCGCCCTGTTTCTCAGTGATCCCGCTGTATTTACAGACCACCGACGCCATTGCATTTTTACCCTCACGGGCCGTGACCGGCACTGATTTGTACCAGCTGCCGCTAAAAGAACGACCCGATAACTTTGATGTGATTGCCGCCTGGCACCCGCGCTCAAGTCAGAGCCCATTGCACCAATGGTTGATCGAGTTATTGCGGCAGGAATATTCAGAGTGATGGATTTTTTTGAGCAGCGACCAATGTCGTAATAGACGATCGAAATCAATCACTGCAACAGAAAAACAGTTAAACTGCCATCTGCCCTGTTGGAGATCACCATGCCCCCAGTCATCGATTCCACCCCAGCTATCACCCCGGCCTTCCGCCTGGCGTTTCGCCCATTCTTTTTAGGCGCTGCGCTCTTTTCCATATTGGCCATAGGTTGGTGGAGCTGGTGGTGGTTGAGCCCCAGCAGCTGGATGCCCTATGGCGGTGTACTCTGGTGGCATGCACACGAGATGGTGTTTGGTTTCGCTTGCGCGGTCATCGCCGGATTTTTACTGACCGCGGTGCAAAACTGGACGGGCATACCGGGGCTGAAGGGACGGGCGTTAATGGCGTTGTTTGGTTTGTGGTTGTTGGGCCGTTTGAGCATCAGCGCGCCCATTGAAATCGCGCCGTTCATTATCGCTACCATCGACAGCAGCTTCTTAATCACGGTGGCCTGCTGCATGGCCTACCCAGTGATTGCCGCCAAGCGCTGGCGCAACTTAATGTTTGTACCGCTGCTGCTCTCTTTAGCGGGGCTTAACATCACCAGCCACCTCAGTATTCAACGCGACCCTGAGCTGGCCTTGCGAGCAGTGCAAACGTCCATTTTTCTCATCTGTTTAATCGTCGCCATTATTGCTGGGCGCGTGGTGCCCATGTTCACCACCAATGGATTGGCCAGCGCCGGCATTACCATTACCAAGCCAGAACCGATTCGCAGTTTAGAAGTGGTGAGCCTGCTGAGCTTACTGCTGGTGGTGCTCGCGCACCTCTACGGTTTTGAGCAGCTTAGCCCGCCTCTGTTACTGGGCCTTTTAGCGCTGGCCACCGCCAGCAACACACTGCGCTTTGTACGCTGGCAATTCTGGCGCTGCCTGTCTGTTCCGCTGCTGTGGTCGCTGCATTTGGCCTACGCGTTTTTACCCATTGGCCTTGGCGCACTGTTTTTACAACAACTGGGATTACAGCGGTTAGGTCTGCAACCACTTAAGCTACTGTCGAACCCCAGCGCGGTACTGCACTGCTTTACCGTCGGTGTCATCGGCAGCGTCATACTCACGATGATCGCGCGTGTCAGCCTTGGCCATACCGGTCAACCCTTAAAACCGCACCGACTAATGTCCGCCGCCTTTGTCTGTATATTATTCGCGGCCCTGCTGCGTTTTATCATTCCCAGCTTATGGCCCAGCCAAGCCCATATAGGTATTGGCCTAGCAGGTGCTGGCTGGGTGTTGGCCTACGGCATTTTTTGTTATTGCTACAGCGGCCTACTAACCACGGCAAGAGCGGATGGCAAGCCGGGGTAATTACCTCTGCGTCATACACCAACGGAATATTCTAATGAGCGACACCCACAAGGCTTTTATTATTGCCGCCGATAAAGTCACCAATGGTTGCGGCAGCCTCGACCACAGCCAAGCGCTGGAGCAAAAGATTCAACAGCTCGGCGTAAAGATCGAAACACTGAGCATAGACCCGCTGCGCGCCGACTGGCACCGGCCAGAAGAGGTCGACAGTTTTCGCAGTGGCTGTGCGCCCATAGAAGCTTTGGCTGAAGCCTTGTTGCGTATCCAACACGGCGCACAGGCGGTGGTCATTCACGGTCAGGATCATATTAAATCGGATTACTCGCGCGCTGAGCGCCAGCAGATGATGGCGGTGTACGGCGATGACTACCCGCTGACTGAAGCCTACACAGAACTGGCCTTTGAGTTTATCCAACAGCAGGGCATTAGCGAAGAAACCTTTAAAATATACGCCGCGCAACTGTTTGAAAACCACATACGCAGTTATCTTTCGAACAGCACAGGCACACAGGAAGAGCACTCACTGCCCGGCGAGCGCTGGTACAAACCCGTCACCGAATTATTTCGCGGTGTTGACTGCGCCAACCCCGTGGTGGATTTTTGCGGGCGACTGCTGATATGCAATGAAGCGCTGCTGGCGCAACTGGGGATCGACAAAGCCGAGGCCAGCGAAGTAAAAAGTGTGGGGCTTGGGCGCCTAGCGGAAGATGGTCAAGCACAGATTAAAACCATCGCCTCTTACCAACACTTACAAAACGCCTATGAGCAGGCCTGCGATGAGGCCAACATCGACTTCGCCCAGATGCTGCTCGCCGGTAATGCCTTGCTCGACACTTATACCTGCTACCCCGTTGTGCCCATGGCATTTTTACTGCGCAGTGGATTAATCGCACAGCTAAGTGAGCTGCCCGAGTTTTTACAGCGTGTGGACATCACCGTGACAGGCGGCATGAACCTCGCACGCGGTGCGTGGAATAACCCAGCGCTCAATGGTTTGATTAGCATGCACCAACGTTTGCTCAGCAGTAAACAAACTGTGGGTTTAGTGCACGGCAATGGCGGTTTGGGCTATCGCCAAGGTGTGGCCATTCTTAGCAGCGCCTCAAGTATTGCCACTTGACGTCGTGCGGATGTTACCGCGACCTTGATCGCGGAACAGGCTAACCACAAAACATGAGAAACAAAGAAACCAATTCGCTGGGCCGCGGTCTAGAACCCCACTGTAACATTGACTGTTTATTTGCCGAGTTTGATCACTAACGAAACACGCTGATGCCCTTGTTCACTGCCCATCGTCAACGCATGGCCCATTATCTGCTGGTCGCGGCACTGCTATTGCTGCAGATCAACCTCAGTCTGCATCAACCGCTTGCGCACAGCACGCAAGCCCCATCACCGCAACTGCATTCACATTCACACAGCGGTGATTTCCATGCACTTGAGTCTGTGCCCGAATTAAATGACCTTCACGAACATTTATCTGATCACAACAGCGCCGATCACAACAGCGCCGATCACAGTCATCAGACCCTCTATTTACCTGGGTTATTTTCGGCCTTTCCCCGCAGCGTAATTTCGCCAGTGTACGGCTACGACCGCA